>WLWD01000299.1_pt1 | contig 311437 bp, 224 predicted proteins | sample 6712731 | NCBI WGS metagenome assembly WLWD01 (sample SAMN12718690, study PRJNA576275) | sponge metagenome | isolation source: marine sponge | host: Mycale hentscheli | place: New Zealand: South Island, Marlborough, Capsize Point | collected 2014-11-01 | reverse complement strand
TTTTTTGTATATCTCAACTAGCTAAGCAATACAAGGCATCCGATAAACTACTTCCAGAAACTATTCGAATTAAACTTACTGGAGATGGTACTCAAATTGCTAGAGGTTTTACAGTTGTAAATTTTGCTTTCACTCTTTTGGATGATCGAGACTGTTGTTCAGCAAAAGGAAACCATACAATAGCAATTTTAAAAGTATCAGAAAATTATAATGATTTAGCAACTGCACTAAAAGATGTTATTGAAGAAGCTAGCAATTTAAATTCAGTGAGTGTTGATGGAAATATTTATCACTTACAGTATTTTCTCGGAGGTGACTGGAAATTTCTAGCTCTTGTATGTGGTTTGGAATCAGCTACTTCAAATCATGCATGTATTTGGTGCAAGTGTCCCAAGGATAAAAGATGGGATATGAGCATGACTTGGTCATTGCTGGATCAAGAAAAGGGTGCAAGAACAATTGCTGAGATTAATGAAGAAGCAAAGCTTGCTAAATCAAACAAGAATCGCTTTAATTGTTGTAATTCACCATTATTTTCTTTTATACCACTACACCAGGTAGTTATTGATTCACTTAATTTGTTTTTGAGGATAGCAGATGTTCTGATAAATTTACTTATAAGGGATATGCGTACATTGGATGCGATAAATCAAAACAAAAGAAATCTTGATGCCTATGTTGATGTGCTAAACAATTGTAAAATTCGATTCAGGTGGTTTACTGATTAAAGAAACAAAAAAGTTGACATGGAGAGATTTGACTGGCCCTGAGAAAATGAGATTATTTAATGGGCAATAATATTCCTGCAGCATTTCCCGACTTACAAAATAAAGAGGCACTGCAAAAGTTATGGAAAGATTTCTTCAAGCTTATGGCATCACTTGGACATTCTAGTTGTCACAATGCAGTCGATTTTGACAATCTGCTTAAGCCTGGGTTAACACTGCCTGAAAAGTATCCATTGACAACCAAAACAAAGTCGTAAATTAGTGTATAATGTGTTGATAACTAGTTTGTTAACCTTTACAGCCTTGTAAACTTTTTGTTAACTCTAATTACCAAGACAGTTTACGGATTTTGTTATGTTTGTCAATGGACACTTTTCACCCTGTGTAAGCTTTTTACCTCTGTATACCAGAGTAAAGATGTAACACCTTACATGCATGCATTTGCAATGCATGTACATCAGTTCCTTAGCTTGCATGGAAATATAGTCACATTTTCAACAACAGGGGCTTGAAAAGCTAAATGATATCACAACCATCCACTATCAGCACTCAACCAATCATCGAGAATCTGAAGCTCTTAAACAACTTTTGGAAAAAAGAAACCGCATAGAAGAATTGGAATATGGATACCAGAGAAGCAAACAAGTACAGAAGTGCAGTTTTTGTAAGTCTGCTGGTCACAACAAACGTACTTGCCCCACTTACATTAACAATGCAAAATTTTGTATTTTCACCTTTGAGAGTCTGCTGGTCACAATAAATGTACTTGCCCCACTATGCATTCTCATTTTTTTTAAATTAATTTTAACAAAGCAAAATTTTGGTATTATTAGTATAATAATGTTTTAAACAAAAATTTGTTTGTCTTTTCCAAATGTTGATCCTATGCCATATTTACATACAAAAGAAAATGATAAAGTGTGTTCAGTGTGTATAACAGTTTTTGAAAGTGGCAGACTATCACTGCTAGGTGGGAAATATTCAACCAGGCTTCTGGATTTACGTAAAAAGAAGCTCACTGTATCTAACTGTACATAACCATAGTACCCATTGACGTTGAGTCCTCGGTAATGCCAGAAGCTGCCAAGGAAAGGGTCTAGGTCCTGGTAATGTTTTATTCCGTAGTGCTGAATGTTGCAGACCATCTTTGAAGGAATTCCAACAGTCTTAAGTCCACCATTAAATTGAATTAAGTCAAAGGGCATGCTTATCTTAATATTTGGTGATACTTTTTGACCACAGTTGAGAGCACACTTGATTTTCACACGTAAAGCATTGTAAATGCTATATGGCTGGTAGGGAGAAATAATAGAACTACCTTGCTGGTAGAGGGAAGTATCTGCATTTAAGCTTTCCAATTCTCCTTCATAACGCCATTCATCCCATTCACTAGAGTATCCAACGTAATGTATTTTGACCATGGCTCTGTCTCCCTCAGACTTCTCCTCTTGTACGTAACTGGGTAAAGCTTAGTTTTTTGCTGGATGCGGTCAGATTTTGGAAGCTTTATAAAGCTTTCTTCCTTGTAATTAACTTCTTCTCCTTGCCGTTTTGCCCGTCGCAGCGCTATTGGTAGATCCCTGGGGAGAGCGTCCTTGACTTCCATACTTATTTTTTTGTACCACACCCACATTATGACGTTAGCCCGTTTTTGTTTTTATAATTCATTTACGTTGAATGATTTGACATTCCCGTAGGGTGGGTTTTGATATGTTCTGAGAAAGTTTTTGCTCAATACCTTGCTGTTATAAATCAATTTGTAAAGCCAAACACTGATGGCAACCAGAACATATTGGATTGGTTGTACTTTCAATGTGTTGCTTCTCAGTAATAAATTATGGTATTTGTGAAGTGTGGGTTCCATGTTTAAAAAACACAGAAGATGAGCTAACTGATCTTCATCAATGTATTAATTTAGAGGGTTTCTTGTATGTAGTAACAAGCAAGAACTTATCCCATAGCATGTGACAAGAATAATATATGTGGCTATTATTGCTTTAAGCTTAGCAAAAGACACTTGATTTTCTGTCAATTAGCTATATTTTTTTGAGATAGTGACTGTAGTAACTTTATTGTGCTACTCTCAGCACCATAGAAATGAAGCACCAAAGGTGCGAACCTTCAGCGCTATTAAACACTACCTAGCTATTACAATATAATCTCCTTCCTAAAGAACAAGCAATCTGTTAGCTATTTTTAATGAGGTATCAAAATAGCTCGACCAATGAAAATGGTACATGGAAACGCTGTCTTCATAAGAGAAGAAGCTAAACTAGCCAGAAACACTCACCTGTATATATTTTCAACGCGAAACTTCACTTCTTTCAACTCCGTTAACTTCACCGGAGTAACGCTTGGGAGCCTGAGCGTAAAGCAAACTATACACCGCTGGCTGCAGAAATTATTTGCTCACGTGATTATAACGTGGCGCTAGGGGGCGTTGCCCATAAAAGCTGGTACCTACGCGGAGTTGAAAGCTTCGCCTTTACTCAATGATTAGCCCCCAAAAAAGTAGCACTATAAAATGTCTTAAATCTTCTTACTGAGTAAGTTCATACCTAAATCAACTGTTAATTGTCAGTAATCTTCAAAATCAGAGCGTGACAGACAGACAGACAGGCAAAAACAGACAGGACGACAACTATAATCCTCTCGCGCATGCCCGCTGAGGGTTAATGACACTTTCCAGTGGTCGCAACTAGATTTCTGGATAACTTTACCAATTTTGATTCCACCACTAATTGTTAGGGGGCTAGTTGCTAACTTTTTGTTGCAGCACTATGAACTGTGCACTATTTCTATGCCAAATAATGGTAATTATAAACTGATCATATCGATTATAAATTCAAAAAATTGGTTAATAATAATTCAGCATAAACAGTCGTTCACAGAAATATAAGATATGTAGAAAAATTCTAAATAACTTGTTAAAAAAATATACAAAAAATCTAAACAAATGGTGTAGTATAATTAATCTTAAAAAAATAGAAACAAAGTTACAAAAAAGACGCAATATATTCAATTCCATCGAACTAATGAAACAATGAAGTGCAATTGAAAACACATTTTCTAAAGCAGTGCTAATAATCACTGTAGTGAGATCTGGCTTGAATATGGAAGCTTCATCACTTTCAATGTCCTTGTGATGTGGATGATCAGATGGCCTCCAAAGAAAAGGGAAGAATTTAAGAGAAATGGTTACCTTTTTCCATCTCATTGGTGATTTGACTGAAACATAATTAAATGGTGACTTCAGAAATAAATAAAAAATTGTTTCAGCATAAAAATAATCTGAATTGAGTATTGCAAGTGTATAGCAGTCATGAATATATTCAAAATTATGCAAAAGAAATGTTAACATCCAACATATTTGAGAGAAACCATTATTAAGTGTCATATTGCAACTTAAAATATGCTCAGCAGCTGTTTTTAAAACAATTTCTGATTGTGTGAAATTATTCATATTATACAAAATAATGCCTTTAAGAAAATAAAATGTAATAAATTCCTCCGTTTGATTTTTATCTATAACAGACAAAATATGCTTTACCACATTCAGTGATCTGCTGTAATGACCCTCATCAAAAAGCTTTAGTGCAGTGCCTTTAGCATGCTTTATTTGTTGCATGGAGCTCTCTATCCCAATTTCTTCCATTGCCTTTATCCACTTTTCCTGTATAGCATATGATTTACTGTGTTCACCAATGCTCTTTAAGTAATCTTGGTAATCTTGAATTAAATATGTTTTTTCTCCATACAGCTCAGCAGTGGATAATTTTAACAAATAATCATAACATTGTATCAAATCATTTTTTATTTGGTTTACGTTCACGGAGTCCTTAAATGTTTTTTGCAGCCAAAGCAACATGAATAATCGTTTGGATATAGAGTACTCAAAATGTTCATCATACAAGGCTTTTTCAAAATATATTTTTGCTTCTCTATATTTTTTCAAATTAAGATATGATATTGCAATTGTATACCAATTGTGTTTGGCAGATATAATTGCATTGCCATTGGTCTGATGATATGCTAAACTATTCTCTAGAAATTTTATGTGATACAATTTAGCTGTGGTGGCATCAAATTTGTCTCCATAGTATCTCAGTAAGTAAGAATAAAATCTCCTGCAAGATTTTTCTGTATCTAAAAGCTCGCAAAGTGTATCGATAATTGTTGAGCTGTATTTAATAAGTTCTAATGCTTCTTTAGTTCGTTTATTGCTTTGCAACATATCAGACAATTGAATTACTAAACCAACATAAAGAGTAAAATCAGAAGCTGCATTTTTAGTGTTATTATACTTGAGATTTTCACTTACAGAGTTTGGAAAGGAAGTCGTGAAAGAGAAGAGGACACCTATTATCTCCAGTGGTGTAAAACAACAATTTATGAATTTTATTTTGACAGCTTTTAAAAAGCAATTTGCAGAGTCCCTGTCAAATTTAGGCTGTTTCAAAACTAAAACATCAGAATTGATGAATGACATCCACAATTGAATCTGACTACGATCCAAATCTAGCATGTGAAGGGCAGATCGAGGAGATTCTCTAAATTTGTTTACCAGTTTACATAATTGTAAAGAATAATATGATCTGATACCACGACCAAAGTTTATTTTTTCTTTTATAGTACTCTGTGTATTAAAATAATCTCTAATAAGTTTGTAATGGTGATACCGACTTAATTTTGCATAATATTTTAACAACGAGAGTTTAACCAGCTGTTTTAGACTTAAAATAGGATTAATTATTTCATCAGATTTTGAAATTTTATGAAGCACACCCACAGCATTTTGTTGGTCAAATGATCCTGGAAATAAGGAGAGGTATCTGCCAGCTTTCTGCACGTTTCTGTCAAGATAATTAAATGAACAAGATATAGAACTATTAAGCCGCATGCTTGATTGTAGCTCTGGAGGACTCAGTGTATTAATAGGTTGTTTTTCCAAGTTTTCTATGACTTCAGCAGGTGAATACATGTTACTGTTCAATAATGCCCTTACTATTTTTAGAGCCAATGGTACTCTTCCAGTTAATCTCACAATGGCTAATTTGTCGTCTTTGTTAAGAAAAAGATTCTTAAAATCCAATATTTTGAAGGCTGATTCTATATTAATAGGAAGTACTTCATGTTTATAATTAGCATCAGAATGAAATGTACTTTCTCTGCTAGTTGTTAATAGCTTTAAACTGTTACCAGCTGTTAGTAATTTATTTATAGATTCATGAAAGTCTTCTTTGTGGCTTCTTAGAATGTTATCGCAATTGTCTAAAATTATCAAGCAATTGCTCGTTCTTTTCCTTACCCAGTTTAGTAAATTGTGAAAAGTTACTTCTTTCATCCCATAACCATCATTGCCATCACTTTCTTCCATTAAAATATTTTTTGCCAGTATTTGCTTTAAGTTTTTGTCAGGGAAATCATTTAAATCAATATAGTATACTTCCGTTCTCCTGGCCAGCATTTGATGGCCTATGCTTATAGCAAGATCTGACTTATCAAATCCTGGTGGGCCAACAATATTAATGAAATAAAACGTATCATTTGAAAAATCCACAATATCTATTAGAGTTTCAATGTCTTTTTCACGTCCAAAGAAATCTTTTTGTACATTAGGAAGATATTGAGAAGTATTGGGCTGAATTCGAGGCATCAACATACCGGCCAATATTAAAACAATGATCATCAGTAAGCAGGCTCTCATATATTTCCAATAAACACCTAGATATAATACACGTTCAAAACAATGACAAATTTCAATCACTAATCACTAAAAGTGTTGGAATGGGTAAAGAGATGATCATCTCACTCAGGGAAAAACTCTTACTCAAGTTCTATAGCAAGCCGCAAAATTCTATCTAGCTACATTTTCTGTGGGTACCAGCTAAATTGCACTCAACCAGGCAATGTAAACACACCACACCCCATATGCTATACACACAAACGTATAGATCTACATGATTCATGGAGAATGGAACAATGCAAAACATTGTATGCAGTGGCAAGAAAGGGAAGGGGGGGGGGGGCTCCGGGGGCTGAAGCCCCCCATACTTTTTGGGCACCATTTTACGAGATAATTTCTCACATGAATACTTTAAACATGCCCTTGGAGCCCCTCCCCACTCCCGCCCCCCATACTGAAACATCCTTCTACACCACTGGTGGTATGGATAGTCTCTTGTAACTGGACCACCCAGTTCTACCACCCAGGCTTTAGCTCTATGAATAACATTAAGTGACCACATGCAGTAGAGGAGATACTTGTGAGCGAAAACTTATATTAGCAAAATCGATCAATGCGCTATGTCTTTGCAGTCAAAATGTATTCATTCCTTCATTAGACACGAGTAACCCAGACGGCTGCTAATTTGTGCACAACATGCACAAAATTGCAGCTTGCAGAAAGAGTGGTTACAGTTGCTGCACTGCTAATGTTATTCATAGTGCTAATTACCTCCACCAACTTCCGGGTGGAGCTAGAACCGCTGAGTGAATGGCAGTGTTCCAGACCCTTTCCACCCCCCCCCCCCCCCTGTGTAGTGGGTAAAGGGTGCTAAAAGGTCTGGCTACACCAGACACCTATAATTCATTGGGAAAGGAATGAAACATTGTTATGATCCTTCACTGTGCAATCACTAAAGGGTTAGGGTCAGGAGAATAATTCAGCTAATCGAGCGAAGCGAGCGGAGCTTACTCTCTAATGAGTTCGCGATATATATATATATTTAGGTCTAGAAATTGTTTTTGTTCTTGCGTGGGCGTATGTGTGTACCCTTTCTCCTACGCGCTTGCGCGGGCCGGGTAACCGTCTTAGCAACATTTTGTTTTGTTTACCCGCCGTACGAAGTAGCGATGCCCAGTAGACAAAACGTTAGAAACGCTCGGTCAAGAGCTTTGAGGGCGTTAGAAACTCCTGAAGAAGAATTATAAGGAGAGCGATAAGAAATGAAAAAGACAGGGCAAGGAGGTGGAGAGCTAAAACGAAACAGAAACAGGTAGCAAAGTAAAGAATCTGACAGTATTTTGTGGCCACAAGCGTGCATGGAATAGCTGCAATTACAGGGAACATGCATCGCTCGCTTCGCTATTTTGTGCTATTAGAGCACATCACTAGTTATTATGATAATGTATTATGAATCTTGCAAATATTGTGAGTGCTAACTATAACTCACTGTGCCTGGTATGCTTGTTTTCAATACTCAAAATTGATTCAACAAGTGAGTCCTTCTTGTCCTCCTCTCTTAATACTTTACTAAGATTTCTCAGAGTAGCCTCGCTGCCAACATTATTGGCCCATGTAATCAACATGGCAATTTTCTGCATCTCGTAGTCATGGTTATCACGTCGAATATTTTCTATTTGGACTGCTGTAAGGCCAAGATAGAAAGCTTTGACTTCCCATTTTGAAATATCACACGAAATTTTCGCTAACTCAGCCTCAGAAAGAGGTTGGTCAAGGTCTTCTTCCATGCCAGCATTATCATTGTGAATCCTTCGTTCATCAGTCATGACTTGTGAGTGAAAATATTTGATATCTTTATCGTGGGTAGACTTGCCGATCTGTATACGAGCCCATTTATAAATCGTAGGATGGACTACCAAAGCTTCAGAGACCGCGCAGACTGTAGTTTAAAGCTTCAAACACTCCCTCAGCCAAGAAAAAAAGTGGGCGTTTAGGGTAATTAACGTTTAGAACGTCCCAAAAGAACTGACCACATATTATGAATATCATTGGTGAGAGAGCTAAAGCATGGCTTTTCTCCAGTCTCGTATGCCAGACCCTTTACCATACCGCTTCGCTGGGAGGGGCATAAGGGGCCTGGCCCGTATCACGCCATTTGTAACAAAAATCCCTACATTATATGGGCCCTATGTAAGTTATTTCGGCCCGATGTAACTTATTTTGGCCCCATGTAACCGTAGGCTTACAGGGGTCCCTTCTAACTTACAGGGGTCCCTTCTAACTTACAGGGGTCCTTTCTAACTTACAAGGGTCCTTTCTAACTTACACGGGTCCTTTCTAAATTAAACTCGATTACAGCCCGGTGTAAAGTATTCTTACAGGGGTCCTTTGTAACTGGTCATTGCGTTGAAATGCGGTATGAACGTCGGAGGACGTTTCATATGCACCTCTAATTGTCAACAAATTATTTTTCTCTACTTATTTACCTAGATTGACTATCTATACAGCAACTATCAACTAATGACAATTATAGCTCCATATGTGAGCTACTACACAAACTTTTCAGTAGCAAGCTAGCTGGCAACTGAAACTAGCTATATCCAGGACATGTTGTGACATCTTATACTATGCTATAATGCTTCACATTATTTAATTTATAAACTTGTTACTATGTATATTTACCATTCATTGAACTATGTGTAGCTAAGCTATCTGGTAATGTCTACCATGTTCCAAAAATTTCTTGACATGAACTATCATATAGTTATATTCTGATTAGTTTTTTTTTTTTTTAACTAGTTGTAGTTACCTAAAACTAAAACTAAAATCCTTACTTTAGGGGTATTTTACTTGTAAGAAAAAACTAAGCCTAAGTTGTAAATAGCATGAAAAGACTAAAATTAGTTAATTACTTTAGATTACAACAAATTCGGTTAGCTAAAACTAAGACTACCAGTGGAGATGAATGAAGAAAGTTGAGCAGTTTTTATTGAAACCATTTCTCCCTGAAGCAATTATTTAGTGAGGATAAGAATTAGCCAAGCATTTTCTAAACCAGCTACATAAAAAATACAGTAGCTACTTTACTTTTATTCTAAAGATTTCATAGATATTCTAAGTTTTATATTAAGCTTCTTTTTTTTGGGGGGGGGGGGGGGGGAAGGGGGAAGGGTAGAAGTAGCTAGCTAAGAAACACAAACTTATTCAATTGATAGTAAAACTTGGTAGTTAGATAAGTTTTTACACTTTATTACAATTATTAAGTCATCATGGAACTTAGGAAAACAATAACTAAACTAAGATCTTTTTTATTTGGAATAGTAACCAAAATTAATAATTGTCTGGAATCTCTAAACCAAAACAACACTGATTATCATATATCAATGGTGGAAACTACTTCTCAGTGGACTCCCTTGTATTGTCTATCTCATATCTAGCTAAAATGGATAATGTACTTATTTTGCAAGTCATCAAATATTAGGCCCTGCCAAACTGAGAACTGTCTGTGAACACACCATAAATCATACTCCATTTGCATCTGAACACACCATAAATCATACTCCATTTGCATCTGTGCAAATGGAGTATGATTTATGGTGTGCTCACAGACAGTTCAAAAGAAAAGATAATTGCGTGAGTGTGGGGCTGGATCTCAGAAGAGAACTTCAAGACAAAGACATTGGATAGATATCAGTTTCTTTATATAGACGTATGTATGCTTATATCATTTATGGTTTCACATAATTAGTTAGTTTAGGAGTGTATTATTTTTTTGGTGTGAGTTGTGCCCCGGGTGTGTCGGTATGTGTGAATCATTGTGTTTGTGCAAGTGTCGGCCTTCTTATAAACTTTTTTAATTATTAATATTATTTTTTATTATTGTTATTTTTATAAACTATCTGGCCACGCATGCGTACATCAGTTCTTCCTTAAATCAGATTTTAGTGTAAGACCTAAAGGTCTAGCTTCTCTGGTGACTATAGTAAGGTGTTATTCCGATAACAACCCTGAGCAGGGAAAAACCTGGCGGCATCGAATCTACTTGGGACGCTGGCAGTCAAAGAGTTAGACGACCTCCCTACTGGCTCTACCTCTCTCTGCCCCAGCGAACCCCCATTATGAGAAAGATGTGTGACCGTGCATATATGTGTATAAAGTCAGCCATCTTCTCACTTAATTATCTTTTCTTTCTCACTCCCCCACTAAGACCATGTGCTCGCCTTCATGACACTATTTGATTTATCGACATGAACTCCTCCGCTCACATTTACCCTGCTTTATTATGTTTCTCTCACACACACTTCTGTCTTCTGGCTCAGTTTTTTTTTTTCTGTGCACACTGTCAACCTCAGTTTGTTTTTCTGTAGCCATCATCTCTTTGTTGTTGTTTTTTGTTTTGTTTTTGCTTGAATTTCTGTAAGCTCAATTCTCTCAATTTTATTTGTGAAGACTGTCTTCAACTGTTTCTTTGCAATCCCCTTGATGTGTTAGTATGTAATTATAATATCTGTGCGGCAACAGTTATGAACTTTATTTGGTAGTCAATTTCCAATGGTGTGACTAACAGTCAGAGTTATGCCTGATTGATACAAGGAACAAATCACTTGCCCACACGTGCAACAAGATCATTGTGAACATGATCATAATTATTCTATTCATATTTAGATTTTAATTGGTTTTCTAGCAACATCTCTGCCTGAAGTATAAATGCACACCCGATAGGTTCAGGTGCTTTTTGTTTAAATGGCTAAGTTTTAGCATAGCACCTGAAGGGATATCGTGAAAGTGTTTCATTGCACCGTCCATTTAGAGGAAGCACCAGTGTAATGGTTTTCCACTTGTATGAAGATACTTATAGTAGTTATATATAATTAGCTAATACATTTGGTTAACCAAAAGTTACACAAGAAGGTTGTGCAATTGTTAAGTCCCAAAAGTAGCTATAACTAGCTATAACTAAAGCTGTAGTGTACAGCTATAGTCAGAAAAATCAAAATTGCATAAAATGAATATAGTTTGTGTATTGTCCAGTTTTCTGTTGTAACCTTGCTTTATTTTATTGAAGTGTGTTCTTTGGTTAAGTAAATTCCTTGGCCTAAGACTAATAGGTTGTACTTACATTTCTGCTGCAATGGAGATGCAGATTCATTCTCAGACATCTTCTTTATTTTATTAAGTTCTTGCTGATAGACTCTGGGCTATGAAAAATTAAAAGCTTGCCTTGCTCTTATTGTCTAATACATTTTTATAACAGGGTTACTTGGGATAGACATGGCAAGACAGGTAACAGTCTTAACAATGTGTTGGAGTATGATCTTTAGCACAACATTCACCAATACTATTGGCCATAAGTTGACCTTGGTATCTTTTTGTTTTTGTAATATCCTTTTTAAAATTTTAAAAAAGCACAATACCATTCAGTACAATGCTCAATTTACTGCATGACATTATTTTAGCTATGTCTTTGTGGGTCTTATAATATGGCTCCATCAATTTACAAGTTATAGAGCTACTCACTACTTTTTAACAATTTTGTCCATCTCTATTAAGTTCTTGTCTCAGCAATAGTTTACATTGTCAAAAACATCTGGAATACTACACCTGTTCTTTTTTTTTTTTTTCTTTTTTCTTTTTTTTTTGGCTAGGTGTCTTCATAACACCTCTTTTGATAAGAAGATACTTTTTAAACTTGCATGTTAAAAAGAATTATTAATTTTATTAATGAATAGATGACTAGAGAGTGGATGGATATCGTTGGTTCCAGTATAGATCAAAATTCATTCCTCTCAGGAATCCAGTTTTGAAAAAGTTGTACTTCACATCAGTTTGGCTAGTGGGCATGATCACAGATTTAAGAGGCTGGTATTCTTTTTGCTTAATGACACTAGCAAGGCTGTGGTAATTCACTATGTAGGTGATGAAAGCATTGCAGTTGACCTCCCTTATGGTAATAGCAAGGAAGAACACAAAAAATTCTCCTTCAATTCTTTATACAAGTGAAATTTCTAATCCACCAACTGAATGTCCTCCTACACTACAATCAATGTATACACCTCGCAACCTTAGACAGATAAAAAAACATTCAGTATGAAGAGAGGCAAAAATGCAGGCTAACACACATAATGCAATTTACAATTTGCTTATGATCTTGATGGTTTCGTTAAAGTTATTACAACATATCCCGATCTAGTCATTATTTGTGGACTGGACAACCTAATACATGAATTTGAATTGATCACTTCAGATAGACTCAAAGTGTTCACAGTTGCTGTTGTATGACACAAATTTCCAACTAGGAGATTTTTACCTCTCTCCCTTCTTGTATTGGTACACAGTGTTTTCAAATTCGCCAGTAATTCCTTGTCTTTTTCTCATTCATGAACGCAAGTTTAAGAACGTACATGAAAGATTCATGCAGTATCTAGCAAATTCAGTTCCAGCATTGTTGAAAGGGAAAAAAAAAGTAGCTTTGGTGACAGATGAGGAAGTTGGTATTAAGATGGTAAGTAATTAATTTTATTAATTAAACATGTATTATTGTCACTTTTTGTTGAGGCAGTGGAGTAGCATTTACCTGGAGTTATTTGGCTACGTTGTTGGAACCACACCTTTAATGCGGTCAAAGCATGGCGGCTTAAAAAGCATGGAGCAAGTTCTGTGGAAATACCAGTATATATTAGTCATTTGCGAGATTTAATAAGTCAGTGCAGTGCCAGTAGTTATGAGAACAAACTTGCTGAGTTTCAACTAATCTGGAGTAAACCATTTTACCAGTATTTCATGACTGAGGTAATAATGAGGTACTGATAGTTAAACTATGTTTGAATAAAAGTGATGATGCTTGCATTATAGATGAGTGTCAGTCTTGGTAGGTGGGCATTGGAACTTTTTAATGTCTATCATCCATTTACTAGTGTGACTAACAATCAGTCAGAGAGTTTCAATAGTACTCTGAAGCAGCTGCAAAAATGGAAAGAGATACCAGTTGATTCCATTATACTGGCATTGTACCATCTACAAGTGTACTATTTTAATGAGATTCAGAAAGGACTATCTGGTAAGAAAATTAGTGGACAAGTTAGACAATCTATATGATATCCTTTCATGTGTAGGGACTTACAAATTGTTGAAGCAATTTGAGGATTTTGCAAGACCTAGTGATGAAATGTCCCTTATAAAGTGTTATTCACCTGAAGAGATAGTCTGAAGACTTCACAACAAGGATGATACTGATGTCTGCAAAAAAGGTATTGTAAACATTCAAAAGTTAAAGATGCAGACTCCTCAAAGAAATCACAAGAAATGACCGTGCCAATTGCTGATCAAGATAATACTGGTATATTTGTATAAATAATCATAGAATGTATTGCAAAAAATATTTCTCAATTTTTCAGAAGAGGGAATAGTTTGGAAATGTCAGGAAGTTCTTCCTATGCCCGTGCAAAATAAATTTAATTGATGCAGCTCCTGGCCAAATTTTAATGGTATTCCTTTAGGCTTATTATTGAGGAGAAACAGATCAGTCACAACCAATCATTGGGAGTATTTACTGTAATTGGGACTAGTAGAAGTCCACATGCAGTAACAATATTCCCTCGAGAGGCATGCACTTGTCCTTCTACTGGTAGATGCTACATATCACATTTTAGCAGTAAGAATAAGTGTCGGTCTGGAAAACATTGATTTCCAAAGAAAAGTATACCTCACTCAGCTTAGGAAAACACTTGTTCAAGAGTTGAGAAAATTTCTGGGAGAAAAGTTCCTCGTCCTGGAGTTATCGAGTTGGAGCAGCACTGATAATCACTTTAGCCACATTTCCTGTTTATTGAAATACATTTTAATACTAGGATTAATAGAAATTAATTTACTGTTTACATATTCCAATAAATAATGTAATTTAGACAATAAAAAACAAAACAAAATCTTATGACTATATGGAGGAACTAAACTAGCTACCCAGTTGTTTCTTTTGATTATTTTGTCAAAACTATGGTACAACAAATGTGTAATATTTTAATATTATTATTATTATTATTATTATTATTAGTAGTAGTAGTAGTAGTAGTAGTAGTAGTAGTATTATTAATTATTATTACTATTATTATTACTATTGAATTGCAATTATTTTATTTTTATCATTATTACTACTAGGATATTGAAACTACTGAGAAATGCAGTAATTCTACTTCAAAGGATCCTTATAATGAGGAAAAGAACACGTACAACATGGTAAAAGTATTTAATATATTATGTTTAATTTTTCCTAATTGGTGGGGGTGGGAATATGCTATTTAATGTATTCTATTCCTTCAGATTGTGGACAAAGAATCAATCAAATTTTGTAATAGTGGAAAAGGTTTGTTCAACCAAATAACTTCATTTGTTTCAATATGATTTGGTCCTTACCACTATATAAATAGCAAAGAGAAAAAGGTGTGGTATATGATGGATGTACTGCTATTGATTGTGGAGAATGTAACTTCTGCCAAGACAAACCCAATTTTGCATTTCCTGTGTACACAACACTGCTTTAGAACACCTGTTCCTCCTCAAGGAGCTCCCCACACCCCCAGACATTGTATACTTAGTTAGCCTTTCTTTTATTCACTAAAAATGTGTAGGCATCAACAATCTATATAATGTAAATATAATATATAGCATCAACGTAAATTTACATGTAAATACTTTACCTTATCATTCAGCCAGGAAGATCCATGCAAAGTTTTTAAGTCTCTATAATATACAGAAACACCATTTACCATCAATAATGGTTGTTATGTTACAATTGATGGAATTCATAGTGATATTATGTTATTTTATATTGCAGATAGCAGTTCCTGCACACCTATATCATCTGAAAGTGTAAAGAGTGAAATGATATTAATTGTATAATATTATGCTGCATTATATTTTTAGGCAGATATTGTCAATAAGCAAAGGCAGATAATAGAAGAAATTTCCAAGAGCAGACTCATTCAACATCTTATCAGCAATAGCTGTTTTTAATAGCACCCCTATTTTTAATAGCACCAGTTTTGAAGCTATCTCATATCTTGCTCATTTATTGTATTAAAATGTTTCATACATATTATTATTCAGTAAAAAATGAAGTCTATTATGATAAGGTCTTTGACATCAATGAAAACTAGGATTATGTTCCTAATGCTCCCTGTATCTTCCCTATCAATGATTCAGTCATTCTCGGCTGAAATAATTATAAGTTATAATTAACTATATTGGCTGTTAAAAAGAGAAAAAATTGATATTATCTTCCTATTGTTTAAAATGGATGCAACTTCTAATGCCTGGAATAGCATCTATTATTGAGTCATGTACATGTCAACTATCAAAACATCTGGTCACTATTTTGTCTCCTTTAGTAGGTACAACAAGCTCACAAGTTCTCAAATTTCATTAGGGAACAAAATTTACCTATTGGTAGGCACCTAGCATCATTTGATGTGATTTCATTTTTACAAAAGTACCTAACCACCTACACTTCTACTCCATCTAATATTTTTGGAAGAGGTACGTGGATTAGTGTTGTTTTAGTTAACAAACACTAAAACCAAAACCCCTTAGTTTTGGGGTATTTTACTTTTCGTAAGAATAATTAAAACTAAGCTGTAGAGAGCATGAAAAACTAAAACTAAATATTTTACAAGACAATAAATTCGACTAAAACTACTTGTAGAGTGGATGACAAACACTAATACTAAGCAAAAAAAAATTATTGCAAACAATTCACCTTGAATTATGTCAGTTAAATGAAGACATAAATTGCCATCAAGTAATTCTCTTAACTATATAAAAATTATCATACTTTATAATACCTAAGATTTCATAGAAGCAAATGTGCTAATTTTTTTAAGTTATTTGGGATCACTCTAAAAGTAACAGTTACATTACTGAGAGTATCAAGAGAATTTACATCACTTAATATTGAAACTACATTAAAACCAAACAAGGCACTGATAAGGATACTAGTCCATGCAAAAGACAAACTTTCATCCTTCCACAAAAAGAGGAGTGGTATATCAAATACAATGTAAAACCTGCAAAATGATCTACTGGACGAACCCTACAGCATCATGTAAAAAACACAAAAGAGCATTAAGGTTAATGGATACCAATCTATCTGCAGTTGCTCACCATGCAATTGAAAAGAATCATGAAATTGATTGGGAAATGCAACAGTAATGGACCACCAGCAAAATCTATACAAAAGGTGTTATTCAGAATCATGGCAAATTAAAATGAGTGGGCCAGCAATGAATAGAGATTCTGGTTTATTGCCTTCAGTTTACAGTTGTTTAACCACATTTAGCCTACAGCTATTGTTGTATGTTATAGCTTAGGTCATGGATACATGTTTGTTAGTTAAAGCTCTGTCATAGAAACATTTCTTGTGGACATTGTTACTTCACTGAAATATCATCCACACACTGATGATGATATCATTGAATAATGGTTGAAATGTTTGTATTAAATATTAATTTATGATGAGTGAAAAATACAATATATTTGAACAGTAATATCTAATATACCTAATCACAGATGATCATTCAGAATATTAAAAGATATTATTGACTTAGTTTAGGTTAACTTGTGTGGTTTCTCAAATTCAAATGGGACCCCTTATAGAGAATGTAGCTCATGTACTTTTCCATAACTAAAGTACTTGTTATATTGTTTAAGATATGTCTACATATTATGACATGGGATTAGCTATAGCTAATTTTATGATTTGAGGTAAATAGTAACAATAAAAAATTGCTTAGCCTTAGTTTAGTTTTTATCCATTCTGCCAGTACTTTGGTTTTAATGAGATTGTCTGTCTTCTGAAATATTTAGTTTTTGTTCAAGGCTATTTAGCATTTCATTTTTCTAAACAAAAGTATGGGTTTATTTGTTTAACTAAACAACACTAGTTTTCAGTTCTAATGCTTTGTGGGGGCCTAGCTCCTCAGACCTAAGCCGCTCTGCTACAGACTCTTGGTGGACAGCTTATTGTCGCCGCCACCAGAGTGCCGCAATGAGATAGTCGCTGCGCACAGCCTCTGAAGAGATTTAAGGTTTAGTTGTAATTCCAGATTCTCAATAGACACTGACACTCACAGAAATTGCATGAACATATATATCATCTAATCTGGGCTTAGCCCTTACAAAAATAAATGTTGTGAACAGGAAAATGTAATACAACCACATGAGTACTCTATACCCCACCCAGCAAGCCCTTGTTCACAGCACCAGGGCTGCACAATTCTTGCACACGACACTCTGCCTGCTTCTGCTTGCTCTGCTTCAGGTGGGAGTAGTGCCGACTACTCCCACTATCTCTTGCTCATGTGGGAGGGGCTCTGTCTCCACTCCCACATGCTTGCATTGTCTAGATTCTATTTTATTAATTTTTTGGTTTTTTATGTTTATTTGCTCACAAAAAACAACAACAACAAACAATAATAATATACCTGTTGTTCCAATTGGTCTGTATTTTCACCCTTTCTGAAGTCATGAGGAGCCCTTCTTACTTGCTTCCACAGCTTTGTCCACAAGTTTAAAGTCATTGTGACCAAACGTGCGCGAGCATTTACACGAGGTAGGTGTGGTCTGGTCTGGTCAAGCATTAGAGTGAATGAGAAAGTGCTGTTCTCCATTTTCCATTCTCTAAACAAGCAGTTTTACTATTGGAGACATTATTGGGATGAAGAAGAAAAGGTATGTGTATGTTAAATGACTGTAGTGAGGTTCTATACAGCAGTTTAAAAAAAAATCCAAAGTTGGAAGCACTGTGATAAAAGGTTCATTCTCTATGCATGCTACATATCTTCCCAGAATGGAAGTAGTTTGTACTAGAGTTGTAATTATTGGTGTGAAGTTGGGGTAAAACTCTCAAGGAGCTCCCCATACCCCCAGCCTGTATTTTAGCAGCTGCTCTATCCTGGTAGGGTAGGCCACTAGAGGAAGGTAGCTGTAAAAGCTTACAAAAGTTGTGAGCTTGTCCCAGGTTGCTACAACTACTAGGGCAATGAGCTTGCCTAATGTGCGATAACAACATGTGATATCATGAATTCAAGGGTCAAGTTCCTCAAAATAACACTGTGAAGATATCTAGCTATGTGTATTATGTGTATAATGTATATTATATAAGTGTGTGTGTGTGTGTGTTTGTGGCAAAGTTCAAAGAGATCAGTGTGAGTCCACTGTCCACCCCCTGGATAGTCTGGCATAGCCAGACCCTTTACCGAACTGCTATGCTAAACCACTTATTACACTCTGTCAGAGTGATATGGCAAGATATTTAACTCTTAGGCTTAGGTACATGACCTGCCATATACTTCATGTTATCAAGGGAGTTATCTCACACTGATTGGCAGGCTTTCCAATTTTCTGTGTTTCTACAGCTACCTTCCTCTATATTAAACTTGCAGTGGCGTAGGATGGGTGGGGCAAACTTTGGGGCGAAATATAACGAGGTGATTTCTCACGAGCACTTGTAAACTACAAAACACATGCTCTTGGAGTAGCAGGTACCTAAAAATACAGCTTTTTAGTCTTCTTCTGGCAATAAAGCACTAAGTAAGTTGTATATTATTTTCAAACTTGTAACTGTACGATTAATTTTTAGAAGTACATGGTTTTTCAAGGGCACACAATAAGCTATGGCATGTGGTTATTATGACTTTGAAAACCTTTATCATACTCAACGTTTTAAATATTGCCATATTTGGTAGTTGAGTATGATTGGGATGGGAGGGCTTTAGCCCCCCATAATTTTGGCCAATGTGAATATTGAGATTAAACTAATAACAAAAAGGTGGGAATGATGGAATTTTATATCTGCAGCTGGAATTAATGAGTTCACAAGAAGAAAATGTTATTTTTAGAAGTTAGAAACTGAAAGTTGTAGCGATGGTGTGGATTGCTTGGTCCTCCATCTTTTTATTCAGCTTTTTGTGACCACTATTTCATGATGGCAGGCCCTATCCAGACGTGTGTGTGTGTGGGGGGAGGGGGGGGGGGGGGGCTGAGTTTGAAAGTAAGGATATTCATAGTTGAATGATTTTGTTCTCTGATTCCATAAAGTTTTTGTTATAGCTTTCTTACAACATTACCAACACTATACAGTAGTCTTGCAATCATGCATGTTAATTACTCAGACATATCAAAACATCCACGTAAACTGGAGAAATTGAGCATAGTATGTTAATTTTCATTTCAACATGATATAGCAAGAATCCAGTTTGCCGTAAATCAACCAGAAATCTTTTAATAATAACTTGCACAAGTTTTTACTTACTAGCAAGAATATGAATGCATGGGTGGGCACCTCCAACTACGTGCACCAGTTTGCTTCCTGCAAAGCTAAGTTATATCAAATAAAATATCTAGAAAAATAAACCAAGTCAAATTAAGTGCAATTCTCCAAACGCAAATAGATGAAAATACATTGCAAGATTAGATTTAAAACTCTCAGTATCAGTAAAAACATGACTCTTTAACATGAATGCTAGCAATATCGAAGCCTTATTTCTCAAGGAATTAATGTTTGCTTCATTGACATCTCCAGACTCAGCAATGATTACAAATTGACTTTAAGTTTAGCTGCTTGTTGTAGACGTGTTTTATTTTGCCTCACATGTAGATAAAATTGAGTTTTCATTCTTTATAACAAAATAATTCTATGCATGTGTCCTATCAGCACACAGCTAGGGGAATATTCGTAGAAGTGACAAAAGAACAGGGAAGGACTAGAATTCCTTGTATCTATAGATTTGTATGGACATTAAGTGTATTTTGACAATTAACCAAAGGAACTTGCTCATGATCAAGTATATGCATCATTTTATTCATAACAGTAGCCATTTGGTTCTGTCTGAGATACAATTGAGGCAATTGTTTAGTTGTTTTGTTTTGTTTTTGTTTTTTTGTTTTTTTTTAATAGTAAGAGTTAGGGGTATTGCAGGGCCATAATACATAGCATAGAGACAGAGGAGGTGACTGCCTCCTCAAAATATTTCAACTGATGGAAATAGAACTGAACTCAAATACACACGGCACTCAAGTTTTTATAGCTCCCAGCAGGGCCCACTGAGCATGCTCGAGGTTGGTTCACTACGAACGACCTTTACCGACTCACAAGCTAAACACAATAGTACACAAACAGTGATACAAAACTCAATCAAAACATATAAGTGCGTACACATAGGAATTCACGTATGGTCTCTTCACTTCTCTTCCCGTCGAGGGAGGACCCCACAGTAATAGGTGGACAAACTATTTTCCAAGAAGAGGAGATGTAAAAATATTGTTGTTGTAGCCAAAGCAAAGCTTGTTAGCTGGAGTTGTATGTTCCTTATGTATACTGGCTAGAACACATCTAGTTAGCAGAGAGACAGGAGGTCCAGGGAATAGCCTGCTGTAGATCATTTTAGGTGTACTTTCTTTTTTTGGTTGATCAATTAAGTCATGGATAAGAATAGGTTGTACCTATAAAGCCATGAGACCGAAGGCATGGTAGAAGAACCCAATAAAAATCTTCAACAGGGAACTGTTGGACATGGATAGCTATCACCTAGGAATGAGCAACCTACTTGTTCTGATTCAGCTATAGTTTTAGTTTTGGCCCACAAATTATTCAATTATTATGATACTTTAGCACTTCTGTCAAATTTGTGAGCAATTTAATCAGTTGCATGTCTTACTACTATGATAGAGAGCGGCTGGATTCACTGGTACTTGGTTGCATTAATTACCTCCAGAACTCACACTTTACCTGAGGAACCATTCTGGACACAGACTAATTGCTATGGTATTCAAGAATTAGATACTAACTGATGATTTCATTTATTCCTTACCTTGCAAATTTGCAGATATTTCATTAAAATAGATAGCTATATCTAATAATCTGGGGATGCTTAGCTAGTAACCTAATGATTGTGTCTGCCTCCTCTTTTCATAATTTCTAGTTACGCCCTGTATTGTCTGTCACATTCTTAGTCTCTGGAGTGGAGTGTTACTGACTATTGAAAGATAGCAAACGCAATAGCACCACATCTCGGGTCATACTGATGATTAGTACTTGTAGCTCTGGGCCAATTTAGGTACTGTAGTGTGCGTGGGAGGAGGGGCGGGGCACGTAATTGTGGAATCCTTTACCCAACCGCATTTGTCTGGCTTCGTTGGTTGTTTTTTGTGACCATCCTTTACCCAACCGCATTTGTCTGGCTTCGTTGGAGGGGTTATTTTTTTTGTGTGTGATCATGTTGTTTAGCCGCTATTCAGTAAAGGAGAAATTGTTGAACGCAGTTTCTCAGGGAGGAGAACTAGATAACAGAATTAGTGACATACAGCTATCCGGGATCTCAAGGCTGATTACCCAATGGGAGGCCAAAGCTAACCTGATAGGTCTGACAGAAGTGGAAATAGAAGACATAAAACAGGATTACCAGCACAATGAAATGAGGAGAGTGGCTATGCTGAGAAAATGGGCTTCCAAGTTTGGAGACAAGGCTACATTGAGAACTCTTATTGAAGTTTCAGTTGAAAATGACTGGATAATGTTTATAACATCCGTGTGTTCAAGTTTAGGATATGTGGAAGAACACGCAGGATACGGTAAGTTTGTTGTTTTTTGTTACGATTAGTTAAGATTAGATACTAAATGTACAGTCACGGAATACTATGGCAAACATTTTCACTTCAGCCTTAATATAGCATACCCAAATATGAAAATATGAACACTGGAAAATTATTCCTTCTGGTCCTTTAAATTGCATGGCTACATGTCTGATCAAAATCGGTTAGACCGTGGCTGGAATGACAAGAGTGGGTACTGCAAGAACCCTGGTGTTAATTCAAACATACGTCTAGGGACAGGAAAGTCGCCAAGTGACCTTTGACCCACGCACGCGCTACTATTAGCTAGTTGGTTTCGCGTGCCTGTAATGACCTTTGACCCGAAGAGTTGTTGTTGTTCACGCGCATGCGTGTCACTCAGTCTCTTAGAGTTGACAGGTGTTTGTTTGAACTTACCCCCTCTAATTCGTGTGTCTTCCGTCAATTACTCAGAACTGTGAGCGGCTCAGGTGGGTAAGCTAACCGGGCCTTAGGTGTAAGAGGACTGATGTGCATCTCCCAAGTAAGTCGTGCTTGTGCGTGTGAGTGTGGTATAAATTAGGGTTGGCCTGTACTGTTAGATTTCCAGTTATGATAAAATATTTTCCTTCAGTTGATAAATAATAACATAATAGCTATGCAAGTTACAAGTTTTTTTCAAAGTCTGATGTTTCATTTAGTAGTTGGTGTTACTGTTTTAGTTTGCTAGGAAGACAACTGGAACAAAACCATTCATCTTGAGGTTCATCTTCAAGCCCAACACATTCCCTGCAACAAAAAAAAAAAGAGAGAGGTTATTTTGACATTTTAAAGACTTAGCTAAAGACTTTACCAATGAAACCACTGGTCACAAGCATCACATTGCACCATGTTTAATTTGGACGTTGAGCGAGGGCAAACGCTGCAAGCCCAGTCCTTCCTTAGTGCCTCCACTAAAAGTACAATATAGAGTGAAATATTAAGATGATTATAAATAGAAGTACCTTTTTTTTCAACTGCAGACCAGCCATATTTGGTGAAGTATTTTTGTAGATTGTTCACTGGATATTGTGAATCTAAGATATCTGGGCTTATTTGTTCCATTATACCCGTTAAATTAATTTTTTCCTGCTTTATCACTAGACTCTGTAATGCCGACTTATTGCAGATCAGCGAGAGTACATCTAAAAATAGCATGGTAATTATTAAAATTTAAAAATTATATTTATTGGTACCACTTACGATAAATCTTGTGTTGAAGAGGTGGGCATTGCGTATTTGTAGTACTTAGTAAAATATTTAAAATGTCTGTTTTTTCGGTGGAATTTGGCTTTGATAGCCGAATATTAGTACAATTTCTTTTTCTTTTCGTAGAATGAAAAGGCCGCTGCACGCCAATGTGTTTGTTTGGTGGCTGTTGATTGGAGGCTGGTAATTTCCCAATGTCTGATGACTGCTGTGTGATTTTCACATGGCTCAAGGCTGACGTAAGCAATTTGTTTATTTCCTGTAGGGTATTTGCATCTGCAACGTTGTCAATGGCTTTCTCAAGAACTAAAATCTTGTCATGAATTTTTTTCCTACATGTGGTTAGGTTGTCTATTTCGTCTGGATTTCTAATGTTTTGTAGCACTACGGCTTTGTCCATGGTATCATCTCTTTTGGAAGCTTGTGGTGTGGAGCTAGTTGAAGCTAATGAGCGCACTAAAAGGTGAACATGTTTACATATTGAGGCACGGATGAGGGCATCCGGGTAGTCACAGGAATACATGTGTAAGCATATATGGCAATCCGAACACATCATTGCACAGTTGTAAGGGCACACCTCATTGACCTGACCAACAATATACGTGTTTTTACCATCCATGGAGTTTACCTCCCACGTATGGTACTGTTTAGTTTCTGTAATTAGATTTACAGGCATCTTTAGGCTGGTCTTGTGTCGCACTCTAATTTGTGTTATTCTGTCACTCATTTTACCTTTTTCAATTTTTGTTATTCTCTCAAATCCTTTGTCTCTGGCTAGTTTTAATAGGACTCCAATGCAATTGTCTAGACGTTTGTTTACCTTTCCTTTTAGGTAAACATATTTTAACACTCTGTGGAAGGCTTCAACATACATATTAGTATTAATGGCAGCTTCTTTGCGGTAGCACATTGCCCATTGCTCCTTTTTTTTGACATAGTAACATTCAAAATAGTCGGCAAAATCACATGTCAGTGGCGAGTCTCGGAGACTTTGTAAAGTTCGTTGAAGCAATACTTCAAATTTGGGAACATCTGTCTCATCAAGTAAAACCCTCAAATTATGGTAGATGGTGATCTTCAGTTGATCGTCCGCCAGTTTGTCAATGTTCTTTCTCCATGCTTTATCGACATGCCAAGTACAAAGTAGTCTCTTGGGTGGTGTACAAGTGTAAAATGTAGATGTCCAAGCATTATAGAACTGTTCCGCTAAGTCGGACATGAACCACTTAGGTGTGAGTACTCCTACTCTATCCTTAATAGCATCAAAGAAATGTGTCAACACAGGTTGATCTTCTCTGTTGGTGTACAAGTGTAAAATGTAGATGTCCAAGCATTATAGAACTGTTCCGCTAAGTCGGACATGAACCACTTAGGTGTGAGTACTCCTACTCTATCCTTAATAGCATCAAAGAAATGTGTCAACACAAGTTGATCTTCTCTGTTGGAGATGCACCATGCTGCTGGAAAGCCTTCACCATAATCATCCACTATCATGATAGTAATAAGGATAAAATCATATCCATTTGTGCCGAAAGTGCTTACCCGGTCTAAACTAAACCTTTTGAGGATGTCTGCTTGCAGTGATGTCTGTATACAGAGTATGAAATCCTTTTCAGCAAGTTTTTCGCAACCCTTGACTGGTGGTGTTCCTTGTGGTTTATATAACAACACAGGATTGTGATGGTGAGTTTTCATTTCCTCTACCCACAGATACACGCTAGTAGCATCATCTTGATGTCTTTTGTTGCCAGAACAAAAAGCCATTTTTATATTAGTTATATCTTTTCTTGTGAGCAGATGTATTCTGTGGTAGGAGTCGCCCATGTTATCTCTGATTTCATCAAGAATATGCTGAATGTCTACTCCATTAGCTAGCTTGGCAGCTACTGCTAACCTTTCAGTTTCTGATATTCGAAGGTGGCCCATGGACGTCTGATGGCCATAGTGAGTTTTATGAACTGTAACATTGACACTTCCATCTTTGTTTGTGTTTACAATCAGTGCAGCAGTGCAATATGCGTTTAGTTTAGATGTTCCTTGGCTTTTTAAATGTCTCTTCCCAATACCTCTACTCTCAAAGTTGCCACTTCTGTTGCAGTAAAAATACAAAGAAGAACCTTTTTTGCCACTGCTCTGCACATACCAACAATTGCATTTTTTTTTTCATAATCCTCCTTCCAAAGTTTGAATTCTGTACAAGTATACACACACACACACACACACACACACACACACACACACACACACACATAAAAACGTAAAGCACATGTCAACCTATACGTACTTTACACTATTTTTAGAATCGAATATGTGTACTTACCTTCGATACATTGAAAGCTCTTTTTTTCACTTTCCATAGAAAAGCAGTGAACTTTCTCCAAATGAGACCTCAGCCCATCAAGATGATAACAGGTAAAAGCACATGTATCTTCTAAACATTTGATGTTTCCTCCGGCTTGCTGCTCATTAGGATGTTTTTGCTGCAAATGTTTGAACAAACTTCTTTTGTGAGCATAATTTGCTCCGCAAAGTTTACAATGAAATGGTGATGTAGACAGACCAATGGGAGATACAGACTGACTAATCGAACAAGGCTTACTTGCTTGTGTGGAGGCACCCGTGACTGCGACAGGTACAGACTGACTAATCGAACAAGGCTTACTTGCTTGTGTGGAGGCACCCGTGACTGCGACAGGTACAGACTGACTAGTCAAACAAGGCTTACTTGCTTGTGTGGAGGCACCCGTGACTGCGACAGGTACAGACTGACTAATTGAACAAGGCTTACTTGCTTGTGTGGAGGCACCCGTGACTGCGACAGGTACAGACTGACTAGTCGAACAAGGCTTACTGGCTTGTGTGGAGGCACCCATGACTGCGACAGGTACAGACTGACTAGTCGAACAAGGCTTACTTGCTTGTGTGGAGGCACCCGTACGTGCGACAGGTACTGACTAGTCGAACACTGACTTAGTGCTTGTGTGGAGGAACCCGTTACTGCGCCAGGTACAGATTGACTAGTCTAACAGCTTACTTTGTGTGGAGGCACCCGTGACTGCGACAGGTACAGACTGACTAGTCAAACAAGGCTTACTGGCTTGTGTGGAGGCACCCGTGACTGCGACAGGTACAGACTGACTAGTAGGGAGAACTAGATAATTAGGAGCATTGTAAGTTATTAAGTAGAGTCTCTAATGGTAACTTACCTTTATGATGAATTCTTCTAGCACGTGTTGGTTCCAAGTACACATTAGGATAATAATATGTATCCTTGTGTATTGGTCTGTAGAGATCCAACAATTTTTTTCTTAAACCCAAATGTCTGAAGGACAAATAGGTTGTGAACTAAACTTGTTATAAAATTAAACACTTCTTACACCAATTTTCCATTCAGTAGCTCTTCAAGCATGATTTTTCTAAAAATTCCCATATGCTTCTAATAGGTAAAAGCAAGTAAAATATTAATCCAACACTATCATTTGGTGTAGCAGATTTACCTGTTGAAATGAGAATGGTTGTTCCAAACATCGGTAAAACATGTACTAAATAAAAATTAAATTTTTTCTAAACATTAATTTATAACAATATTCAAACGTACTTGGCAAATAAAGACACCACAATCTATTCCATTATCTTGTTTTGGTATATCCTGTTAGGTGATGAATGTGATATGGTATCTACCTTTCGAATGATGTACTTCCATTCAGACAAATTTGAATATTTGCACCTGTGCTTCAAATAGGATCTGTAAGAACATTTAGGTAAATCTACATCATGTTAAAAACATTGCTCACTTGATATGTGACCAGTACAATACATTGTCTTTGTATAGGGAGTCATAATATTCAGCTTGTTGTGCCTTTATATCAACAACCTGCAATAGTTCGTTTAAAATACAGTGACCCATATTGTATACTGTAGATCTATAACGTACAAGCAAAGTCCAATGGCATCCACCATCATTGATAATAAACAGAAGCAAGTCCTGTTGTGATATGTCAACCTGCATATGACATTATTTTAATGTACGAATGTTTACCCCTCACTTATTTGTACGTACGTTTGTATACCATTTCTCAATCCCCTTATAGCCACTTTTCATATATTTATTTAGAAAATGGGAGCTAATTGGTAGTATGAGCTTCTTGCACTCCTAAATGAAGTACGTATTCAGTGATTAAGCACATTTCTTACAATCAAAAATACATACCTTGATAGTCTCGCATTCTATCAATTTCGCATACTGGAACATGACCTACATATGTACATAAGTATTTACATATCTAAACCCTGCACTTAGTAAGAACACAACAAACCTGGTCTGTCAAATATGTTGGGCCAACAATATTGTTGCACTCACTGATGGACAAAGATAAACTTGAGGGTTCTGCATGACATATAACATTATTTCACCACAGTGATTTTAGGTGCTCTATTGTGCATGAGGCTGTATGTGTGTGAGTGTGTGGATGGATATATGTGTGGGTATGCTTTGATGTCACATGTTTAGTCCAGTAGTGTTGGTATTAGTCGGTAAAGTGTCATTTAGTAGGCACATCCACATTTTAAATTAAAATTTTTATTATTTTGCCCACCCCCTCTAGATGCAGAATGCAACCCTGTCATCTACGTACAGTGTGACAGTATTACATTGGGCTCTGATGAGAAACTGAAGTACAATTGCAAGAAGGATTTCATGGGTATGTATAATAGATTTATCAAAATAGAACTATTTGTACTCTTTTTATTACCTCTTGATACTTCATAAAATAATTGGTATGGCTCTTGCTGTAGTACAGTCGCAACACTGACTGAGGTCACCTAAATAATCCATCAATAACTCTAAAATACCAACACAACACTGACATGTGTTTTGTACCTCTGCATCATCCATATATATCCAGTCTGTGTCACATAATGGTGACTTCACGAATGCCGTATAGTGACCACAGCCTCTATAGAGGGATTTATAGACTACAACTCCTGCTAGTTGATATATTGTCATTTTATTGTTGATCTGACATGAAATAGTTGTGCTCTGTACAATTCATGAAGCAAAACATAAATAGGATTTGCATATTATTGTCAGTGTGTTTGTCATTACCTGGATTTGGATGACATCATTGTTTCCGTTTCTGTGCATAAGGAAGAGTTTAATTTGTTTAGTTGTATTCATTTACAGAACTTACATTGGTCCATGTTGCACTGGAAGTATGCATAGCAATGATGGTTTCTTCTTGATATTTGTTTTTTTTTCTTTTCTTGTATTTTTCATGCACCTGCAAGTATTACTTTTATATTTCAATTGATGTATATTTGTGATTTTCCTTACCTGTTACACATACTGCATACATGCTCTTCACCGAAGTGCATGTCCATTACTTCTTGCATTGACTTTGCGGTTGATGTCTGTATAATATTCACCATGCCTGTATTGCAGATGCTCACATTTGTCACATTACCTGAACTTTCAGGAATAAAACTGTTTCTTTTGTTGTGTGGGATGAAGATACCAAACCACATTGAGTGCACGTCACTAGTATACACAGGTAATGGTATCTAAAACATCACGTTTAGCCGATTATTTTACCTGTTTCTGTGGAGGATTCAATCCATAGCGAATCTGAGGCAATATCTGTATAGCTGTTAGTACAAAACAAAACATTCATTTGGTCGTTATCCCAACGTGCATGTCAATGAATCACGGTTTTGAAATATCATTACTGGGCAGTGCAACCATGTACATACATATCAGCAATTTCAAACCACGATTACTCATGTCACTAAAATGTTTATTTATTTATGTTGCAACCTGATGGTACTGCTTTTGCTGAGATGCACAACAGAAATATAGCTGAGTGATTAACTGATTTACAATTATATCAAAAAAGCTATGATGATTATTCTTACTGGATGTTACTTTTTTAGCTAAAGGTATGATCATGAGATATTCTTTGATTGAAACTTATTCAGATGACAAACAAAAAAAAATTGTCGTCATCTTGGGTAATGCGAAGTAATAATTGTTTCTACTCAGAAGTGGTCAGTTTTTTGTTCTTTTGTTCCAAGCTTGCAGCATTGAGCATGTTGCAGTACACTTTACCATACCTTGATAATTTAGCGTGTGTGTGTGTGTGTGTGCGTGTTTGTGCGCGCGTGCATGCGTAACATTGTGTTTGTGTTTTAATTACCTTTCTTTTTTCTTATAGTGTGTGAGACCAGATTGTAGTGCATGGATGTTGTTAGATTGACGTGGGCAGGCTGCGGCGAAGTTTTGCAAGCGCTTAACAATTCTGCATGTGTATACTTCCTGGATCTGCCCTTTTTTTTCTTTGCACACCCTTGGAGGTAAACTCTCTATCTATGGAAGAATTTTGGAGATAAATAAAGTTTGCTGTAGAAAGCATTAAAATACCTGGTCCTCAATAAGTGCTGTTAGGGGAGTCAACAATTGATGGCTACGCTGGCTTAGCTGCCTCTTTGGCAGCGTTTTGGATGAGCTGGTTAGTGGCCATATTTATAGGCGTGGTTTATTATCATTCAATTAACGCATACTTGTGGAACTGGTGCAGTATACGCGTGTCACCAGACCCTTCGCGGGGTTCGGTAAAGGGTCTGACTATGCCAAACTAGGCTGTTGTCAGGCCATAGGGGGATTGCATGATGACATCACGTTACTTCCTACCACACCTACTGTTTGTGGGTTGTAAGGCCACAAGCAGGTGTTTACTTGAAGGACCAGTCTTGACAGACACTAGTGTGCAATCACACTAGTGTGCAATCAAGTAGTTGATTGCTCACCCCAAACTAGCCAAGCTAGCTCAAGAAAAACTCAGTCACAATTTGATGTTGACTTCATAGACAATTTTCTGAGAAAAGGCCACTAGGTACATAACTGAGCATGCTCAGTAAATGAGGAAGTCATACATAATTAGAATAGAGTAAAGGTGAATGAACAAAATTAAGATAAGCATGAGTAAATGGCAGTGATACTGCCTAAACAATAAAGCAAACAATAATAAAAATAAATAATAAATGAAAACAGGGATAAAAAGCGGTTGTTGGGTCACAAACCCAAACACCTACTTGTGGTACAGCAAGGTGGTAGCACTTCACACAGGCCTGGCCCTGAATTATGAGAAAACCAGCAGCCAGACTGGCTGTCAATGGGTAAGCTCAAGCATACCCAAATTTTCACCACTCCATAATACAGCTTCCAATAATCACAAATTTTGGTATCAGCATGTTGAAAATGTCATAATCTATATGTTCCTGGAATTTGGTAACTCTGCTGCAGTTGAAAATAGAGCCAGTGGTGGTGAGAAACGTACATTTTCAATGGTATTACCCCTTGCAGATATACCACAAGTGGACGTGGTAGGAAGTAATGTGATGTCATCATGCAATTCCCCTATTAACAATATGATTTTGTAACTCCTCAGTCCTCACCCCTCTTGTATTTTGTATTTTACAAATGAAGAGTCAAAAAATTATGTGTGTGTGTGTGTATCTGTGCGTGCGTGTGTGTATAGTTGTTGTTGGGGGGAGGGACCTGAAGACTGTTAAACCATATACAGTAGAACCTCGCTTATCCGGACCCCGAAGTTACGGGCACCTCGATCAACCGGGCAGCACTATTTGAGGAAGTTGAATTATTATGGGTGGGGCTACGGATAAACGCACGCGGCCCTTTAGAACATAGCTGTGAGAATTAGAGCAATATTGTATTTAACCCTCAGCGCGCATGTGCGTGAGGGGTTACAGTAGTCATCTTGACATTCATTCACTCATTCATTCACTCTGTCTGTCTGTCAACAGCAGATCTCGAAGACTGCAGCCATCCAAGCGTCGAAAGCGGCATCAAACTGTTGTATACAATTTTTTGTTCCGACTTAGTTTTCCAGAAAAAGCAAGGTAAACTCCAGCCGTGCGGCCGATAGCTTTTGACTATGGGTGACGTCCCTTACCGGACGCACGATCACGTGAGCATACACTCTTGCAGAAGAGTTTTATGGATATGGTGTTTTTAAGTGCAGATCGTGCCTTGGATCTTTCGGAGAAATGGTAAGTTTAAATATGTGTTTATTATTGGAAACAATAGAGTGTTTTGGCTAATGTAAGTGACGCAGAGTTAGCCGTTTAAGTTGAGTTTGAGCACGGAAGAGGTAATTTCTTCTTTATGATTAATGAATTTAGCAGGTAGCTAGTTCAGTACTTTTTCCGACTATATCTGAGAGTTATCTCAAAAATTATTTACTGCACTCTTTTTATTTATTTTTTTTCATATGTAATTTTAGGCTACAAAAATTGCTGCTGTGAAAATCTAGAGATGCTTTTGGAGACTAACAAAGTAAGAATATACAGGTGAACACAAAATTATTACAGTTGTTAGTTCAGCAGTTGATTGTAAACCATATTCTTTCTATGTATTTTTGTGTGTTTAGAATAGCGTGTTTAGTTGTGTTATGTTTGTGTATATGTGACCGTCTATGGGAAAATCGGGCACTAAGGCGTGGCAGCAATGATTCCGTATTCTACCGCACTCTCCGCATACTATAGGTTTTTACCGCGCATTGTGTAGAAAGTAAGCCTTGTTCGACTAGTCAGTCTGTACCTGTCGCAGTCACGGGTGCCTCCACACAAGCAAGTAAGCCTTGTTCGACTAGTCAGTCTGTACCTGTCGCAGTCACGGGTGCCTCCACACAAGCCAGTAAGCCTTGTTCGACTAGTCAGTCTGTACCTGTCGCAGTCACGGGTGCCTCCACACAAGCAAGTAAGCCTTGTTCGATTAGTCAGTCTGTATCTCCCATTGGTCTGTCTACATCACCATTTCATTGTAAACTTTGCGGAGCAAATTATGCTCACAAAAGAAGTTTGTTCAAACATTTGCAGCAAAAACATCCTAATGAGCAGCAAGCCGGAGGAAACATCAAATGTTTAGAAGATACATGTGCTTTTACCTGTTATCATCTTGATGGGCTGAGGTCTCATTTGGAGAAAGTTCACTGCTTTTCTATGGAAAGTGAAAAAAAGAGCTTTCAATGTATCGAAGGTAAGTACACATATTCGATTCTAAAAATAGTGTAAAGTACGTATAGGTTGACATGTGCTTTACGTTTTTATGTGTGTGTGTGTGTGTGTGTGTGTGTGTGTGTATACTTGTACAGAATTCAAACTTTGGAAGGAGGATTATGAAAAGAAATGCAATTGTTGGTATGTGCAGAGCAGTGGCAAAAAAGGTTCTTCTTTGTATTTTTACTGCAACAGAAGTGGCAACTTTGAGAGTAGAGGTATTGGGAAGAGACATTTAAAAAGCCAAGGAACATCTAAACTAAACGCATATTGCACTGCTGCACTGATTGTAAACACAAACAAAGATGGAAGTGTCAATGTTACAGTTCATAAAACTCACTATGGCCATCAGACGTCCATGTGCCACCTTCGAATATCAGAAACTGAAAGGTTAGCAGTAGCTGCCAAGCTAGCTAATGGAGTAGACATTCAGCATATTCTTGATGAAATCAGAGATAACATGGGCGACTCCTACCACAGAATACATCTGCTCACAAGAAAAGATATAACTAATATAAAAATGGCTTTTTGTTCTCGTAAATAAAGACATCAAGATGATGCTACTAGCGTGTATCTGTGGGTAGAGGAAATGAAAACTCACCATCACAATCCTGTGTTGTTATATAAACCACAAGGAACACCACCAGTCAAGGGTTGCGAAAAACTTGCTGAAAAGGATTTCATACTCTGTATACAGACATCACTGCAAGCAGACATCCTCAAAAGGTTTAGTTTAGACCGGGTAGTATGCATTGATAGCACTTTCGGCACAAATGGATACGATTTTATCCTTATTACTATCATGATAGTGGATGATTATGGTGAAGGCTTTCCAGCAGCATGGTGCATCTCCAACAGAGAAGATCAACCTGTGTTGACACATTTCTTTGATGCTATTAACTCTTGCTTTCCCAGCCTATACAAATTTTGTCAGATTTCTGACATAGTTTTTTTCTTCGAGTAGGAGCACGCAGCACTCGCAAAGTTTAGTTCAGTCGGTAAAGATCACTCTACTAAATAGCTAGAAATAAATTGCGTTCTTTTATTAGAAGAAAATTTTTTTCCTGATTTTTGAATGACCATGGATGCTAGTCAAGTATTAGCTTTGATCGAGAGGGAGGAAAGAGACAGTTTCGGGAGCTACAGCTCCGAGAATATTGATTTACTGGAGCCTACTGAAGTGGAAGATTTAGAAGGAGAGACAGCTGAGCCAGAATCTAAGGTATAAAGATAGCTTCTAATTGGTAGCCCTAGCATTGGGTTTTTTCTATAGGTTTTCTGTCATGACAGTTCTGCTAGTCAGAGTAGGGCTTGTTTCTCTACATCTGAGGTTTATGAACTTGTGTGTGACACCTCTTTTGATGAAAGTCGATTTCTTTCGGACATATCTTCAAGTTCTGACTCTGACTCTGAATATGATCTCAGTGACCCTGAAGCAGAACGTTGCTCTTCCCCTGATTTCAATGAATCATCTGGGCACAGTGATTGTGACAGAGATGACTCTACTGTCGAAGGTGTTGACATACAGTTTCATGTAAGTTCACCTGACATAGATAGTAGCAGTTCAAATGGTGACGATGGAAAATGTCATACTAGAGGCCGTGCTAGAGGTCGTGGTAGTCGTTGTGCCAGGAATTATGCGAGAGGTCGTGGCAGGAATCGTGGCAGGGGTCGTGGCAGGGGTCGTAGCAGGGGTCGTGGCAGTGGTCATGATACGGGTTCTGGAAGAAGTGAAATGGACAAAGAAGAGCCATTACAAGTCTGTGACCTCTCCAGTAAGGACACTAACGTACCACAGAAACATGACTTCAAACCTTTACGACCGGTGGGCCCACATCTCCATTCACATGCTGTGACTTACTCACCAGCAGCTCTTTTCAAGCTTTATTTTGACTCGGATATTGTTCAGAAAATTTGTGACGCTACCAATGAATATGCAGAGAGAAATAAAGAAAAGTGTCCAACAATGTATGGATACTTCAGCAAATTTGAACCTGATGATTTTTTTTCTGTTGTGGGGATATTGATTCACTTAGGATACCGCAGAATTCCTCGTTACCGACTGATGTGGCAACCTACTAGCCTTTGCTATGATCCTCTTATTTCATCAGTGATGAGTAGGAATAAATTTGAAAGTTACCTTTCGTTTCTACATTTAGTGGACCAAGACACAGAAAAGCAATTGAAAGATCAAGGAGATAAACTGTGTAAAGTTCGTCCATTGAACGATCATCTTCAAAAGTTCTGTATGAAACTATATCAACCGAATCGAGAAATTTCCATAGACGAAAGAATGGTTCGTTCAAAGGCTCGCTTCTCTTTTCGTCAATATATACGTAATAAACCGGTAAAGTGGGGTTTCAAACTGTGGTGCTTGTGTGATTCTCATAATGGCTATACATGTGACTTTTCTGTATATCGTGGGAAGAATGGAGAGGTAAGAAGTTCCAATGGCCTGGGATATGATGTAGTGATGAGTTTGATGAAGGATTATTTTGGTCAGGGGTTGTCTTTGTATATTGACAACTTTTATACAAGTCCTACACTTGTAAATGATCAGTACATTCAGGGAGTTCATGTTACTGGTACCCTAGACTGTACCCGTGTTGGAGTACCTAGTGAAGTTTCTGTCTTGAAAAAAAAGTTTTCACCTAAAACGATTCCTCGTGGTAATGGTTCCTATGTTCGAGATGGGAATTGTGTATATACTGTATGGAAAGACACAAAGTGTGTATCAGTCATGTCTAATGAGTTTCCTGGTCATTCTGAAAGCAAAGTCATTAGAAACGTAAAAGACAAAGATGGAAAAACTGAGAAAAAGGAGGTCCCTATACCTGTAATTATTTACAATTACAATCGCTTCATGAATGTGTTGACCGTTCTGACCAACTTATCAAATACTACAACCTGCTTAGACAAACAAGAAAGTACTGGAAAACTTTGTTCCTCCACTATGTAGACATTGCAATTGTGAATGCATATATTATATACAAGGAGTTACATCCTGTTGAAAAGGAACGTATGAGTCATTTTTGCTTTAGAGAAACTCTAGTTCGACAGTTTTGTGGTATCAAGGTGGCAGTCCATCAATCAGTATCTGGTAGGAAATCTGACCCAACAATTGAGCATATCTCTGAACGTCTTCCAGTGAGTAGGTCATGTGTGTATTGTAAACTTACAAACAATACGGATAGACGTACCACACGACAGTGTGTCAAATGTAAAGCCCCATTGTGCCTACAAGCTCGAAATTGCTTCCTCAAGTTTCATCAGGCATCTTTCAGAGAAGCAAGAACACAATGGCTAGAGCAAAGAAAAGCTTATCTACAAACTCAAGACAAAGGAGGACGGCCAAAAGGAAGTGTTGTGCCCAAAGGACGAGGCAAAAGAAAAAGAAGGAATTGGTGAATATTTGGTGGTATTGGTTGTAACTTGGCAAATACACAATGTTTCAGGTTCAATTCCAATGTTTCAGTTTCAATTCCAATGTTTCAGTTTCAATTCCAGTATTTCAGTTTAAATTTCTAGTTGTTCTTTATGTCATAGAGATTGTATGTCAGTTATAGCAGGTTATGTTTACCTGACCTAAGAGCAGTTAGAGAAAGGGGTAAAGTGGTAAATCTAGTGTTATTCGGTTACTTTTTATTTCTCAATAACTCAGCAAATACCATAAATTTCAGTTTCTATTTGTATTTCAAACTGTTCTTTATGCTATAGAGATTCTAAATAATCAAAGGAAACTTTTTTCATTAAATTTTTGATCAAAAAATTAACCAAAACACATATAATTCTAATTAAAAGAAATGAAAAGAATTTTTTTCCTGTGACATGTTTATGGTATGCTGACATCGATGTAGTTTGCAAGTAGCCCCACCTCCTATTAGTACCTGCAAAAAAAATTGTACATACAGCATCAATTGAAAGTGAGTTATAGTAGCTAATGTTAACCTAACCAAATTGTGGTATAGTAAATTGGGAAACAAAGAGTTAAGGATAGAGTAGGAGTACTCACACCTAAGTGGTTCATGTCCGACTTAGCGGAACAGTTCTATAATGCTTGGACATCTACATTTTACACTTGTACACCACCCAAGAGACTACTTTGTACTTGGCATGTCGATAAAGCATGGAGAAAGAACATTGACAAACTGGCGGACGATCAACTGAAGATCACCATCTACCATAATTTGAGGGTTTTACTTGATGAGACAGATGTTCCCAAATTTGAAGTATTGCTTCAACGAACTTTACAAAGTCTCCGAGACTCGCCACTAACATGTGATTTTGCCGACTATTTTGAATGTTACTATGTCAAAAAAAAGGAGCAATGGGCAATGTGCTACCGCAAAGAAGCTGCCATTAATACTAATATGTATGTTGAAGCCTTCCACAGAGTGTTAAAATATGTTTACCTAAAAGGAAAGGTAAACAAACGTCTAGACAATTGCATTGGAGTCCTATTAAAACTAGCCAGAGACAAAGGATTTGAGAGAATAACAAAAATTGAAAAAGGTAAAATGAGTGACAGAATAACACAAATTAGAGTGCGACACAAGACCAGCCTAAAGATGCCTGTAAATCTAATTACAGAAACTAAACAGTACCATACGTGGGAGGTAAACTCCATGGATGGTAAAAACACGTATATTGTTGTTCAGGTCAATGAGGTGTGCCCTTACAACTGTGCAATGATGTGTTCAGATTGCCATATATGCTTACACATGTATTCCTGTGACTGCCCGGATGCCCTCATCCGTGCCTCAATATGTAAACATGTTCACCTTTTAGTGCGCTCATTAGCTTCAACTAGCTCCACACCACAAGCTTCCAAAAGAGATGATACCATGGACAAAGCCGTAGTGCTACAAAACATTAGAAATCCAGACGAAATAGACAACCTAACCACATGTAGGGAAAAAATTCATGACAAGATTTTAGTTCTTGAGAAAGCCATTGACAACGTTGCAGATGCAAATACCCTACAGGAAATAAACAAATTGCTTACGTCAGCCTTGAGCCATGTGAAAATCACACAGCAGTCATCAGACATTGGGAAATTACCAGCCTCCAATCAACAGCCACCAAACAAACACATTTGCGTGCAGCGGCCTTTTCATTCTACGAAAAGAAAAAGAAATTGTACTAATATTCGGCTATCAAAGCCAAATTCCACCGAAAAAACAGACATTTTAAATATTTTACTAAGTACCACAAATACGCAATGCCCACCTCTTCAACACAAGATTTATCGTAAGTGGTACCAATAAATATAATTTTTAAATTTTAATAATTACCATGCTATTTTTAGATGTACTCTCGCTGATCTGCAATAAGTCGGCATTACAGAGTCTAGTGATAAAGCAGGAAAAATTAATTTAACGGGTATAATGGAACAAATAAGCCCAGATATCTTAGATTCACAATATCCAGTGAACAATCTACAAAAATACTTCACCAAATATGGCTGGTCTGCAGTTGAAAAAAAGGTCTTCTATTTATAATCATCTTAATATTTCACTCTATACTGTACTTTTAGTGGAGGCACTAAGGAAGGACTGGGCTTGCAGCGTTTGCCCTCGCTCAACGTCCAAATTAAACATGGTGCAATGTGATGCTTGTGACCAGTGGTTTCATTGGTAAAGTCTTTAGCTAAGTCTTTAAAATGTCAAAATAACCTCTCTCTTTTTTTTTTGTTGCAGGGAATGTGTTGGGCTTGAAGATGAACCTCAAGATGAATGGTTTTGTTCCGTTGTCTTCCTAGCAAACTAAAACAGTAACACCAACTACTAAATGAAACATCAGACTTTGAAAAAAACTTGTAACTTGCATAAGACAACTTGCATAGCTATTATGTTATTATTTATCAACTGAAGGAAAATATTTTATCATAACTGGAAATCTAACAGTACAGGCCAACCCTAATTTATACCACACTCACACACACAAGCACGACTTACTTGGGAGATGCACATCAGTCCTCTTACACCTAAGGCCCAACCCTAATTTATACCACACTCACACGCACAAGCACGACTTACTTGGGAGATGCACATCAGTCCTCTTACACCTAAGGCCCGGTTAGCTTACCCACCTGAGCCGCTCACAGTTCTGAGTAATTGACGGAAGACACACGAATTAGAGGGGGTAAGTTCAAACAAACACTCTTCGGGTCAAAGGTCATTACAGGCGCGCGAAACCAACTAGCTAATAGTAGCCCGCGCGTGGGTCAAAGGTCACTTGGCGACTTTCCTGTCCCTAGACGTATGTAGGAGGGCCTGGAATATTCTAATAAACGCTCTCCGGTAAAAAGCGGGTGCTTGTGCGCATCGCAATAAAAACCATACCGCGCATTCAGTAAGCACTCGAATAGTAAACAAATTCTCAGAAATTTTTTGCCAAAGTTTGTACAGCAAGACGGTCTTCTGCGGGGATTTAAATAATGCATTAAATTAGACATTGCGTGGAGCAATGGCTAGATTTCTTCTATTTCCTGCCCTAGCTTAGCTATATACAAATATGTAGCCAACAAAGTTACTGTCAATTGTAGAATTTAGATAGATAGCTATTGCAGCTAAGTTCCCTTACTGCTTGTTATTTATAAACTTCTATGAATGTATCAGTATATTAGCTAAAATTAAATAAAAGTACAGTATGAAATATTTAGCTCATTGTACAATTTAACTTGATTTTAATAAAGTACAACCATGCAGTTAATGATAATGGCTTGAATGTTATTAGGTAAATAAATGCTAAAGAAACAAAAAATGTGGTCATATACACCAATTTTCACAATTACACTTATTTCAGTGTTACTGGAACGCAGCAGTGTTTACACTTAGAATTAACACTGGCCTCAGTGTTAATTTGCAATAAACCCCCAAAAAGGCTCGTGTTACTCCTTTCTGCAGCAATCTTCTGTACACACTTAGATTTAGCTTTCCTTTTAGGTGAACTAAACAATGCAAGAGAGTTTTTCTTTATGGAGTCATGGATTGATTTTGTTCTCTGTAAGAACTTCCTTTTTATACTATGAGGGAATTTTTTAGTTGGAAATGCTTTCGAACAAACTAGTGTTTCATGGAAGGGAAAATGATAATGGTAATGAATTTCTCCTGAATTCATCTTTCTAAAAGTGGCTTCTGCTTCACATAGGAGCACTGACAATTTTAAGACTGGTCTTTGTAATGTTCCCTTGTACGTCTTGACATCTGCTACTCAAACAAATACCTCTTGTTCCCAGTAAACTTGTATGGCTCATCCTAGTGGCCATTTACATTGAAACAGGTCTGGTCTTAAGATCTCTTATCTTGAAATTTCATGCATAGCTTAATCCACTTTTGATAGTGATTGATAATTTATATTTACAGCAGTGCTCTTATAAACGAAGTTTGTTAGCTGACTCTTATGCATTCACTAGTACTCAATACAGTATAGCTAAATTGAGAGAGATAATAATAAGTTCCATGTTTTCAACCCAGTTTCATAAGACAGATTAAGCCAACAGTGCTAGCTAGTATACTTGTTAGCACTGCTTAATTTGGTACATGTTAAAGCTGCGATATTATTAGCTACAAATCTTGAATAACCTAGCTTTTTCTTAATAATTTGTTATTAATACAATGTTCTTGCAAACAAATTCCTTATGAGTAACACTTGTTTCTGACATGTGTCCTGGTACTCTAGTGATGGTACCATCCACAATAATTCAGCTTTTGCATGAAATACAAGGGTATGGATTTCTTCGTAAAAACCCCTGCAAAAGTATTCACCACTTCCAGATTAAACAAAGTAAGTGTAGATTCACCGATGTCTTTATTTTGATTGTTAAAGTAAACACCGTACCACTCTACTGGATTAACGCTATAGCAAGTAAGAGTAACAGTACTATTCTTCGACACTTCTATCCAGTTAGGTGCTGATTTGTGGTGGTTGTGTAACTCTTCATCACTTTTTCTTATTATCTTAACTGTTCTGGCCGCCTTCGGGGTCTGAACAGCGAGATCACCTCCTAAACTTAGCCACCTTACCTGTCACAATGAACATAGCCACCTTACCTGTCACAAATGATATTCATAGGGGTACTTCACCCAATGCATTATCACGAGTCGTTATCCCATTTAAGTTGTATTATCACAATGTTTTTGGTTGTTGGGATTACCTAAACTCAATCGATTTATAAAGCCATCGTTTAATTAGATGTATTATTTCTGATGAGATGGATTACAATTTCTGCAGTAGCCTGCAATTGCAGGAGTTTTTGTTAAATACGTTTACCACAATTAAAAGTCTAATTTAGAGAGCAGTAGTAAGATTATATCTGTATCATTAAATATCAGGACCATTGGTAGTGTAAACTGGTACCAGCTGTAAAGTAGCGAATAGAAATCTTTTTAAACATTAAGCCTATTGTAGCCGCTTGCATGCAGTAGGTGGCATTAATTTAAACTATTGATAACTTAAATTCTTTGTTGGTAGCGTACTGCTGCGAAGGTTAAATATTGTGGAAAGATTTTCGGAGCAACGCTTCATTCTTCTAGGCTCTGGATCTAAAAGTATGACACCCCGCTGCTGACTTTTTTACTTGGATACTGCATGATGGAATTAAATTAAATAATATACCGTTGTGTTAATGAGCCAATGGTAGGGGCGATTTAGTTATTACGCTGTCACTATTGTATGTTTTTCGAAACCGATGTTCACATAACAGCACTACTACTCTCGACGGATCAATTATTCACGCGCAAGTCAAATAATTTATCTTTCCTTCACTACTCATTTTGTTGATACATTTAGTCACATCCGGTATTGGTAGGAATAACTGGCTACAATATACGTTAAGTGTAAAACTAATCAACTTTCGAAAATTTTTCTTTAGCTGTGTCGCTCCAGTTCAACCGTACCCAGTAAACATATTGAAGAAAGGAAACAATCAACCTTAATTAACAATCAACCTTAATTAACTTGCATTACACAGACTTCGGTATTGATATCACAGTTGGACTAGTGGTGGAATTGAAAGGAAGCGTTGGTCACTGCTTGTATACTTTGTCCAAGTAATTTAGATTTGATGGTAAACGATTTCGAATTTGGTCAATCCTACCTAACTGGGTAGAAGTGTCTGAAAATAGATCAGTTACTCTTACTTACTTCAATATTATACCAGTACAGTTGTGAAGTGTTCACTTTGAAATCAGAACAAATTAACGAGATACACTCACTTTATTTAATATACACAGCTAAGTCTCCTCAACCGCCACCTAAATTTCCAATACGATTCTATCCCACAAATGGGCGTGGTAGTAGCACTTCCTGTTGCTCGCACAAATCGGTCTTGCACAAAATTATTAGTATTATTTGCGTGGAAAAGGTCTATTTTTTACTGAAGAGCAAGAATTATCATTGTCAGATTACAAGTCAGTACTCAGCAAGCTCAAAATGATAATAGCGTACTTTAGGTATTACAAGCGACGGGATCAGTTTAAATTAAAACGCCGCTGTGGATTAGGTGAGCACGATGTCATCCCTGTTTAGTATGGAAGCATCATCATTCTAGGATACTGATAGTTGGTAATGTATTCTTTCCGGAAACGTGTATTGGAAGTTACATGATATACTATAGTGTCATAATGCTGCTTTATTTCAATAGCTGACAAATGACTATGTCCTCCACTCATCTAACACTACAATTGTACCACTTCGCTTCCAAAATCTGATACTTCAATCATAAATATGTGGTAGTTTCTGTTCTACCCTTTCATAATAGGCTCAGTAATCTTCTCTGGACCTTCTTTACATGTATTTCTCTTTCCATATTGCTACTCATATATTGCAACAATGTAAGAGTCACTATTGAATTGCAGCCTGGCACTTCAAATTTTGTTCCTCCTATGCAAACAATTGAAAAATATTTGAATTTAAGCTAGCTAGATATGTTGAAGACAACATATCGTTTGTTTTAGGTCCATTTAGCTAGATAACAATCTTATTTGAAACTATATGAAGAGTTTAATCTCTTCCTAATCCAGGGCTACCTTGTTTACACTAGCAAACCATTGCGTTTAAAATGCAATACTTTGAAGACCATTTGGAGCAGACTCGGCTGTCGCTACATATGTAAACGTGTCTTAGCCCATTCGCCGTCTAAGCTCAGATTATCGGCTAATATACAGCCACATTAGCCGGTTAAAGGCAATAGCTAATCTTTGACCAGATGTGCTGCCTCAAGGCTGCTAGCGAGAAAATTTTAACTTGTCTGTCGGTGCTGCTAAAAATGTGGGCTTTGAGATCAACCTAGTATTCTTGATTTTCTCAAAGTCAAGAAATAATCTCTAAGCTCACTTTTCCCTTACCTCATTACTCTGTAAAAATTAAAAGCATGGATATGAATGGAGTTAGCTATAATGCATTTGATTCATAACTAATAGCATCCTTTCAAGTAAATGAGAAAATGTGAAAAAGAAACTAAATGCAGAAAAAAAATTGAGTGAGCAGGGACAACTAATGCATTAAATATACCACCAGTTATGTCAAATGGGAAGAATTTTACATATAAAAATTCATTAAAGTTGTAACCAATAGAGTAGGCATGGTTTTCTGATTTGTACCTAGTAATCTTCAGTTTCTATTTCCTGCCTGAGGGCTGTTAAATTTATTATCATGTTGTGGAATTAATAATTTCAATATCAATTGGTTATTGTTTTCCATAGAAAATAATATATGGGAATTAGTAATAGCTATTTTCAAGATAAATCCAATATTTTTTCCTCGATTCTCTTCTCAATTAGCTAATTATATTTCACTTCTCAATGGAATGTAAATAGCTAGTTATTTTATCCAATTGCCTGTCAGCTAAGAATGCAGTTGCTTCTATTTATAATAGTAACGCTTATGTATTCTGTTGGTAGTATATAATTATGATTTTCATAACTTTAAGGGTGGCCACACATAGTAACTGCACCGCCTGTAGATCCGGACTTTAATTTATTCCCCCAGGCTTCCCCTCCTCCAGTAGCCGTTCTCCAGACTCTGCCACCTAAACTCAAGTGGATGGATCCACCAGGCTCTATTTCTGCGGAGCGAAGACTTCCCAAGCTGCCATCTAATACCTTCACCTCTGGCTATCTCCAATAAACTGCTCTTCTCCTGAATCTCTTGTTATTGTTGTATTGATGTTTGTTTACTCTTGATATAGGGGGGCTCTTTTTAGAACCAGAACAAACTAATTGAAACAAAAATTGCCCGCGTACTCGTAGTGTAAGTACGAGATAAACGGGGGTGGGTCTATTTCTTAAGAATTGCGAGTGGAATTAAAGTTCCAAATTTTGTATGAGTTTTTCTTGGAATCTAATAATGAGAACGACACAAATATTTTACACAAAACAAACCAAAAATGAACTGCACCATAATGAGAATTTATATTATAAACAGAAAAAAATGCGAATAAATCATGAAGTAATATTGAAACGGATAAGAACTCGTTGTCTTGCAGCAGAGTATCGGCTCGGCTAGTAGTGCACCAAATTGCGGAGCTCCAACTTACCGCACTGCTTCAAAAAAGTGCTACAAAGTTTTATAACCATGCCCCAATATTTCCTCCAGATTCGCTCTAAAATTAGAGAACGGCTCCTTCGGCAGATACTTTGTCCTTGTGTTGTAGTGGAGAAGCCCCTGTAAGTATACAATAGTAGTAATCGTGCAAAGAAATTGCGTAGGCGGTGTGCGGCCACCCTTAATAAAGTATCAAAAATACTTCAATGAATGTCTATAGCACATTGAACTTTTTCTCAGAGATGAGAAAATTCTTCGGCAAACAGCACTTTGGAGTCTTGCTACCAAGCTGTGCTTTTCCCTTTGCTTTTGTCTAGCATTTGCACTAGTTGAGACTCCATTATCCTAAGCTGATGTAGTTGTAACACAAGCAGGCTGGTTTGTTCTGTCAGCTTGGCCAAGTGAATAGGCTTGCTCCAATACCGTTGATAACTCTGGTTCAGGAAGCAATACAGTGATATTAGCTGGATCAGAATAATGGTTGGTCTGCTCAGTAGAAGTGGATGATATTGTCTGTTCAGGCAGTTATGTTGATATCTGTACCAGAAGAAGACTTGTCAGCAGTGAGCAGGGATAACTAATGCAGGAAATTTAGCACCACAGTTATGTCAAATGGGAAGAATTTCACAAATAAAAATTCATTATTAAAGCTGTAACCAATAGAGTAGGCATGGTTTTCTGATTTGTACCTAGTAATCTTCAGTTTCTATTTCCTGTCTGAGGGCTGTTAAATTTATTATCATGTTGTGGATAGTACTGAAATGTAATTTTGATATAACCCTGACAGCTACCTAAACATCAATACATTGACTTATGTCATATTTTGGGTCAGACACAGTAATATCCCATCTTTGTAGTGTTGTAAGATTATGAAAGAGTGCAAACTGATACAAATAATAATAGACCTATTAGTATCCCAAAATTAAGCATTTTGAGATCCAATCTGTGAAAAAATTTAAAACAAGCTGGTTTCAACTGATTTTGGTAGGTTTGGGTGTCCAGATTTACCAAAAAAAAGCTAGGTCAAAAAGGGGGCGGGGAAAACTTTTTAGAGTTCAAAAGGTCATCGACCTTGCCCACAATCTTAAAAATGAAGTATCTCAGCAACTAAATACCCCACATTATTGATCTTGGTATCAAACTGCTCAGGTTTGTACCATGATTATGGAGGGAAAAAAATTGGATCATTATATCCAGTATTTCCCTTACCAATGCTGTTCCTATAGACTACATGCATGCTGTTTTGGAAGGAGTTACTAAATCTCTTTTTAATTCTTGGTTTGACACAAAGTATCACCAGTCCAGATTTTACCTTGGTAGGAAAATGAAAGAAATTGATAAAGCTTTGTTGCACATTAAACCCTCTTATGAATTCCGGCGAACTCCTAGGTCTATACATACTTCAAAGTATTGGAAAGCATCTGAATATCGGGCCTGGCTTTTGATTTATTCTATTCCTGTACTATTGCAAGTGGATTTTCCAGCAGACTACCTATATCACTTATCATTGCTAGTTAGTTCCATTCATATTTTACTTGGCTGCAATATATCTCAACAGCACCTACAAATAGCTCATTGCATGCTTGCCAGATTTTATGAATTAATGCCAATTTTGTACCCTCAAACCATGTGTTCATTGAACTTTCATAGTTTGATACACATGTGTGAGTTTGTCCGTCGATGGGGACGCTTGTGGTGCTATTCGACGTTCGGATTTGAAAACTTCAATGGATTTCTGAAGCGGCATTGCCATGGAACAAGGAATGTCCTCCCTCAACTCATTCAGTCTGTTAGAATGAGACAAGCTCTGCCTCTTCTCAAGGATAGACTGGACAAGAACGAGAATTCTCAAACAGTGGACTTTCTCAACAGAGTCACTGGAAAGGTAGATAGGAGATCTGATGTTTTGGGGAAAATAACAAACAAAAATCTCTGCGTAGATGAAATAAAGGCTGTGCAGGAAGCAGGGTTTCCATTAAAAACCACATAGTTCCAGTTTTCCCAAGGTACAGGCAAGATGGTGTAACTTATTCAGTAGCAAGCAAGCACAACTCTAGAAATAACTCCATTTGTAAATTTTATAGACCAGTATGTGGTAAAGAAGAATGGTTTGGGTCTATTCAGAAGTTTTGCTTAGTCAATGGTACTCCAATTGTTATTGTGTCTAATTTTGACAATACTGATGAAGAGGTACTGGCAATGCCACAGTCACAACATCGACATTCACTAAGTGAAGATGATTACCAAAGCTTTATCTAATATATTAATAGCAATTTCACCAACAGACTTGGTTGAGAAGTGTGTCCACATTCCAGTTAAATATTCACCTCATGACATTATAGCAACTTTGCCAAACAGAGTTGAACACCACTAATTCAGTATCTTTTGTCTCTCCATTTTTGCCACATTTTGGACTTTTTCAACCTCACATTTTTTTTTCTTTTTTACATAGTAATCATCTTGACTCCTATAATCGTTTAAGTCAAACAATGATGATTTATAGCAGTTCTTCATACATGATGCTTTTTCGTAAATGGGGGAAGGAATCTGAATCACACAAACTAAAATTATGTACTTGAAAATTTACCTATTACAATATTAATATAGGCAGAGGAACGGTCTAAATGATTGAATTCTAATAGTATACACAATAGACCACTACAGGTCATAAAAGCAAAGAATTAAACTTACAAACATGTCGTGTGGACTGTTAATAAGTCGATATACTTTCTAGGTGACTCCAGTGAGTCTTTCTTTAGTCTTACAGGAATTTGTAAGATTTTACACATAACAAAACTTATATAATCTCAACCAGTTCTTGTAAGAACTTGCAGGAATTTATAAGGTATATTACATGATTTATTTCTTAACAAAACTTACAGAATCTTAATCGGTTCTTGTAAGAACTTGCAGGAATTTATAAGGTATTACATGATTTATTTCTTAACAAATCTTATAGGATCTTAATCAGTTCTTGCAAGATCTTGTTAGTACAAATAGGATCCTACTGATCCTGTAGGATCTGACAAGATCTTACAGGATTTTTTTGCTGGGAAGGAAGGGGAGAGGCAGTGCCAAAGCATGAAATGCAGCTGCATGAGAGCTGGCATGTCATGTGTGTCTGCATGCGGTGTGTGCTGTGGACACTGTAGCAATGGAGTGGATGTGGAGGAGGTTGACAGTGATGAGGAGGAAATGGACATTATATGTATTTAGTCATAGTAAAAGTTATAATCAGATTCTTTGACATTGTGGGATATAAAGACGTCATTTCAATGATACTTTTGACCTTTGACCTTATTTGGAAGTCAAGGTTTGGTCTTTTATGTCCAATTTTATTTTTTGGCTCCTCCTTGGGTAATTCCGTACATTTTGACGCCTGGATCACCACCCTGAACTCTTCCGTTGCTGAGATACAATTTTATATGCAATAGGCCAGGGTTAATGACCTTATAAGGTAAATTCCCCACTCCCTATTGCACCTAGCTTTTTTTTTGTAAATCTTGATATCCATACCTACACAAATCAGTTGAAACCAGCTTGTTTTAAATTTTTTCACAGATGAAATTTAAAATTGGGATACTATATGCTATTATTGACATTAAGTAGTGTACAGATATATAATTAAGAAGTCTTGTAAAAGTAGAATTTTTAAGACTGAAACACTTTTCTAACTTTTTAATAATTGTTATGAGGCTTACTTCCTTGAACTATCTATGACATTATTAGAATAGAAAATAAGCATGAATGAGTAGTGAAAACAAATTGACAATTGTGGAGGGCTTACCCAAGTAGCTTATATTAATATGAGAGTGACTAGCGGAGAGTGTCCCAGAAACTGGAAGGTATGTACAATAATAATGGAATCATCATAGGATGCTATAGAAGAAGCCAAATCAACACATGTCATCATTTCCATGAATATGTTTTATAATTTGATTTGCCTGACTAAGCTTATTGTTCCAGTAAAATTATTGAAAGAATTTTTTTAATATGCAAGAATTTTTATATAAATATTCCCTTGTAAAACTAAGAAATCTAAACACAAGCAATTTCTTAATTTTCTAGTATAGTAAAATGCATGAAGTAATAGCTGAGCTTATAAGACAGGATTTATAATAAAGGCACAGAAATGAGAAATACATGAAACACTATTTTTTGTGTTGATACAATATTAGCAATAGGATATCATTATCAGTGGATTTATAGATAATTATTTTGGATCATTGTATTGATACTTTTGTCCTAAGCCAATGCCGAATTATAATTATTGTTTCATAATATCTTTCTCGCCTTTTTTACTCGTTAGATGTATATTCTCTCTCTTGCACAGGCTTTGACAATAGGAATTTAAAATATTCTGTCACCAACAGCACCCAGGACCCTAGTGATGTCGTAACTTATTGGCAGAGCGCTTGTGCGTTTAGCAAGAGGTATATGTGTTTATTAGAGTCTGCTTCAATTACTGACTTGAAACTAGCTCTTGACTTTATATTAAATGCTGTCTCTATTCTATTATTATAGCCTCTCTGATTAAATTTCATAGAACACATTGTCATTACAAACACAGCTTTTACATGAATGCTGAATGGCATATGTATTATATATTTTACATTATTATTATTATGTCATAATTACAATTGCAGTAATACTTGTATTATGATTTGTTTTAAGAGATCCCAGTTTTTCACTACTAATAATAATTGTTGATCATCTAAATCATCGCTGTTACTTTCGTCTTCATTATTGTTACTGGTTACTTCTGCCTCACTTTGTTGTATCATTGTAAACTCTTGGTATCCTTGTAAAAGTAGGATATCTAAACTGAAGCAAAACTTGTATCATTGACTTTGCCAAATTTTGCAACATTGTTTTTTGATTCCTGAATAGCATTGTTCACTTCTGCTCTGTGTTCTTTTGTATCACTAGCATCAGAGACATTATTTTTCTGGTCCATTAATGTCACTGTTTACTTCTTCATTACTTTCTTGAGTGTTACTGACATCAACAATATGATCTTCTGGTCTATCAAAGTCACTGTTCACTTCTGCGTTACTTTCTTTATTGTAGCTAAGCTCACCAACATGATCTTGTGGTCCATCACTGTTATTGTTACACATGCTTTTTGTAAGCCCTTCAATCAAAAACAATGACATCAATTATGAGTCAGTATGATAGCTACATACTTCGATATTCACAGGATTCAGCAGTACATCACTGTTAACTTGTAGCTAAAATTATTAGACTTTCTTGTTAAATAAAATAATCAATGGTTTTGTTTATTTATAATATATAGCTATATGAAAATTGATGAGATGGTAAAATTTTTGTAGTATACACATACACAAAATATAGTTGTGATCCGAGTTGAAAGTGGAGTGCAGCCTGAGATGGTCCTAATCCTTACAATAAATGGCATCTAGTAGTGAAGGAAAGAGGAATATTGGTATAAACACAGCTTTGACAAACACACAATTTAATGGCAAAAGGCTGTATTACAAGTTGCTAGCTAAATGATAGCTATATCTCTCTGAAATACATTGGCTATATGAGGAGCGAGCTTAGCGAGCGAGACACTTACAGGGGTAACACAATCGAAAATCGGGGGTGTTTATTTATTTATTTATTTATGTTTGGACGCACGTATGTCATTTTGTACTTTGACCCTCGCGTTTTTGTGTTAGTTATGTAGTCGACCCCGTCCCAAATTGCACTAAACGGAATCCTCTGGTTTATCGATCAGTACCCGTATAACCCTAAAAATCGAATTGTTTACCGTTTTGAATTCTTTTGCTGGTGCAGTTCAAACTTTAAAACTTAAGGGACTTCCATTTCTATTCGAGTTAGTGGTGGTGGTAAGTCAATGCGCTCTTTGTCATGGTTATAAGCCGTGCGCAACAGTATTTACTTGAAAATACATTGTCCACTAGACTACAACAAAGGTAAGTCTGTGTAGGTGCATGTCCAGTTGTGTCAAAGCATTGTGTGTTACAACCACTACTTAGCTAATGAATATCACAAAGAAAACTTTTAAATAACGTGTATTGTTTTGTTGTTGTTGTTTTCCTTCCAAGCAGTTGCAGAGAGTTGTTACTATGGCACTGAAATCCCTTTACCCTGTATGCTAAATTTAAAAACTGCACCTTATTTTCAGTAGCTTCAGTGTTAGAAGTCAAAATCATTTATATAAAAATAATATAGTCTTTAGGCTCGCTCGCCATGTGTGCTCAAGCACATCACTAGTTTATTTGTATATATGTTTGGACGTACGTATGTCATTTTGTACTTTGACCCTCGCGATATTGTGTTAGTTCGGTTGTCGACCCCGTCCCAAATTGCACTAAACAGAATCCTCTGGTTTATCGATCAGTACCCGTATCACCCTAGAAATTGAATTGTTTACCGTTTTGAATTCTTTTGCGGGTGCAGTTAAAACTTGAAAACTTAAAGGACTATTCGAGTTAGTGGCGGTGGTAAGTCTATGCGCTCTTTGTCATGGTTATAAGCCGTGCGCAACAGTATTACATTGTCCACTAGACTACAACAAAGGTAAGTCTGTGTAGGTGCAGGTCCAGTTGTGTCAAAACATTGTGGGTTACAACCACTACTTTGCTAAAGAATATCACAAAGAAAACGTTATATAACGTGTATTGTTTTGTTGTTGTTTTTCCCCTTCAATTCAAGCAGTTGCAGAGAGTTGTTACTATGGCACTGAAATCCCTTTACCGTGTATGCGAAATTAAAAAACTGGACCTTATTTTCAGTAGCTTCAGTGTTAGAAGTCAAAATCATTCATATAAAAATAGTATAGTCTTTAGGCTCGCTCGCGATTTGTGCTCAAGCACATCACTAGTTTATTTATTTGTATATATGTTTGGGCGTACGTATGTCATTTTGTACTTTGACCCTCGCGTTTTTGTGTTAGTTATGTGGTCGACCCCGTCCCAAATTGCACTAAACAGAATCCTCTGGTTTATCGATCAGTACCCGTATCACCTTAGAAATTGAATTGTTTACCGTTTTGAATTCTTTTGCGGGTGAATATCACATAGAAAACGTTTAAATAACGTGTATTGTTTTGTTGTTGTTGTTTTCCTTCAATTCAAGCAGTTGCAGAGAGTTTGTTACTATGGCACTAAATTCCTTTAATGTGTTTGCGAAATTTTAAAACTGGACCTTATTTTCAGTAGCTTCAGTGTTAGAAGTCAAAATCATTCTATAAAAATAGTATAGTCTTTAGGCTCGCTCGCCATTTGTGCTCTAGCACATCACTAGTATAATATATGTTTGGAGTATGTATGTCATTTTGTACTTTAACCCTCTGTATTTTGTGTTCGCTCCGCGTTCGACCCCGTCCCAAACTTCACTAAACAGAATCCTCCGGTTTAGCGACCATTACCCGTATCACCTTAGAAATTGAATTGTTTACCGCTTTGAATGCTTTTTCGGGTGCAGTTAAAACGCAAAAACTTATGGGAGCTCCATTTCTATTCGAGTTAGTCGCTATTTGTCACATTTATAAGCCCTACTCAACAGCATTAACTTGTAAATTCATTGTCCACTAGACGAACCACGAAGGTAAGTCTTGCGTAGGTATGTTCAGTTGTGTGAAAGTATTGTGCGTTACAATTACTATTAAGAATGTCACACAAAAAAATTAAATAACGTGACTTGATTTTGTTGCTTCTTTTTCAATTCAAACAGTTGCGGGGAGCGGTTACTATGGCATTGAATCCCCTTTACCGCATACGTAATTGATTTTAACAATAGTGTAGTTTAAGGCTCGCTCCCTATTTGTGCTCAAGCACACCACCAGTACCAATTAATGTTTTTCATGTAAGACAAAGTTTTTAATATAACAAAAATGGTGATGACTCAATGACCCCGACCCTTTCGTTCCCAATCCCGCTTTAAAGCGGGTGAAGACCGGTTGGCTTCTCCGAATTTTTAAAAATAGTTACTTTATAGCTAGAACCTTCAGATTGCATACACAGGTGCCCAATGCATTGGAGAAGCATCTAAAATAGCTTTAAGCCAGGGCTGCTTCGACAGTACCTCACAGCAGTTGCGTTTATTTCTTCCTGGGCAAAAAAAAAAACATCGGTTCTCCGTCGAATTTAAAAAAAAGTTACATTCTTCACAGCAGCTTCATTTATGGATCCAGTCATCTCCAGAGCTTTGTAGAAGCAGCGAAAAATTGCTTGATCCCAGTAGCCTTCCGTAACACATTGAAACAACCGCTTCTGTGCCGACCAAGACTTTGCGGTTTGACTTACTGTCTTCTTTTTTTTTTATAAAATCGCCAGTTCAACTGGGGGCCTCCCCATTACGTACAGTCTTAGGTAATGCTTATTACATCATAGGAAAAAAGTGAGCGTGTCGTGTGATCCAGGTAACTATGCAAAAAAAAAAATTTTTTCAAAGTCAATTCGGAAAGATGGCGTCTACCAGTTACAGTGCTGTGGAAGTTTTAGACTTGCTTGATACTAACTCTAGCGACTCAGGATCAAGCGGAGAAGAGGGAGACGACATCTAGGGCTATAGGAGGCCCTGTATCAGGGTTGGGGACCAGACCCCGTCAACTCTGACACTGACAATGGAAGTCAAGAAGATGATCGATGTAAGCTTGTCTTTCTCTTGTCTTTCTCTTGAAAACTAGCAAGCTTCTGTTGTGGAAAGGACTTATTTATAGCTATATTGAGATAGAGAAAGCTGTTTAGCTATAATATATATATATTTCATTGAGTTTTGAGATTTGAAAGTGGGTTGTGGTTTGTTGAACAATTTCAAATTTTCAAAAAAATTTAATTTTTTTTTACCAGAATGTACTACTACGACCAGATGTGTATGCAGTCACCGACTGGATTGTGAAGAGGAATTGTGAAGAGGACGCAGATGAGGCAACAGGAGCAGAGTCTTCCATTGATGAAGGAGAAGATGCCCGACCTGGCGAAGTACACTCGGAGCCCCACCCCCCCTCCCTCCCAAACAAAAATCCTGTATGAAACCGCATACAATACATTATAAAGTTGCAATTATATAGGATCATGAATAATTTGTTGTTTGTATTACAAATATCTTTGTTGTTTGTGTTTTTGTGTATATGAAATTGTTTTGTAGTGGAGCTCGACGTCTGATGGCATACGTTCCTTGTGGACACTCATAGATGTCTCCTACATGATCACAATCAGCACCAAACACAGCAAACAACATATTTTATTTTATTGTTGAACTAATATAATATTGGTATAAAGTACATCAAACAATATTATTTCTATTTTTTTTTTTATTGATGGGAAAAGTGGAATTTTTGGGGGAAAAAAATTTTTTTTTTTTAAAGTAATAGTAGAGGGCCTAAATATTATTCAATTTTCTCAATCAAAAAATGAGGGGAATCCCAAACTCTTGGTCTATTTAGTGATAATGGTTGCTATGGGGTTTTTCCAGCCAGCATCGAGTTAAAAAAATAAAACGGTAATGCAATTTTTGACCAAATTGGAGATGAACTGCTAGAATAAAGTACTGGATATTGTTAACAGTGTCTTTTTTGTAGAATTGGGTAGTGACTCTGCCTTTCTTCTACCCATGATTAGTAATTAGCTACTGTTGGCAAATGAATTTTCATGAATACAAACACTCAGTAGCTTACCCCCCATTAATATTATTAGTGAGGTTACCTTACTGCAGATGGCACGTGACCATTAAGCGGTAATTGCCACACAAAAATTACTGTTTGGGGCGAAAAAATAAGTCGAGGCTCACCTTACAATATAAAAAATAATGTAAAAAAATAAATAAATTGGTACCTGTTCCTGGAAACCGCAGATAAATTCCCAGTGAATATAATTCAGACCCAACTCTGAGGAGGTGAATAAGGGACCAACCAGTTCAAAATTGAAAAATTCATTGTTGTTTACAGCCAATAGCCTGAGTATTTTGGGTACCAAGATGATAGGCAAGCATTGCTGGGTTTACTAAAAAAATACGTGGCAATCTAAACAACTTTAGCATAGTTAATTCAGAAAATGGTAATGAAAACTTACTAATACCCACACAAACATTGAGCTGGCTATGTAATTATCATTTGCTTGTGGGGTATACTGTTGAAAACTAACGAGCGTCTCATAACTTCGCAGGCAATACATTCAGTTACAAAATAAGTTTCTAAATAAGGTAACAATAATAGGGGTATGATTCTATTGTCTGAAGGCAATTTCATTGCGTTCTATACTGTCTTAATGTCTTTTGTCACATCAAGTGGTGGAAGAAATTGGCAGCATATTGAAGTGTATGTTCATGATCTGATTCCAGAACTATTATTTGTGGAGGAAGATTATTCAGCTAATCTTTATTGTGGCAGTTATTCCCCTGATGTGAATTGGACCTACTCGAATATTTCATTAGGCTGGGATATTTCTGAATATCAACCTGTTTCAAGTAAACACGATACAGGGTGGAAACAACTAACACTAAACAATTTAAAAGAAGGTGACTCAGGCTTTTATACTTGCAGTGGGAGGGATTCTGGTCATTTTTTTCAACTGTATTCCTTGGTTACAGTAATAAGAAAAAATGATGAAGAGTTACACAATCACCACAATCACGGTAATATTTCACCTAACTGGATAGAAGTCTCCAAGAATAGTACTGTTACTCTTACCTGTTACAGCCTTAATCCAGTAGAGTGGTACGGTGTTCACTTAAATAGTCAAAATAAAGACATTGGTGAATATACTCTCACTTTATTCAATCTGAAAGAACACCACAGCGGTGAATACTTTTGCAGGGGTGTTTCTGAAGAAATTAAAACCCGTGTTTTTCACGCTAGCGCTCGCATTATTGTGGACGGTGTCATTGCTAGAATGACTGAATCTGTCTATTTTTAACAAATATACAATAATGCATTAACAAAATGTTTCCCCATAAAAATTTGTTTACAACAACATTAATAACAAAATATAGATTAATCATTGAATACCACAGAATACCACGAGTCTGTCGGCAATTCAGGGTATCTAATGATAATGGTCTGGGCAAGGGGTAGAAACGGAGTGGCTAATGTAATGGATGCTGCAAAGAAGTAGATTTTTTTTTATGCTGATGAAGTCATTGAAAATATTTACTCTAATATTCAGGTGGAGTAGAAAGGGAATGTGTAAGACAAGAAGTACTGCCACCTTGTAGCATTGAGAGTGAACAATCAGTTAGTCTTGACCAGGAGGAATTAAGGAAGTTTTTAGAAGAGCCAAAAAAATTAATACTCAAAATAAAACATTATGGACTTGATAACGGGATAAATGAAAAGTAAAAAACTGAGAATATTTCACCCAAAGAATTAGACAGACTTCCGAAGTACAGGTTCCACTGGTTCCAAACTTAGTACAGACATGAAGACTTACTCATCACATATGTGGTTTTAAATTATTCCAGGCATCAGGTGTCATGTACTAAATTTATAAAGTGTGAATTAACATGTGTTGGTGTTGTTTAACCCCTTGCCTTAAGTGCCCAGGGTTGTCTACAACAGTAAAGTTAGCCCCCTTTGCAACTAATTAGTGCAGCGAAATGCAGCTGTGCCACACTCACCCCCAGGGCTTACATTTGGGGCTGGCTGAGTCAATTTACAATGAAATAATCGACTAGGGTTGATTTGGTGAGGCAATTACATAGCCATTAAAAAATCATTGAAATGCTTAACTCGGACACTTTAGCAATTGTTTTATCTAATGGCAGAATTGAACGCTCACAATAAACAAACTAATGGAATTTTATTTCAGATTATATCAAGTACAGTGCTTTACAATTTGCTATAGTGGGAGTTTAACAATAATTGGATAGCCAATTTAATAGTTAAAGTTAGAAAATTTGGGAAATAACAAAACAATAATGATACATGACATTGTGAATATGCAGCTAGCTCGCTATTTAAGTTTCAGTTGAGATGAACATGACACACAATACCAAATACAACCCCTTCTATTCCAGCAGCTTTCGGAGCTTTAACACAATCCTTATGAAACCATTTTAGACAATAATCAGATGATATCATTCTACCGTATTCTGGCTGCCTACAAGTCTAGTGCACTTCCGCAGTAAAGTGATGAAGAAAAACAATTTGATTTTTTCTTGCTTTCGTTGGAAATGGCCTGTTTTCAAGACACTTAAATAAATGAACACGAAAGTCACTTTGAGTATAGCATTCTTCTGCGGGATTAACACCTGCACAAAGTGAGGTGGCAAACGCTAAGGAAAACAGTCCACAATCACTGGTACACATCTGAGCTTGAACTTATACAATCTGTATGTTAATAGCCTCCTCATTTGTCATTAAAATACTGGCTATTTGTCTTTTTGTTTGATTGCTAAGCATACAGTCTGGTTTACTGTCATAAACAGCTACAACACCCGATGAGCACAGAAGATTTGAAATAGTTATCCAATGTGAGCCATAAACATTAAGCACCTGTACAAATTTGCCTCTTTGAACTTCAAAAGTTAAGGTTTCACCAAAAATTGGTGGTTGCAAACCACCAATATGTAGATAACTATCCTTCAGTAATCTCTGAACAGCTGTTATGAGATAATCAGATAACCATCCTCCTTCTAAGAGTATTTGCTTTACCTCTATGTAGACCTGCAAGTCCTTGAACCAGTATTCAATTGGTTGGAAAGTTGTTTTTTCATTTGTGAGATCTATAACTAAAACAAAGGCGAATAAAATAATGTCGGAATTAGCATAAAGTATACTTTCACTAACACCCAGAATGCTTTTGAAATAATTTGTCCACATGCTTGAATTCTTTAGCTAATCTCAGAATATATTAATCATATTATAAAGAAACACCATAGTGGTTGAATTAAGGCGAAAACTTTTTAGTGAGCACTGCTATTTTCTTAACCTTTGTAGTGAAAGCAAACTACAATAACAAAAAAAAAAGCCATTTAATAGCATCACAGGGCAAAAACTTGAATTTCCTATTGTAACGTGTTTAGGACATTTCATGCCTTCACCACCTTTCCTGTAGTGGATATAGGGCTAAATGACCTATAAAGCAAGGCATTTAGCCTTATCTTGTACAGGAAAGATGGTGAAAGCATGAAATGTCCTAAATACATGACTACACGAAATTCAAGTTTTTGTCCTGTGCATTGCTCTGAAAGTTACAGCTATAGGTACATTTAACTAAGTGAATTTTGTATTTGTAGCAAAAGGTAAAATAAAATTGAGAATTTTTCCTATTCTAGCTATTGTTAAACAATTTATTTCGTAATTTTCATATTAAGTAAATTGTCATATTACATCTTACCTTCCCTTTCCTTAATCTCAGACAGAACAGTAATGCTAGCATCTTTGTGTTTCTGCTCTTGAATAATAGGATATTTTGGCTGCTGCTGCACCTCATTCACGCCATAGGTGTTGGTGTCAGATATTTTTATTTTATGTGCTTCTGATTGACTAAATGGAGACTCCTTGATGTCATCTTCTTCAGAATTAACAACGCTATTAATAATACTAGGTTCAATGTCAATATTTACCGAGGATATATCTGAAGCACCTTCAGGTAAAAAGTCTGGAAAATGCCCTGAATATTCAATGAAACTACTTGCAGCCATGTTTTCTTGTTGATTATCCTCTGCAAAAGTGGAAGAGCTTTCACTAAAAGAGACTGGATGAGAAAACACCATGTTTTGCTCAGATTGGCTCCCAAACATAGCTGACGACTTTGTATACACAAACGAATGAAATCGGTAGAATCAGACGAGACATTGAATGTAATATTCTGCTTTATATTATTAGGAATAGCTATAGCTGATGACTTCGGCTTGAAAACCTTAGACTTGCCATTCTCATTTACATGTATTGGTTTTGGCAAACCTTGCTTGTGATATACCTTCAGTCTAAATGAAACAAAAAAAAAAGTAATAACAACTACAGCTACAATATATTTATTCTAATTAAATGTTCCCAAGCTTGTGTTATGATATGCTGTACCTGCATGAATTGACAGCTTTCTTGAGGATTCAACCAGTGGATGAATTTCTCAGGACATACACACCTTTGTTCAAGTATTTAGCAATTTGGTAGGGACCTAGCCAATGTTTTACAAGCTTATCTCATTTCCTCCCATATTTTGCACTATTTCTGAGCAGCACTAATGTTCCTGGAGGAAGTTCCTGTGTAATAATAGCAACAGAATGATACAAGTATAATAATAATATAATAAATAGTATGAGTGGCTAATGCATAATCCCCTAACCCCACCCCTCCAGGGGCAGATCCAGAATCTTGGGCAGGGGGGCTCAAATATATTTGCCGATTATTGGTAACAGCTTAAGCTTATCAGCTATGCATCATTTGATCTTACATAGCCTATATCATATTTTGCAAGCTAAAGTTTTGTACTATACAATAATACTCATAAAATTTTGACCTATGTCAAGGTAAAAAATCCCTATAATTTTGTGCAAATGATTTGCCAACATTTTGATGCAAGTAAAACTCCCATATGAAAGTAACACCCTACAAGTTTATAACACCCCATTGTCTCAGAGAGACTTCATTCCTAATATAGCATGTTCTTTGTTATAAATATAAATTTAGCTGAAATCAATATTTTTATATTATTCTATGAGTAGATATAATCTAGCTACAGTATTTGGTTATAGGGTTATATCATAATTATTATTATTAGCTACCAATTTAATTTGCTTTTCCACTAGCTAAACTGAATCCATAAAACAATGGAACCATTGATGATGACAAGATCAAGAGATCAGAAGGTCATTATATTCGAAGGAGTTATGCTGCTACGTAATAATGGAACCATTGATGATGACTAAAATGAAGAGTTTAGAGATAAAGAGATAAAACATTGATTACTATATCTCAGAAGTGATGCTGTTAAGATGAAGAGGATACAAATAGCTATTCCCCCAGCAGTGATGCTAATGGTATCACAATTCAAGCTATCACAATTCAAACTCTGTCATAATAATTGAAAACTTTAGCTTGCGCTATGATGTATATGAATGGTTTAACATTCCCCCCCCCCCCCTTAACATAGGTTTAAAAAAAAAGAAATAATGAATAGATTAATAATCAAAACTTTATTTAGGACTAGCAAAGCTGGTTCATAAGTCAAATGTATTACAGTGCACTCTGCACATACTGATCCTTGTTTAGACAGTGCTTGTTTCTTGTTTATTAATAAGATGTAATTCTTTAGTTCATTGACCATTAGCTAACTTGTTATTTTAATTCCAACTTGAAAATTCTTATCAACTAGATATTGTTGTTCAGATCAACGAAGCTCCTTAATTAAATGTCATAAAATATAAAACAATGAATTAAATTTACAATGAAAAAGAATAAAGCTTCATAATTGTGTGGTGGAATACTTATCCACTTCCACTAAAAGTGAATTGTTTTACCAATGAAACTGCGTCATTAAACAACCCAAGTGGGCTAAATGAATACTATTAAGCTTTGCTGTTATATCTGATGTTATATTGTCCTCTACCTTACCTTCCTTGATTATATCTAGCTGGCTCTTCATATAATGAAATGGCTAATTTCAAAGTTACTAAATTGCAAGTACAAATAGCTACAAACTGAAACACTATTTATACAATAATTTGATAACTTCAGGACGCTTATTTAATTAAAATTACATCAAAGCAAGGGGTCTATAGCTACATTAGTAAGAAAAAAAATGCATACCTGTCTCCATACTTCTGGTTTGATTGGAATTGAATAAAGTGGTACAGCTTCCTTAACAAACTTGGCTTTATTTGTAGTCTGACAAACAGATTCAGACAAAGCCCATAAAGCAATAGTTAGAAGAAGATCAAAGAAGTTTGAACTTCAGGAAGGAATGTACAAGGATAGCAAAGATGGCAACAATTTTCTCAGGCAAGTAAATCAATAATCTTTAAACTAACTACTTTGTAAACTGTAGGTATTCCCACTTGCAGGTTATAGCTGATAAAAAAAATAAAATTCAAATTCTTCAAGCATGTCACGACGATCATGTAGGTGGGTGTCACTTTGGAAGAGACAAAACTCTGTCAAAGATTATCAGAAGATATTATTGGAAGGAAATTTGCGATGATATAGAGAATTGGGTAAGTATAAACGTGAATTTAAGAATTTAAGCCTGACATTGTTAACTTGCATAGCTGTTCTCATTTATTCATCTCATTGGTAGATCAGTTCATAGTTAGCATAATTATCCACCACTGTTGGATTGGATCATCTGTCTGCACTTATTATATTAATACTAAACTATATTTAATTTTTATTTTTCTCCTACTCAGTTGTTCCTCTGCAAACCAGTCTGTATACACTGACTATTGTGGCACCCTTTCTAAATACCACTCTACCAATCAACACAATTAACACTTCTATTGTTTAATCCTTTTCTTTTTTCCTTCTATACAGTCGCATGTTTTGCAGTCTCTACCTTTGTTCAGTTCAGTTGAATGGCAGATTACGAAAAAAAAGATTGCACAAGGTTCACTGAAAATCTAGGGTACCGAATAAGTGTCTTTTTAAATTATTATTTTTAACTATAAAGTTGGCAGCAATACACGTTTTAGCTTTCATGTTACACATGCATAATGTTTTCGCCTAGATATTTACCTTCTGGCTAAGCAAAAGTTAAAGGAAGCAGGATACACTATAAGAAATGGGTTATACATAATATTAAAATGGTGCATTTTGAGAAAAACCAGCATTTATTGGATGTTACAAAGTATGGAGAGTGTACTATATTTGTGTACAACTATGAATATCACATTATGTGAAATGTATCACAAGCATAATATGGATTTTTATACATTTAATTAATTTTTTAAATTTTACTGCTGATTTTATTCATGTAAAATATAATTAAAGTAAGTAAACAATTAAAGTATTTATCTTTAAAATTATCGTTATAATGTATGGACTTTACTGTAGTATCAGAGGTTAAATGTCAACCTCTTAGTGTACAATTAATCATTTCGATGCCATTACTGCCTACAGGCGGGCAAGGAGTCACTTGTCTTCTTGAATATTAAAAAAATACTTAATTAAAAGCATCAGCTTGATTTTTTGTTTATGCATTCTTAAGGCTTTATACAATATAAAATTAGCTCAATAAATACCAAAAAAAATTAACTAGATGCCTCTTTTGCCGAAATTGTCCAAAAATTTTATATGACCTTGAAAAAAAATTTTTTAGAGTTACATTTACAACTGTGACTTCATATTTTGCAATAATATCCCCAAAGCATTGAAAAATGCTAAAACCAATACAAGTTTATTGGCACTCAAAAAATTCCACTTTTTCATCCCAATCATCAAGCGACTAGATATTATTGACTATACACCTTTTTTTTTTAATAGTTACCATATGAAGACTAAGATGTTTTAAATCAATAGAATCAGCAATTATTGACTGATATATGGTTGCTAAGGGGTTTCCTTACAGAAAAAAAAGATAATTTGACAAAACTTTTAAGGGAAAAAAATGTTACCAATGGTCATAACCACCAGAAATTTGATGTCGAAAGGGTTAAGCATGAAACTAGCCTAGCTTAGGGTTGTTTACTTCAATGACACCCTCAATTACACAGTGAAATGAAGTAAAAGGTAGTATTCTATACTTCAGATTACATTGGTCCACATATTTCTTATTGCAGAGGAGATGACTCAAGATAATTGTTTGGATTCTGTTGAGAATTCTGCAAACGAAGAAATACAAACTCTGATGTGACCAAAGAAACTGAAAGTGGAACATCTATGTCAGCAACTGAAGATTTTCCTATTTTTTTTTGTAGTAGTAAATCTTCAGTTCAAAGAACTTTGTCTAAGAAGGTTCTCCTGCAGTTGCATTGTGTATGTAAAATGCATGAATGTTTCGACAACTACATGATCAGTTGCGAGTCATGTAATTCCTGGTTTCACTACAAATGTGTTGGAATTACATGCAAGTGTAAAGACTCTTTTCGCTGTGCATGTGCACCATCCGCTTGGATTTGCTCTACTTGAAGTTGTAGTAGTTGACTTTCTGTGGTATCTTCTTCTTGTGTATATCATCATCTTTCATTGTAATTATAAAATATAATATATATGTGCATATCATGAACAATATGTTATAATTAAAAAGTATTGAAGTGCCAGGCGATACGCAGACTTAAAAAGGTGGGTTATTTTATGACCACATCCAAGCCACACCTAGATTACACGTAATATAATTAATAATTTATTATACAAACAGCAATAATTTATTGAAAATGCAAGCTAGCACCCTCAATTCTACATGGATACATTTCTAATTAAAGTTTGCAAACACAATTTACATTAGTTTCATATGCACTTATTCGTGGATTGAAGACTTCTGGAAACACAGGAGAGGATGAAGTTGGTGAAACTCAAGGCTGAGAATGATCTCCTCGATGTCAGGTGCATGATTAGGTGTAATTGATAAAGCTTTTCCTATAAAATTGAACAAAGCAATGGTTCCATTCAGTAGGGAGCCATTTTATTTGTAATACTTTCAACTTGCTATATCTCTGTGGCTTCTATATCATCACATGCTGCTCATCCAATCCAGTCCTGTATTATTATAGGTCCGCAATCAGCAGAAATTCAAAGTTCAGATTGTGAGAATGATTTAGCAAGTTTATTATCAAGTGTAGAGCAGCCTGAGGGTTCCTTGACTGGAACCAATGAAGATCATGGACCATACGATATTGGCAGTTTATTTGATCCAAGTAAGTTATTTTACTGAAATACGTCAAAAATAATATTATTTGACTGCTTCTGCAGCTTCATTTTAGCCTTTTGAATCCGCCTATGCAAGCATTTGACAGTACAGCTCCATTGGAAGTCATGGTGGCGTGATATTACAATTACAGATAATGCAAACTACAGTTGAAGTTAGCTATGTAGGGGTTAGATTAAAACTTGACACAGTCCATAGTTTCTGCTCAACAAAAAGGCTATAAATATAATTAATTTGAAATGGGGTTACTAGTAACCACCTGAACCCTCCTCTGCGTACGCCTTGAATACAATGTAGCTAGCTAATCGGAATATGCAGTAGTATAGTCTCATAGAAGACCCATTCTATCTTCTGGTGTGTTGTTACATCACTGTCAGCCATACTCTCAGAGACGTAGGTAGAGGGGGTTCAGGGGGTTCACGTGAACCCCCCCTTTCAAATTAATGATATTCATGAATCAATTCTTCAAAAACTGATTATATTGCTCAGTTATATGTGCATATTTTTTCCTCAAATTTAACCACTAAACTAGCATGAAGCACAAAAATGATAATAGCTAGGTGCATAGTCAGTCATTTTTCAAGAAACGTGCCATTCAAGAAGAAGGTAAGTCAATTTTCAATGGATGATATCATCACTTCAATCGAAAAGCTTTCAAACGGTACGAAGTATTCATTGCTATATAACCATGTCAAACCTCCAAGTGTATGTCCATCTACATTGTCACATGGTGTGGATAATTCAATGATACTTGGTTGAAAAAATATCCATGGCTATTGTACAGCCCAAAGTTAAATGATGTCTTTTGTGGTCCCTACTGAGGAAGCATCTGTGGCTACTCTCAATGGTAAGATTGTATCAATGAACTAATACAGTGGAGCTAGTCAGCAAGTCCTTTGACTTCTCAAATGCATGTTGGCACTCTCTTGTCCACTTCCATTCAATATTTGATTGTAATAGCTGATTTAATGGGTGCAGTATAGTGGCTATGTTGGGTAAGAAACTGCGATAGTAATTCAATAACCCCAAGAATGAGCGTAATTCTGTGACATTGGTGGGAATGGGAGCATTAACTACTGCCTCTATCTTGTCACTTATCGCATGTTTCCCCTTAAGCATCAATCGAATGGCCCAGATATTTCACAGAATCAGCTAATAACTTACACTTGTTGAGACATGCCTTGATACCGTGTTGCTCCAGTCGCTTCAAAACTTCGTCCAATGTATCCAAATGCTCTGCCTCAGAAGTTCCGGTCACTAAAATATCATCTGGCCGAGCCTGCAGACCTGTCGCCTGTATCAAAAGCTGTGCCTATGCCGCAAGATTGTCAAAGGCATTCCATTATCCTACCCTCCTTTTTCGTGACAGCTCCTAGAAATACTATCCATTTGCAAGGACACACCATCACAGACAATCCTATAGGATGTCCGTAATTCTTCCTTGGAACCACCTCCCAGATAAATTTGTGTCAGTCAATTCACACACTGCCTTCAAGCATCTGAAGGGTTACCTATACAAGAACTAATCTTCTCATTGACACTGTTGAATTTTTTATTTATTTATTTATTTTATTTTATTTTATTATTTTATTTTATTTTATTATTTTATTTTTTCCCCCCTCTGTTTGGTTATCATTCATTATTGTCTGTTTTATGCAAGGAAGGCCTTTAGAATAGCCTAATTTGGCTAGTTGGCTCTTCTCCTGAATGCCTAGTGTATCGAACTATTAAATATATAAATAAATAAATCTATATAGTAGATAGTGGGTGGAATCCCTTGCAGAATAGTATTCATGATTTGCAGGAACACTGCAGGTGCAGATGCTATTCCAAATGGCATGCGCTTGTAGTGATATAATCCTTAGTGGGTATTCACTGTAGTCATCGTGGAGGATTCTTCATCTAGCTCTAACTGTAAATAAGCTTGTGATAGATTTAATTTGGTGAATTTCTTCCCCCCTACTAATGTGGCAAATAGTCACGTGGAGGATTCTTCATCTAGCTCTAACTGTAAATAAGCTTGTGATAGATCTAATTTGGTGAATTTCTTACCCCCTGCTAATGTGCCAAATAGATCATCTGGCTTGGGTAAGGGGTATTGGTCTACATGTAGAACTAAATTTACAGTAGCTAACCTTATAATCTCCACATACCCAAAATCTACCTCCCTCTTTCGGTACTGGTACAATGGGTGTTGCCCAATCAGAGTGGTTTACCTTTTCTATAACCCCTTCTGTTTCTAGTTGGTCTAATTCCAATCCCACAGCATCCAAATTTTAATTTTATCAATTGATATCACAAAAAGTACATACAAAAAAAGTTTATGACTCAAAAAGCAAACTGGCTTTTTCCATTCTGCGTGGTTGCTTCTGGATAAATAATTTACACGCAGTGTCAATGCAAATATCAGTCTCATAATGAATGTGTATTAATGACAAAGCAGTTAAGCGTCCTCAGTTTGAGTGCATCTCAAGTAATTGTTTAATCTTTTGAGTGTAGACCTGACCTTTCACATGAACAAGAACTGAGGGGCAGTGTTGCAAAATTTTTGAGAAGGGTAAAAATGTTGGAGAAAGTAATAGGAGAACATTTTTGATCATTTGAAAGTTGGCCAACTACTTCACAAATCTCTTCAATGGACTTAGTGGGGTCTAACAAAAGCCCAATATCATTTGGTGGTGGAACATCATGAATTAAATCATCACATGCTTTGGAGGTACTTGGAATAGGCAATTCTGGAGCACTCACAGGTGTAGACAAAGGATTACTAGAAGTGACATTTGTAGCAGCAGAATTCCCTACAGTATGAGATTAACACTAAAAAAGTTGTCACTGAGCTTAAACTAAATGCCTACCTTCTTTCTCAATATTGGTGCCAGCCACTTTTTTACTAAAATATGACGTGATACTTTTCTGCCTCTTCATTGCTAAAGGTAAAGGTCACTACAGCTGGTAGTATATAGCTAGTATGATTAGATGCTAGTGCTGGCACATAATGGGGGTACATGAGAAAACCAAAGACTTGTAAATTTTAACAGCCCAGTCATAGCAAAGGCTTGTTGATGAAGTCAAAAGGTGTGACTATGAATCTCATTAATTTAAAGGGGGGGTTCAGCTGAACTGACCTGAACCCCCCCTAGGTACGGGCCTGCTGCAGGTGCAGATGCTATTCCAAATGGCATGCGCTTGTAGTGATATAATCCTTAGTGGGTATTCACTGTAGTCATCGTGGAGGATTCTTCATCTAGCTCTAACTGTAAATAAGCTTGTGATAGATTTACTTTGGTGAATTTCTTCCCCCCTGCTAATGTGGCAAATAGTCACGTGGAGGATTCTTCATCTAGCTCTAACTGTAAATAAGCTTGTGATAGATCTAATTTGGTGAATTTCTTCCCCCCTGCTAATGTGCCAAATAGATCATCTGGCTTGGGTAAGGGGTATTGGTCTACATGTAGAACTAAATTTACAGTAACCTTATAATCTCCACATACCCAAAATCTACCTCCCTCTTTCCGTACTGGTACAATGGGTGTTGCCCATTCAGAGTGGTTTACCTTTTCTATAATCCCTTCTGTTTCCAGGCTGTCTAATTCCAATCCCACAGCATCCAAATCGGCTTCCGGGAGCAGTCGCTTTTGAATGTTTTCACTTAATAGCAGGTCTCGTAATGCCTGATCCAAATATCCCTCAAATTCACAGTGTAGGGCTAATTTCCTCAAGGTAGCAATATAGTCAGCAATTGTTTCTCCACTTTGCTGGTTTCGCCTGTGGAAATGGAATCTTTCAGCGATCTCTAAGGGTTTGGGCGCTTAGTGAGCTCGCAAAGTTGAGACGAGTTCATCGAACGTCTTGGTCGGGGGCCACTCAGGCGCCACTAAACTTCTAAGCACTTCATAAGCTGCTTTCCCAATTATAGATAGTAGACCCGGTACCTTCCTGCCCGCTGGGAAGTTGTTGGCAGTCCGATAAAGATCCAATGCTCCAGGGAAGAGTCAATCTGTTCATTATCTGGTTCAAACGCTGCATTAGTAGTACCAATGGCTGTCGTTAATATTATACAAGAATTAACGAGGAAACAAAAGTAGGTGTGGATTATTTTCGTCTTCAAAATCTAACCCCCCAATGGGACCTTCTGGCTACCGCCTGAGGATAGGGCTAAATGTCCTATAGTACAGGGCATTTAGCCCTATCCTCTACAGGAAAGTGGTGAAAGCATGAAATGTACTAAATAAGTGATTACAGGAAATTCAAGTTTTTTCCCTGTGATAGTAAGAAGTCAATCCATATGCTGAAACCTTTCCAAAATTTGATCTTTAGAACTAAATAAGTTCATAACAGCTTTAACTCCTGGGATTAAAAAATGACAACTTAAAAAGCAATTTGACACTCAGGTGAAAAACAACAACATTAATTCACACCTTATAAATTAAGCACATGATGTGGTGAGAAAATTTCATAATGTGATGAGTAGAGATGTTTTCATGTCTGTACTAAGTTTGGAACCAGAACTTGTACTTTGGAAGATATTTGCAAAATATTCTGAAATGGACAACAAAAACAAAACTCTACTCTATAAGCTGGTTGCAATTTATCTTGTGATCATTTCTTAGCAAAGGAGGAGAGTCAGTACAAACTTTTGTAATATTTTCTCACAAAGTCTGCCACTTAGTAGCCTTTCAAAAACTCAAAGAAATTCCCTTAGGGGAAAGAAGAATTTTTGACAGAATTGGAGATGAACTGCTAGAGTAGCAGCTTACCCCCCCATTAATATTATTAGTGAGGTTACCTTACAGCAGATGGCACGTGACCATTAAGCGGTAATTGCCACACAAAAATTACTGTTTGGGGCGAAAAAATAAGTCCAGGCTCACCTTACAATATAAAAAATAATGTAAAAAAATTAATAAATTGGTACCTGTACCTGGAAACCGCAGATAAATTCCCAGTGAATATAATTCAGACCCAACTCTGAGGAGGTGAATAAGGGACCAACCAGTTCAAAATTGAAAAATTCATTGTTGTTTACAGCCAAGTAGCCTGAGTATTTTGGGTACCAAGATGATAGGCAAGCATTGCTGGGTTTACTAAAAAAATACGTGGCAATCTAAACAACTTTAGCATAGTTAATTCAGAAAACTGTAATGAAAACTTACTAATACCCACATAAACATTGAGCTGGCTATGTAATTATCATTTGCTTGTGGGGTATACTGTTGAAAACTAACGAGCGTCTCATAACTTCGCAGGCAATACATTCAGTTACAAAATAAGTTTCTAAATAAGGTAACAATAATAGGGGCATGATTCTATTGTCTGAAGGCAATTTCATTGCGTTCTATACTGTCTTAATGTCTTTTGTCACATCATGTTGTGGAAGAAATTGGCAGCATATTGAAGTGTATGTTCATGCTCTGATTCCAGAACTATTATTTGTGGAGGAAGATTGTTCAGCTAATCTTTATTGTGGCAGTTATTCCCCTGATGTGAATTGGACCTACACGAATATTTCATTAGGCTGGGATATTTCTGAATATCAACCTGTTTCAAGTAAACACGATACAGGGTGGAAACAACTAACACTAAACAATTTAAAAGAAGGTGACTCAGGCTTTTATACTTGCAGTGGGAGGGATTCTGGTCATTTTTTTCAACTGTATTCCTTGGTTACAGTAATAAGAAAAAATGATGAAGAGTTACACAATCACGACAATCACGGTAATATTTCACCTAACTGGATAGAAGTCTCCAAGAATAGTACTGTTACTCTTACCTGTTACAGCCTTAATCCAGTAGAGTGGTACGGTGTTCACTTAAATAGTCAAAATAAAGACATTGGTGAATATACTCTCACTTTATTCAATCTGAAAGAACACCACAGCGGTGAATACTTTTGCAGGGGATTTTCTGAAGATATTAAAACCCGTGTTTTTCACGCTAGCGCTCGCATTATTGTGGACGGTGTCGTTACTAGAATGACTGAATCTGTCTTTTTTTAACAAATATACAATAATGCATTAACAAAATGTTTCCCCATAAAAATTTGTTTACAACAACATTAATAACAAAATATAGATTAATCATTGAATACCACAGAATACCACGAGTCTGGCGGCAATTCAGGGTATCTAATGATAATGGTCTGGGCAAGGGGTAGAAACGGAGTGGCTAATGTAATGGATGCTGCAAAGAAGTAGATTTTTTTTTATGCTGATGAAGTCATTGAAAATATTTTCTCTAATATTCAGGTGGAGTAGAAAGGGAATGTGTAAGACAAGAAGTAGTGCCACCTTATAGCATTGAGAGTGAACAATCAGTTAGTCTTGAGCAGGAGGAATTAAGGAAGTTTTTAGAAGAGCAAAAACAATTAATACTCAAAATAAAACATTATGGACTTGATAACGGGATAAATGAAAAGTGAAAAACTGAGAATATTTCACTCAAAGAATTAGACAGACTTCCTAAGTACAGGTTCCACTGGTTCCAAACTTAGTACAGACATGAAGACTTACTCATCACATATGTGTTTTTAAATTATTCCAGGCATCAGGTGTCATGTACTAAATTTATAAAGTGTGAATTAACATGTGTTGGTGTTGTTTGACCCCTTGCCTTATGTGCCCACTCCAGCAGAATAATTGGGTTGTCCAACAGTAAAGTTAGCCCCCTTTGCAACTAAATGTGACAGTCTATGGGAAAAGGGGGCACTTCACTCAAACAAAAAAAATTGAGTTTTTTATGCTAATAAAAAGCTACAATTTATCTCAACTTAGTGCTAAAATACTGGAGGGTAAAACCTTCCCCGTGCAGAGAAACTGGCAGTTGAACTGGGCTGTATTCAGCAAAGCAATTGAACTAGAAATCGAGAAAACATAAATTGAATTTCCACTTCCGGTATAATTAATGTTTCCGTATACTTAACGGCGTACTCCGCATACGCAATTAAATCGTACAGCCGCTTTTTAACGGCGACTAACGAAGTTTGCGTAGAGTTCTTTTTAGCTTTCAGAGCGTCTCACAGCCTGTCTTGTCGGAATCCTTGGCTACTCTACTCCATGTAGTGGTAAACTTTCAACCAGAGGTAAGCTGTAGATTGCATGCACTATTCTCAAAGCTATGCAGTTTTTTTAGCTGCTTGTTTGAAACTCCGCCCATTCCCCGTTTATTGTACTTCGAGAACGAGAGAGAATAAAAAGTAGCTTGTCTTTCCACGGCACGCTTGGGGTCTTTTAAGTTGTTTCGGCATTTGAAATTTGGCATAGACTTAGAGTAAGGGTCACTAAGACTAATTCTGCAAAAAACAAAAATAGGAGAAAGAAAGAATTTTTCCTATGACTTACTTTTGGAGCCTATATCTCAATTTCAATTTTTAAGTGAAGTGCCCCCTTTTCCCATAGACTGTCACAAATAGTGCAGCGAAATGCAGCGGTGCCACACTCACCCCCCAGGGCTTACATTTGGGGCTAGCTGAGTGAATTTACAATCAAAATCCTCATGTCTTACATTTGGGGCTGGCTGAGTCAATTTACAATGAAATAATCGACTAGGGTTGATTTGGTGAGGCAATTACATAGCCATTAAAAAACATTGAAATGCTTAACTCGGACACTTTAGCAATTGTTTTATCTAATGGCAGAATTGAACGCTCACAATAAACAAACTAATGGAATTATATTTCAGATTATATCAAGTACAGTGCTTTACAATTTGCTATAGTGGAAGTTTAACAATTGGATAGCCAATTTAATAGTTAAAGTTAGAAAATTTGGGAAATATAATGATACATGACATTGTGAATATTATGCAGCTAGCTCGCTATTTAAGTTTCAGTTGAGATGAACACGACACACAATACCAAATACAACCCCTTCTATTCCAGCAGCTTTCGGAGCTTTAACACAATCCTTATGATACCATTTTAGACAATAATCAGATGATATCATTCTACCGTATTCTGGCTGCCTATAAGTGCAGTGCACTTCCACAGTAAAGTGATGAAGAATAACAACTTTATTCTTTCTTGCTTTCGTTGGAAATGGCCTGTTTTCAAGACACTTAAATAAATGAACACGAAAGTCACTTTGAGTATAGAATTCTTCTGCAGGATTAACACCTGCACAAAGTGAGGTGGCAAACGCTAAGGAAAACAGTCCACAATCACTGGTACCCATCTGAGTTTGAACTTTTACAATCTGTATGTTAATAGCCTCCTCATTTGTCATTAAAATACTGGCTATTTGTCTTTTTGTTTGATTGCTGAGCGCATACAGTCTGGTTTACTGTCATAAACAGCTACAACACCCGATGAGCACAGAAGATTGAAATAGTTATCCAATGTGAGCCATAAACATTAAGCACCTGATCCTTCAGTAATCTCTGAACAGCTGTTATGAGATTATCAGGTAACCATCCTCCTTCTAAAAGTATTTTCTTTTCCTCTATGTAGACCTGCAAGTCCTTGAGCCAGTATTCAATAGTTTGGCAAGTTGCCTTTCATTTGTGAGATCTATAAGTAAAAAAAAGGCAAATAAAATAATGTCGGAATTAGCATAAAGTATACTTTCACTAACATCCAGAATGCTTTTGAAATAATTTGTCCACAAACTTGAATTCTTTAGCTAATCTCAAAATTATATTAATCATATAAAGAGATGCCATAGTGGTTGAATTAAGGCGAAAACTTTTTAGTGAACACTGCTATTTTCTTAACCTTTGTATGGAAAGCAAACAACAATAACAAAAAAAAAGCCATTTAATAGCATCACAGGGCAAAAACTTGAATTTCCTGTAGTAACGTTTTAGGACATTTCATGCTTTCACCACCTTTCCTGTAGTGGATATAGGGCTAAATGACCTATAAAGCAAGGCATTTAGCCCTATCTTGTACAGGAAAGATGGTGAAAGCATGAAATGTCCTAAATACGTGACTACAGGAAATTCAAGTTTTTGCCCTGTGCATTGCTCTGAAAGTTACAGCTATAGGTACATTTAACTAAGTGAATTTTGTATTTGTAGCAAAAGGTACAATAAAATTGGGAATTTTTCCTATTCTAGCTATTGTTAAACAATTTATTTCGTAATTTTCATCTTCATTCACGCCATAGGTGTTGGTGTCAGATATTTTTATTTTATGTGCTTTTGATTGACTAAATGGAGACTCCTTGATGTCATCTTCTTCAGAATACCAACGCTATTAATAATACTAGGTTCAATGTTAATATTTATCGAGGATATATCTGAAGCACCTTCAGGTAAAAAGTCTAGAAAATGCCCTGAATATTCAATGAAACTACTTGCAGCCATGTTTTCTTGTTGATTATCCTCTGCAAAAGTGGAAGAGCTTTCACTAAAAGAGACTGGATGAGAAAACACCGTGTTTTTCTCAGATTGGCTCCCAAACATAGCTGACGACTTTGTATACACAAACGAATGAAATCGGTAGAATCAGACGAGACATTGAATGTGATATTCTGCTTTATATTATTAGGAATAGCTATAGCTGATGACTTCGGCTTGAAAACCTTAGACTTGCCATTCTCATTTACATGTATTGGTTTTGGCAAACATTGCTCCTGATATACCTTCAGTCTAAATGAAACAAAAAAAAAGTAATAACAACTGCAGCTACAATATATTTATTCTAATTAAATGTTCCCAAGCTTGTGTTATGTTATGCTGTACCTGCATGAATTGACAGCTTTCTTTAACATTCCCCCCCCCCTTAACATAGGTTTAAAAAAAAAGAAATAGTGAATAGATTAATAATCAAAACTTTATTTAGGACTAGCAAAGCTGGTTCATAAGTCAAATGTATTACAGTGCACTCTGCACATACTGATCCTTGTTTAGACAGTGCTTGTTTCTTGTTTATTAAATTTACAATGAAAAAGAATAAAGCACTTCATTTTGTGGTGGAATACTTATCCACTTCCACTAAAAGTGAATTGTTTTTCCAATGAAACTACGGTCGTAAAACAACCCTAGTGGGCTAAATGAATACTATTAAGCTTTGCTGTTATATCTGATGTTATATTGTCCTCTACCTTCCCTTCCTTGATTGTATCTAGCTGGCTCTTCATATAATGAAATGGCTAATCTCAAAGTTACTAAATTGCAAGTACAAATAGCTACAAACTGAAACACTATTTATAAAATAATTTGATAACTTCAGGACGCTTATGTAATTAAAAATTACATCAAAGCAAGGGGTCTATAGCTACATTAGTAAGAAAAAAAATGCATACCTGTCTCCATACTTCTGGTTTGATTGGAATTGAATGAAGTGGTACAGCTTCCTTAACAAACTTGGCTTTATTTGTAGTCTGACACACAGATTCAGACAAAGCCCATAAAGCAATAGTTAGAAGAAGATCTGAACTTCAGGATGGAATGTACAAGGATAGCAAAGATGGCAACAATTTTCTCAGGCAAGTAAATCAATAATCATTAAACTAACTACTTTGTAAATTGTAGGTATTCCCACTTGCAGGTTATAACTGATAAAAAAAATAAAATTCAAATTCTTCAAGCATGTCACGACGATCATGTAGGTGGGTGTCACTTTGGAAGAGACAAAACTCTGTCAAAGATTACCAGAAGACATTATTGGAAGGAAATTTGCGATGATATAGAGAATTGGGTAAGTATAAACATGAATTTAAGAATTTAAGCCTGACATTGTTAACTTGCATAGCTGTTCTCATTTATTCATCTCATTGGTAGATCAGTTCATAGTTAGCATAATTATCCACCATTGTTGGATTGGGTCATCTGTCTGCACTTATTATAAACTATATTTAATTTTTATTTTTCTCCTACTCAGTTGTTCCTCTGCAAACCAGTCTGTATACACTGACTATTGTGGCACCCTTTCTAAATACCACTCTACCAATCAATACAATTAACACTTCTATTGTTTAATCCTTTTCTTTTTTCCTTCTATACAGTCTCATGTTTCACAGTCTCTACCTTTGTTCAGTTCAGTTGAATGGCAGATTATGAAAAAAAAGATTGCACAAGGTTCACTGAAAATCTAGGGTACCGAATAAGTGTCTTTTTAAATTATTTTTAACTATAAAGTTGGCAGCAATACACGTTTTAGCTTTCATGTTACACATGCATAATGTTTTCGCCTAGATATTTACCTTCTGTAGTGTACTAAGCAAAAGTTAAAGGAAGCAGGAAACACTATAAGAAATGGGTTATACATAATATTAAAATGGTGCATTTTGAGAAAAACCAGCATTTATTGGATGTTACAAAGTATGGAGAGTGTACTATATTTGTGTACAACTATGAATATCACATTATGTGAAACGTATCACAAGCATAATATGGATTTTTATACATTTAATTAATTTTTTTAAATTTTACTGCTGATTTTATTCATGTAAAATATAATTAATTAATTAAACAATTAAAGTATTTATCTTTAAAATTATCGTTATAATGCATGGACTTTACTGTAGTATCAGAGGTTAAATAATGTCAACCTCTTAGTATACAATTAATCATTTCGATGCCATTACTGCCTACAGGCGGGCAAGGAGTCACTTGTCTTCTTGAATATTAAAAAATACTTAATTAAAAGCATCAGCTTGATTGTTTGTTTATGCATTCTTAAGGCTTTATACAATATAAAATTAGCTCAATAGATACAAAAAAAATTAACTAGATGCCTCTTTTGCCGAGATTGTCCAAAAATTTTATATGACCTTGAAAAAAAATTTTTTAGAGTTACATTTACAACTGTGACTTCATATTTAGGAATAATATCCCCAAAGCATTGAAATATGCTAAAAACAATACAAGTTTATTGGCACTCAAAAAATTCCACTTTTTCATCCCAATCGTCAAGCGACTAGATATTATTGACTACACCTTTTTTTTTTAATAGTTACCATAATATAAAGACTAAGATGTTTTAAATCAATAGAATCAGCAATTATTGACTGATATATGGTTGCTAAGGGGTTTCCTTACAGAAAAAAAAGATAATTTGATAAAACTTTAACCACCAGAAATTTGATGTCGAAAGGGTTAAGCATGAAACAATGTTAAAATAGCCTAGCTTAGGGTTGTTTACTTCAATGACACCCTCATTTACAGAGTGAAATGAAGTAAAAGGTAGTATTCTATACTTCAGATTACATTGGTCCATATATTTCTTATTGCAGAGGAGATGACTCAAGATAATTGTTTGGATTCTGTTGAGAATTCTGCAAACGAAGAAATACAAACTCTGATGTGACCAAAGAAACTGAAAGTGGAACATCTATGTCAGCAACTGAAGATTTTCCTATTTTTTTTTGTAGTAGTAAATCTTCTGTTCAAAGAACTCCGTCTAAGAAGGTTCTCCTGCAGTTGCATTGTGTATGTAAAATGCATGAATGTTTCGACAACCACATGATCAGTTGCGAGTCATGTAATTCCTGGTTTCACTACAAATGTGTTGGAATTACATGCAAGTGTAAAGACTTTTTTCGCTGTGCATGTGCACCATCCTCTTGGATTTGCTCTACTTGAAGTTGTATAGTTGACTTTCTGTGTTATCTTCTTCTTGTGTATATCATCGTCTTTCATTGTAATTATAAAATATAATATATATGTGCATATCATGAACAATATGTTATAATTAAAAAGTATTGAAGTGCCAGGCGATACGCAGACTTAAAAAGGTGGGTTATTTTATGACCACATCCAAGCCACACCTAGATCACACGTAATTAATTAATAATTTATTATAGAAACAGCAATAATTTATTGAAAAAGCAAGCTAGCACCCTCAATTCTACATGGATACATTTCTAATTAAAGTTTGCAAACACAATTTACATTAGTTTCATATGCACTTATTCGTGGATTGAAGACTTCTGGAAACACAGGAGAGGATGAAGTCTGTGAAACTCAAGGCTGAGAATGATCTCCTCGATGTCAGGTGCATGATTAGGTGTAATTGATAAAGCTTTTCCTATAAAATTGAACAAAGCAATGGTTCCATTCAGTAGTGAGCCATTTTATTTGTAATACTTTCAACTTGCTATATCTCTGTGGCTTCTATATCATCACATGCTGCTCATCCAATCCAGTCCTGTATTATTATTGGTCCGCAATCAGCAGAAATTCAAAGTTCAGATTGTGAGAATGATTTAGCAAGTTCATTATCAAGTGTAGAGCAGCCTGAGGGTTCCTTGACTGGAACCAATGAAGATCATGGACCATACGATATTGGCAGTTTATTTGATCCAAGTAAGTTATTTTACTGAAATACGTCAAAAATAATATTATTTGACTGCTTCTGCAGCTTCATTTTAGCCTTTTGAATCCACCTATGCAAGCATTTGACAGTACAGCTCCATTGGAAGTCATGGTGGCATGATATTACAATTACAGATAATGCAAACTTCAGTTGAAGTTAGCAATATAGGGGTTAGATTAAAACTTGACACAGTCCATAGTTTCTGCTCAACAAAAAGGCTATAAATATAATTAATTTGAAATGGGGTTACTAGTAACCACCTGAACCCTCCTCTGCATACGCCTTCAATACAATGTAGCTAGCTAATCGGAATATGCAGTAGTATAGTCTCATAGAAGACCCATTCTATCTTCTGGTGTGTTGTTATATCACTGTCAGCCATACTCTCAGAGACGTAGGCAGAGGGGGTTCAGGGAATTTACGTGAACCCCCCTTTCAAATTAATGATATTCATGAATCAATCCTTCAAAAACTGATTATTGCTCAGTTATATGTGCATATTTTTTCCTCAAATTTAACCACTAAACTAGCATGGAGCACAAAAATGATAATAGCTAGGTGCAGTCAGTCAGGAGATCTAAGATCATATTTCAAGAAACGTGCCATTCAAGAAGAAGGTAAGTCAATTTACAATGGATGTTATCATCACTTCAATCGAAAAGCTTTCAAACGGTACGAAGTATTCATTGCTATATAACCATGTCAAACCTCCAAGTGTATGTCCATCTACATTGTCACATGGTGTGGATAATTCAATGATACTTGGTTGAAAAAATATCCATGGCTATTGTACAGCCCAAAGTTAAATGGTGTCTTTTGTGGTCCCTACTGAGGAAGCATCAGTGGCTACTCTCAATGGTAAGATTGTATCATAATGAACTAATACAGTGGAGCTTGTCAGCAAGTCCTTTGACTTCTCAAATGCATGTTGGCACTCTCTTGTCCACTTCCATTCAATATTTGATTGTAATAGCTGATTTAATGGGTGCAGTATAGTGGCTATGTTGGGTAAGAAACTGCGATAATAATTCAATAACCCCAAGAATGAGCGTAATTCTGTGACATTGGTGGGATTGGGAGCATTAACTACTACCTATATCTTGTCACTTATCGCATGTTTCCCCTTAGCATCAATCGAATGGCCCAGATATTTCACAGAATCAGCTAACAACTTACACTTGTTGAGACTTGCCTTGATACCGTGTTGCTCCAGTCGCTTCAAAACTTCGTCCAATGTATCCAAATGCTCTGCCTCAGAAGTTCCGGTCACTAAAATATCATCTGGCCGAGCCTGCAGACCTGTCGCATGTATCAAAAGCTGTGCCTATGCCGCAAGATTGTCAAAGGCATTCCATTATCCTACCCTCCTTTTTCGTGACAGCTCCTAGAAATACTATCCCTTCGCAAGGACACTCCATCACAGACAATCGTATAGGATGTCTGTAATTCTTCCTTGGAACCACCTCCCAGATAAATTTGTGTCAGTCAATTCACACACTGCCTCCAAGCATCTCAAGGGTTACCTATACAAGAACTAATCTTCTTATTGCACTGTTGAATTTTTTATTTATTTATTTATTTTATTTTATTTTATTTTATTATTTTATTTTTTTCCCCCTCTGTTTGGTTATCATTCATTATTGTCTGTTTTATGCAAGGAAGGCCTTTAGAATAGCCTAATTTGGCTAGTTGGCTCTTCTCCTGAATGCCTAGAGCATCGAACTATTAAATATATTATAAATAAAAAATCTATATAGTAGATAATGCGTGGAATCCCTTGCAGAATCGTATTCATGATTTGCAGGAACACTGCAGGTGCAGATGCTATTCCAAATGGCATGCGCTTGTAGTGATATAATCCTTAGTGGGTATTCACTGTAGTCATCTTGGAGGATTCTTCATCTAGCTCTAACTGTAAATAAGCTTGTGATAGATCTAATTTGGTGAATTTCTTCCCCCCTGCTAATGTGGCAAATAGATCATCTGGCTTGGGTAAGGAGAATTGGTCTACATGTAGAACTAAATTTACAGTAGCTAACCTTATAATCTCCACATACCCAAAATCTACCTCCCTCTTTCGGTACTGGTACAATGGGTGTTGCCCAATCAGAGTGGTTTACCTTTTCTATAACCCCTTCTGTTTCTAGTTGGTCTAATTCCAATCCCACAGCATCCAAATCGGCTTCCGGGAGCAGTCGCTTTTGAATGTGTTACCTTAATAGCCCACATACAAGCCGGTCTCGTAATGCCTGATCCTAATATCCCTCAAATTCACAGTGTAGGGCTAATTTCCTCAAGGTAGCAATATAGTCAGCAATTGTTTCTCCACTTGGCTGGCTTCGCCTGTGGAAATGGAATCTCTCAGCGATCTCTAAGGGTTTGGGCGCGTAGTGAGCTCGCAAAGTTGTGGTGAGTTCATCGAACGTCTTGGTCGGGGGCCACTCAGGCGCCACTAAACTTCTAAGCACTTCATAAGCCGCTTTCCCGATTATAGATAGTGGACCCGGTACCGTCCTGCCCGCTGGGAAGTTGTTGGCAGTCCGATAAAGATCCAATGCTCCAGGGAAGAGTCAATCTGTTCATTATCTGGTTCAAACGCTGCCATAGTACCAATGGCTGTCGTTAATATTATACAAGAATTAACGAGGAAACGAAAGTAGGTGTGGATTTTTTTTCGTCTTCAAAATCGAACCCCCCAATGGGACCTTCTGGCTACCGCCTGAGGATAGGGCTAAATGTCCTATAGTACAGGGCATTTAGCCCTATCCTCTACAGGAAAGTGGTGAAAGCATGAAATGTCCTAAATAAGTGATTACAGGAAATTCAAGTTTTTGCCCTGTGATAGTAAGAAGTCAATCCATATGCTGAAACCTTTCCAAAATTTGATCTTTAGAACTAAATAAGTTCATAACAGACTTTAACTCCTCCGATTAAAAAATGCCAACTTAAAAAGCAATTTGACGCTCAGGTGAAAAACAACAACATTAATTCACACCTTATAAATTAAGTACATGATGTGGTGAGAAAATGTCATAATGTGATGAGTAGAAATGGTTTCATGTCTGTACTAAGTTTGGAACCAGAACTTGTACTTTGGAAGGTATTAGCAAAATATTCAGAAATGGACAACAAAAACAAAACTCTACTCTATAAGCTGGTTGCAATTTATCTTGTGATCATTTCTTAGCAAAGGAGGAGAGTCAGTACAAACTTTTGTAATATTTTCTCACAAAGTCTGCCACTTAGTAGCCTTTCAAAAACTCAAAGAAATTTCCTTAGGGGAAAGAAGAATTTTTGACAGAATTGGAGATGAACTGCTAGAGTAGCTTACCCCCCATTAATATTATTAGTTAGGTTACCTTACCCCAGATGGCACGTGACCATTAAGCGGTAATTGCCACACAAAAATTACTGTTTGGGGCGAAAAAATAAGTCCAGGCTCACCTTACAATATAAAAAAATGTAAAAAATAAATAAATTTGTACCTGTACCTGGAAACCTCAGATAAATTCCCAGTGAATATAATTCAGACCCAACTCTGAGGAGGTGAATAAGGGACCAACCAGTTCAAAATTGAAAAATTCATTGTTGTTTACAGCCAAGTAGCCTGAGTATTTTGGGTACCAAGATGATAGGCAAGCATTGCTCGTTTACTAAAAAAAATACGTGGCAATCTAAACAACTTTAGCATAGTTAATTCAGAAAACTGTAATGAAAACTTACTAATACCCACACAAACATTGAGCTGGCTATGTAATTATCATTTGCTTGTGGGGTATACTGTTGAAAACTAACGAGCGTCTCATAACTTCGCAGGCAATACATTCAGTTACAAAATAAGTTTCTAAATAAGGTAACAATAATAGGGGCATGATTCTATTGTCTGAAGGCAATTTCATTGCGTTCTATACTGTCTTAATGTCTTTTGTCACATCAAGTGGTGGAAGAAATTGGCAGCATATTGAAGTGTATGTTCATGATCTGATTCCAGAACTATTATTTGTGGAGGAAGATTATTCAGCTAATCTTTATTGTGGCAGTTATTTCCCTGATGTGAATTGGACCTACTCGAATATTTCATTAGGCTGGGATATTTCTGAATATCAACCTGTTTCAAGTAAACACGATACAGGGTGGAAACAACTAACACTAAACAATTTAAAAGAAGGTGACTCAGGCTTTTATACTTGCAGTTGGGGGAGGGATTCTGGTCATTTTTTTCAACTGTATTCCTTGGTTACAGTAATAAGAAAAAATGATGAAGAGTTACACAATCACGGTAATATTTCACCTAACTGGATAGAAGTCTCCAAGAATAGTACTGTTACTCTTACCTGTTACAGCCTTAATCCAGTAGAGTGGTACGGTGTTCACTTAAATAGTCAAAATAAAGACATTGGTGAATATACTCTCACTTTATTCAATCTGAAAGAACACCACAGCGGTGAATACTTTTGCAGGGGTGTTTCTGAAGAAATTAAAACCCGTGTTTTTCACGCTAGCGCTCGAATTATTGTGGACGGTGTCGTTACTAGAATGACTGAATCTGTCTTTTTTTAACAAAATATATACAATAATGCAACAACAAAATGTTTCCCCATAAAATTTTGTTTACAACAACATTAATAACAAAATATAGATTAACCATTGAATATCACAGAATACAACGAGTCTGTCCGCGATTCAGGGAGTCTAATGATAATGGTCTGGGCGAAGGGGTGGAAACGGAGTGGCTAATGTAATGGATGCTGCAAAGAAGTAGATTTTTTTTTATGCTGATGAAGTCATTGAAAATATTTACTCTAATATTCAGGTGGAGTAGAAAGGGAATGTGTAAGACAAGAAGTACTGCCACCTTATAGCATTGAGAGTGAACAATCAGTTAGTCTTGACCAGGAGGAATTAAGGAAGTTTTTAGAAGAGCAAAAAAAAATTAATACTCAAAATAAAACATTATGGACTTGATAACGGGATAAATGAGAAGTGAAAAACTGAGAATATTTCACCCAAAGAATTAGACAGACTTCCTAAGTACAGGTTCCACTGGTTCCAAACTTAGTACAGACATGAAGACTTACTCATCACATATGTGGTTTTAAATTACTCCAGGCATCAGGTGTCATGTACTAAATTTATAAAGTGTGAATTAACATGCGTTGGTGTTGTTTAACACCAACACATGCCCACTCCAGCAGAATAATTGGGTTGTCCAACAGTAAAGTTAGCCCCCTTTGCAACTAATTAGTGCAGTGAAATGCAGCTGTGCCACACTCACCCCCAGGGCTTACATTTGGGGCTGGCTGAGTCAATATACAATCAAAATCATCATGTCTTACATTTGGGGCTGGCTGAGTCAATTTACAATGAAAATCGACTAGGGTTGATTTGGTGAGGCAATTACATAGCCATTAAAAAACATTGAAATGCTTAACTCGGACACTTTAGCAATTGTTTTATCTAATGGCAGAATTGAACGCTCCCAATAAACAAACTAATGGAATTTTATTTCAGATTATATCAAATACAGTGCTTTACAATTTGCTATAGTGGGAGTTTAACAATTGGATAGCCATTTTAATAGTTAAAGTTAGAAAATTTGGGAAATAACAAAACAATAATATTGATACATGACATTGTGAATATGCAGCTAGCTCGCTATTTAAGTTTCAGTTGAGATGAACATGACACACATTACCAAATACAACCCCTTCTATTCCAGCAGCTTTCGGAGCTTTAACACAATCCTTATGAAACCATTTTAGACAATAGGTGGCAAACGCTAAGGAAAACAGTCCACAATCACTGGTACACATCTGAGCTTGAACTTATACAATAGCCTCCTCATTTGTCATTAAAATACTGGCTATTTGTCTTTTTGTTTGATTGCTGAGCGCATACAGTATGGTTTACTGTCATAAACAGCTACAACACCCGATGAGCACAGAAGATTTGAAATAGTTATCCAATGTGAGCCATAAACATTAAGCACCTGATCCTTCAGTAATCTCTGAACAGCTGTTATGAAAATATCAGATAACCATCCTCCTTCTAAGAGTATTTTCTTTTCCTCTATGTAGACCTGCAAGTCCTTGAGCCAGTATTCAATAGGTTGGCAAGTTGCTTTTCATTTGTGAGATCTATAAGTAAAAAAAAGGCAAATAAAATAATGTCGGAATTAGCATAAAGTATACTTTCACTAACACCCAGAATGCTTTTGAAATAATTTGTCCACAAGCTTGAATTCTTTAGCTAATCTCAAAATTATATTAATCATAAAGAGACGCCATAGTGGTTGAATTAAGGCGAAAACTTTTTAGTGAACACTGCTATTTTCTTAACCTTTGTATGGAAAGCAAACAACAATAACAAAAAAAAATCCATTTAATAGCATTACAGGGCAAAAACTTGAATTTCCTGTAGTAACGTTTTAGGACATTTCATGCTTTCACCACCTTTCCTGTAGTGGATATAGGGCTAAATGACCTATAAAGCAAGGCATTTAGCCCTATCTTGTTCAGGAAAGATGGTGAAAGCATGAAATGTCCTAAATACGTGACTACACGAAATTCAAGTTTTTGCCCTGTGCATTGCTCTGAAAGTTACAGCTATAGGTACATTTAACTAAGTGAATTTTGTATTTGTAGCAAAAGGTACAATAAAATTGGGAATTTTTCCTATTCTAGCTATTGTTAAACAATTTATTTCGTAATTTTCATCTTCATTCACGCCATAGGTGTTGGTGTCAGATATTTTTATTTTATGTGCTTTTGATTGACTAAATGGAGACTCCTTGATGTCATCTTCTTCAGAATTACCAATGCTATTAATAATACTAGGTTCAATGTCAATATTAATTATCGAGAATATATCTGAAGCACCTTCAGGTAAAAAGTCTGGAAAATGCCCTGTATATTCAATGAAACTACTTGCAGCCATGTTTTCTTGTTGATTATCCTCTGCAAAAGTGGAAGAGCTTTCACTAAAAGAGACTGGATGAGAAAACACCATGTTTTGCTCAGATTGGCTCCCAAACATAGCTGACGACTTTGTATACACAAACGAATGGAATCGGTAGAATCAGACGAGACATTGAATGTGATATTCTGCTTTATATTATTAGGAATAGCTATAGCTGATGACTTCGGCTTGAAAACCTTAGACTTACCATTCTCATTTACATGTATTGGTTTTGGCAAACCTTGCTCGTGATATACCTTCAGTCTAAATGAAACAAAAAAAAAGTAATAACAACTACAGCTACAATATATTTATTCTAATTAAATGTTCCCAAGCTTGTGTTATGTTATGCTGTACCTGCATGAATTGACAGCTTTCTTGAGGATTCGACCAGTGGATGAATTTCTCAGGACATACACACCTTTGTTCAAGTATTTAGCAATTTGGTAGGGACCTAGCCAAGGTTTTACAAGCTTATCTCATTTCCTCCCATATTTTGCACTATTTCTGAGCAGCACTAATGTTCCTGGAGGAAGTTCCTGTGTATTAATAACAACAGAATGATACAAGTATAATAATATAATAAATAGTATGAGTGGCTAATGCGCATAATCCCCTAACCCCACCCCTCCATGGGCAGATCCAGAATCTTGGGCAGGGGGGCTCAAATATATTTGCCGATTATTGGTAACAGCTTAAGCTTATCAGCTATGCAGCATTTGATCTATGATCTTACATAGACTATATCATATTTTGCAAGCTAAAGTTTTGTACTATACATACTCATAAAATTTTGACCTATGTCCAGGTAAAAAATCCCTATAATTTTGTGCAAATGATTTGCCAACATTTTGATGCAAGTAAAACTCCCATATGAAAGTAACACCCTACAAATTTATAACACCCAATTGGTGTCACTAATAAAAAAAAATAACACCAGATGTTATTAATCAGCGTCTACGATATGAATTTAATTATCAAATATTATTTTTAAAATAAGCAATAATTATTTGAAGGAATTATATCTGTAAAATTCAGATGCATTTCATTAATGTACTGTTAGGAAATAACAACAAGGTGGGGTTTGCATTCCCTGCATCCTGCAAACATTGCTACATTACCTTTTGCTGATTAGTTTTTGTCATAATTCTTCTTGTATTTGTCTTGTGCCTTCTGGATATTGCTGTCTACTTTAGTAAACAGTTCGTATTGGAATGTATACATTTGTTCACAGTATAGTGGTCAACATCATGCACTTTCAAATCTTCATGTTACTTTTCTATGGGGAGGACAGCTTTCCTGCATTGTACAAATGAATGACCATCTAGAAAATCATCCCAGTTATCTTGCTGTTCATTGAACAACTTCACCAATGAACGTTGCAGAGTTTGGTTGTATCGTTCTACCAAACCGTTTTGATTTAATGTTGTCAGCCAATTCTCCTAAATATCATAGTTATACCTGCCAATTATACGATATATGAATATTGCCACTCCTTGAGCTTCCTTATTGGGAAGAGCTGCTGCTTCAGGCCACTTTGAAGAGTAGTCTATAAGTGTTACAATGTAACAATTTCTAGAGGTGCACCGATAATCTGTCGATCTATCGTTTATCGGTTTATCGGCCTACTTTTTCGATATCGGTATCGGTCGTCAACACTACCCGCCGTACCGATATAATTAACCGATAGAAAAAAATTCGTACTCGCCGCGTGGACACTGAACGGATGAGTTCTGCTTGCTCTTAGATGGCGTAAGACAAAGAAACTTAACTACGATGTCTAAAAAGAGGTCGCCAATTTGGCACTACTTTGTTCCTGACACTGAAGGCTCTAGACGAGTACCATTATACTTCTAATTATGTAAAAATTAAATTTTCAAAATTCAATGAATATATCTATCGGTTATCGGTATCGGCCTTGATTCTAGATAAAATATCGGTTATCGGTATATCGGTAAAATCTTCTATCGGTGCACCTCTAACGATTTCCATGTCTGCTCATAAAGTCTATACCCACCTACACTCATAATCACGGCTACTTCTACTAAGTCCAGCAAAAAAATAAGATAACTACATTAGCAGTAAGAATTCAAGAACAAAACTCATGCTATTAAAGGATTGTTTTAACAAATCTAGATGTAGAAGTCTCTTTTTGTATAGACCCCTTGCAGTGGGTGTGGTTTTGACATCACCAATACGTGGTGGCCATGTTGGTGTACCACACTGGGCACCAAGCATTATTGAGTTCACCTTGTTGCAAAGAAATATATTAAATCTCCAATTGCAGGAATCACACTGGACTCCAGCTAAGAGTTGAGCTGATGCAGACATGGTAATTTACTATTATAAACTTTGCTGGAATGAGGTATAAGCTGTAGTTTTTTGTCTCAGAGAGACTTCATTCCTAATATAGCATGTTCTTTGTTATAAATATAAATTTAGCTGAAATCAATATTTTTTGGCGAGTGAGCGTAGCGGGCGAGACACTTACAGGGGTAACACAATCGAAAATCGGGGATGTTTGTTTATTGTCGAGCGAGCGTAGCGAGCGAGACACTCTGACGGGTAACACAATCGAGATTTCCGCTATATTTATTGGCGAGCGAGCGTAGCGAGCGAGACACTTACAGGGGTAACACAATTGAAAATCGGGGATGTTTGTTTATTTATTTATATATGTGACAGGCTCTGCGAAAAGGTACAAATTCGCGGCATAGTAAATGTATGGTAACAGCCAAAAAGAGGACTACTAATTAATAATTCAAAAAAAAATTTTTTTACCTCAGAGTAATCTTTGGTCTTTCCTCTAACTGTGCGCCAAATTTGAATGCTGAATTCTACCAACTAGTGATCAAACGTAGCGCTTGAAAAACCTTGCTTAAACTAGGAAATTATGGAGAAACACGTGAACGGAAAGTACAATTTAATGTTAAGCGGAGATCGCACGGAAGAAATACGGTAGGTAAGGGAAATTCCCCCTTGATTAGGCGGCAGCTGCTTATTACTGTTATGGTTTCTAAGGCAATACACTGAGCTTTATCTTAAAATCCCATCTAAGAAAGCACTTAACTGATGGAAGTGTTATCGTGCATGTTTAGATAACCACACCCTTTGTTGATTAAGCTTAGAAACCACACCCTTAGGTGACAGGGACGTATCACGGATTTTTTGTTCAAAACAGGAAGTTTACATTGAAGTCTAGTAATCTTGGTTTAAATGTTTCTATTTCTTAGTAGAAAAAAGTGTTGTAACTCAGCAATTAAGGACATTCAAGTGCTTCTTTTGGTATCAAAATAGAGGTAATTTCCTGGCCTTCTATCTGATAATATAAAATCATTTTTCATTTTTAGCCAATTTGTACCTTTTCCTAGAGCCTGTCAAATATATGGACGCACGTATGTCATTTTGTACTTTGACCCTCCGTATTTTTGTGTTGGTCCGAGTTCGACCCCATCCCAAACTTCAATAAACAGAATCATCCGGTTTAGCGACCATGACCCGTATCACCTTAGAAATTGAATTGTTTACGGCTTTGAATGGTTTTGCGGGTGCAGTTAAAACTCAAAATCTTATGGGAGCTCCATTTCTATTCGAGTTAGGCGGTGGTAAGTTAATGCGCTATTTGTCACAGTTATAAGCCCTACTCAACAGTATTTACTTAAAAATTCATTGTCCACTAGACGAACCACGAAGGTAAGTCTTGTGTAGGGTTGTGTGAAAGTATTGTGCGTTACAACTACTATTAAGAATATCACAAAGAAAATTATAAATAACGTGATTTGATTTTGTTGCTTCTTTTTTTCAATTCAAGCTGTTGCGGGAGCGGTTACTATGACATTGAAACCCCTTTACCTCATACGTAATTTAAAAACTCGACTTTATTTTAATAGCTTGAGTGTTAGTTGTTAAAATCAAATTTAACAATAGTGTAGTTTAAGGCTCGCTCGCCATTTTGTGCTCAAGCACACCACTAGTTTATTTGTATATATGTATGGACGTACGTAAGGCATTTTTGTACTTTGACCCTCGCGTTTTTGTGTTAGTTATGTGGTCGACCCCGTCCCAAACTTCACTAAACTGAATCCTCTGTTTATCGATCAGTACCCGTATCACCCTAGAAATTGAATTGTTTACCTTTTTGAATTCTTTTACTGGTGCAGTTAAAACGTGAAAACTTACAGGACTTCCATTTCTATTCGAGTTAGTGGTGGTGGTAAGTCAATGCGCTCTTTGTCATGGTTATAAGCCGTGCGCAACAGTATTTACTTGAAAATACATTGTCCACTAGACTACTGCGAAGGTAAGTCTGTGTAGGTGCATGTCCAGTTGTGTCAAAACATTGTGTGTTACAACCATTACTTAGATAAAGAATATCACAAAGAAAACGTTTAAATAACGTGTATTGTTTTGTTGTTGTTTTTTTACCTTTAATTCAAGCAGTTGCAGAGAGTTGTTACTATGGCACTGAAATCCCTTTACCGTGTATGCGAAATTTAAAAACGACCTTATTTTCAGTAGCTTCAGTGTTAGAAGTCAAAATCATTCATATAAAAATAGTATAGTCTTTAGGGTCGCTGCCATTTGCGCTCAAGCACATCACTAGTTTATTTTATTTATTTATTTATCTGTTTATGGGGTACTGAGACCGCTGTTTTCGCCCGCGCTTCTAATTACGTAAGTTAGGTAAAGCGTTCACAGTTCCAGTATTATTCAATTAACGAGCGCGGAGATCCTGCTGCACTGCCTTACGCAACTTTGTTTCAACCAAAAAGTTTACAGCTACTTTCTTCTTGAAACAATTGTGAAGTCTTTGTCAAGCTGAGCTTCTTTGCTAAGAAGTTTATTCAGGTAATTCTGTTAGTTTAGTCTGGGATCAGAGACTTTAGAAGATTCTCTGATGCTAACTGAGAATGGAAAGGGTTACACTGTGCACTACAATTAGATGTAATTTCTGTCCTATTTTTCTGTAAAAAGAGTCTGCTCGCTCGCCATGCATTTGCGCTATTCGAGCGCACCACTAGTTTATTTGCGAGCGAGCGTAGCGAGCGAGACACTTACAGGGGTAACACAATCGAAAATCGGTGATGTTTATTTATTGGCGAGCGGGCGTAGCGAGCGAGACACTTACAGGGGTAACACAATCGAAAATCGGGGATGTTTATTTATTGGCGAGCGGGCGTAGCGAGCGAGACACTTACAGGGGTAACAGAATTGAAACTCGGGGATATTTGTTTAGACGTACGTATGTCATTTTGTACTTTGACCCTCCGTATTCTTGTGTTAGCTGTGCGTTCGACCCCGTCCCAAGCTTCACTAAACAGAATCCTCTTGTTTTGCGACCAATACCCGTATCACCTTAGAAATTGAATTGTTTACTGTTATGAATTGTTTTGCGGGTGCAGTTAAAACTCAAAAACTTATGGGAGCTCCATTTCTATTCGAGTTAGTGTCGGTGGTAAGTTAATACGCTATTTGTCACAGTTATAAGCCCTACTCAACAGCATTTACTTGAAAATTCATTGTCCACTAGACGAAACACAAAGGTAAGTCTTGCGTAGGTATGTTCAGTTGTGTGAAAGTATTGTGCGTTACAACTACTTACTATTAAGAATATCACAAAGAAAAATTTATATAACGTGACTTGATTTTGTTGCTCCTTTTTCAATTCAAACAGTTGCTGGGAGCGGTTACTATGGCATTGAAACCCCTTTACCGCATATACTTAATTTAAAAACTAGACTTTATTTTAGTAGTAGTAGTTGTTAAAATCAATCATTTAACAATAGTGTAGTTTATGGCTCGCTCGCCATTTGTGCTCAAGCACACCACTAGTTTATATATATGTTTGGACGTACGTATGTCATTTTGTACTTTGACCCTCGCGTTTTTGTGTTAGTTATGTGGTCGACCCCGTCCCAAATAGCACTAAACAGAATCCTCTGGTTTATCGATCAGTACCCATATCACCCTAGAAATTGAATTGTTTACCTTTTTGAATTCTTTTGCGGGTGCAGTTCAAACTTGAAAACTTAAGGGTGCTCAAACATAGCCTTTAGTAGCGCACTCCAGCTGAATAGTAGCACGTTATCTACCACAAAGTCACGCCCCGTTCTGTAACAAATTAGTGCCAGTGAAATGCAGCTGTGCCTCACTCACCACTACGCTCGTACTGATAGGGCGGGGCGGAGTCAACTTACAATAAAAAATTCTAGGGCTCTAAAGTAATGGATCCAGAATCTTCTCTTGCGTACTGCTCAGAAATGGACTAACTGCTATGGTTCAAATTTTGCCAGGGTTTAGGGCCACAAGGGGTCAACCCTATAACGTTGAGATATTTTTAATTTACGGAATTTCAAGGAAATAATCGACAATAGTTCACTGGTAAGGTGAGTAAATAGAAAAGTAAAATAAAATTAAAAAAAAACTCAACGTTATGGCATGCACGCACGGGTAAGAAAATGATATACAAAAAATCAGCTTCTAAACTACAGCGGTAGCCGTGCAGTACTGCCAAGAAGTCCTGCCAAGAAGTCCAAAATGGTGACGGGGTATTTCTTGAGATGCGATCGACTTCCAGTCTTCATTCTTGGTAGGTGCTTTCTCCTAGCAGTGCTTGCTGGCCTGCATAAATAATATAATTCGGGGGGAAAGCAGAAGTAAGTTTAACAGGCCCTAGTAACCGTGACCTATTTAGCGGGTGTTTCCCGCTCAAAGAGTGTTTGAGCACCCTTAAGGGACTTCCATTTCTATTCGAGTTAGTGGCGGTGGTAAGTCAATGCGCTATTTGTGATGGTTATAAGCCGTGCGCAACAGTATTTACTTGAAAATACATTGTCCACTAGACTACTGCGAAGGTAAGTCTGTGTAGGTGCATGTCCAGTTGTGTCAAAGCATTGTGTGTTACAACCACTACTTAGCTAAAGAATATCACAAAGAAAACTTTTAAATAACGTATATTGTTTTGTTGTTGTTTTTACCTTCAATTCAAGCAGTTGCAGAGAGTTGTTACTATGACACTGAAATCCCTTTACTGTATGCTAAATTAAAAAACGACCTTATTTTCAGTAGCTTCAGTGTTAGAAGTCAAAATCATTCATATAAAATAAGTATAGTCTTTAGGATCGCTGCCAGTTGCGCTCAAGCACATCACTTGTTGGCGAGCGAGCGAAGCGAGCGAGACAGTATTAGGGGTGGATAATGCAAAATCGGGTATATGTTATATATATATATGTAGGTATGTATGTATGGATTGTACGTATGCCCTTTAAACGCGCGCGCGGGGAACGTTTTTTCTTAAAAAAACACGGCTTTTTAGGCTTGACCGCAGTTTATTCTGAAACTACAGCATTAATCAAGTCTTACTTTATACTTAATCTCCAAAGTGTGAGAAAATTCCTGCGAAAACGCTTGCTTTTCAAGAAACAAAAAGTTTATTCGATTGGTTACTATGACATTGAAGACCCTTTACCAGATTTAAATTCAAAACTTCGCCTTTTTTCAGGCTAAGTGCGGCTTGTTACTAGTTGTCAAGAGCCACCTGTAGTCAGTACTAAGAGAGCTATCACTACTTCTGAAAAGTGTATGTAAGCACATAAAGTATTAATGCTAAGGAAGCTACTACTACTCGAGGGATGCCGAGGTAAGTACGCAATTCCATATTTGTTAGCAGCTTAATATGCAAAATAACTCTGGCCTTTCTTTTTTATAGCTAAGAGCTTGTTGTCAACAGTGACTGGTAAATTCAAATAGTCAGAAGGACTCAAATTTGGTACTACAAAAGTTACCACTGCTGAAGAAAATGAGGTAAGAAAGTAATTTTGTATTTGTGTGTCTTTTGTTTTTGTAAGTGAGAGCTTGTTATCAAGAATTCAAGGTAATTCAGATGGTCAAAGTAACTTCAATTTGATACTACAGAAGTTATCAATACTCAAGAATGATGTAAGTAGTAATTCCATATTTGTTGGCTAAAATTACAAATTATAACACTGGTTTATTTTTTATCTTAGCTGAGAGCTTGTTCAAGAGTTACTGGTTATTGAGATTATCAGAATGGCAGATGTTTGATACTACAAAAGTTACCATTAATAAGGTAAGACAGTGATTTTGTATTTGTTTGCTGAAATCAAATGTCATAACTGCTATTATAGTGTTTGCATGAAGTAAGCTAAAAATAGTAACATTTTATGTTACCTAACTATCAGGCTCGCTCGCCATTTGTGCTCAAGCACACCACTAGTTTATTTGTATATATGTATGGACGTACGTAAGGCATTTTTGTACTTTGACCCTCGCGTTTTTGTGTTAGTTCGGTTGCCGACCCGTCCCAAACTTCACTAAACAGAGTCCTCTGTTTATCGATCAGTACCCGTATCACAATTGAATTGTTTACCGTTTTGAATTCTTTTGCGGGTGCAGTTAAAACTTGAAGACATAAAGGACTTCCATTTCTATTCGAGTTAGTGGTGGTGGTAAGTCAATGCGCTCTTTGTCATGGTTATAAGCCGTGCGCAACAGTATTTACTTGAAAATACATTGTCCACTAGACTACCACGAAGGTAAGTCCGTGTAGGTGCCTCTCCAGTTGTGTCAAGGTATTGTGTGTTACAACCACTACTTAGCTAAAGAATATCACAAAGAAAACTTTTAAATAACGTGTATTGTTTTGTTGTTGTTATTTTCCTTCAATTCAAGCAGTTGCAGAGAGTTGTTACTATGGCACTGAAATCCCTTTACCCTGTATGCGAAATTAAAAAACTGGACCTTATTTCAGTAGCTTCAGTGTTAGAAGTCAAAATCATTCACATAAAAATAGTATAGTCTTTAGGCTCGCTCGCCATTTGTGCTCAAGCACATCACTAGTTATATTATTCTATGAGTAGATAAAATCTAGCTACAGTATTTGGTTATAGGGTTATATCATTATTATTATTAGCTATCAATTGAATTTGCTTTTTTACTAGCTAAACTGAATCCATAAAACAAGGGAACCATTGATGATGACAAGATCAAGAGATCAGAAGGTAATTATATTCAAAGGAGTTGTGCTGCTACGTAATAATGGAACCATTGATGATGACTAAAATGAAGAGTTTAGAGATAAAGAGATAAAACATTGATTACTATATCTCAGAAGTGATGCTGTTAAGATGAAGAGAATACAAATAGCTATTCCCCCATCAGTGATGCTAATGGTATCACAATTCAAGCTATCACAATTCAAACTCTGTCAAAATAATTGAAAACTTTAGCTTGCGCTATGATGTATATGAATGGTTTAACATTCCCCCCCCCCCCTTAACATAGGTTTAAAAAAAAAGAAATAGTGAAGAGATTAATAATCAAAGCTGGTTCATAAGTCAAATGTATTACAGTGCACTCTGCACATACTGATCCTTGTTTAGACAGTGCTTGTTTCTTGTTTATTAATAAGATGTAATTCTTTAGTTCATTGACCATTAGCTAACTTGTTATTTTAATTCCAACTTGACATTTCTTATCAACTAGATATTGTTGTTCAGATCAAAGAAGCTCCTTAATTAAATGTCATAAAATATAAAACAATGAATTAAATTTACAATGAAAAAGAATAAAGCACTTTATTTTGTGGTGGAATACTTATCCACTTACACTAAAAGTGAATTGTTTTTCCAATGAAACTATGGTCGTAAAACAACCCTAGTGGGCTAAATGAATACTATTAAGCTTTGCTGTTATATCTGACGTTATATTGTCCTCTACCTTCCCTTCCTTGATTGTATCTAGCTGGCTCTTCATATAATGAAATGGCTAATCTCAAAGTTACTAAATTGCAAGTACAAATACAAACTGAAACATTATTTATAAAATAGTTTGATAACTTCAGGACACTTATGTAATTAAAAATTACATCACTGCAAGGGGTCTATAGCTACATTAGTAAGAAAAAAATGCATACCTGTCTCCATATTTCTGGTTTGATTGGAATTGGATGAAGTGGTACAGCTTCCTTAACAAACTTGGCTTCATTTGTAGTCTGACAAACAGAGCAAGTTCTTACATACTCTTTCACATCATTCCACATGGACTTCCAATAAAAACTCTCAGCTACCTTCTGCTGCGTTCGATCTCTGCCAAAATGCCCACCTGCACAAAGTAGGAAAGTTTGCTAACAACGTTACATATTGTACATGCATACATAACATACGTACATATATATATACACACACACATATATTACCCACTCACAGGTTTACTAAATAATAGTTTAAACATCACCACTTAGTTTCTAGTCGAATACAGTGCCCAGCAGTCTTAGCCTAGAAGGCAGCTGCCATGATGTAAGGCCATTTAGAAATCCAACACTATTCTGAAAATATTACATCAAACAGCTTTAACCTTAGGCAATTCAAAAGTGCAGTTTACCTTTGAGCGGGTGTAAGGCGCCCAGGACATAAACGATTAATCAAGTGACAATCGAAGGACCAGCTATCGAACACACTACTCAATTCTAAGGCCTAGCTATCACCTAAGAACTAAGCTATGCACCAGACAGCACTTCTGCCACTACTAAAGCTCAGTCTATCTAGACACAATGCGACTGACTAACTACTACAATGACTAGAACACTGACTGAAGTAAGTAGCAAGACAGAGATCTCTACTAGCGAGGGAGCAGAGATCTCGCACTAGAACTATTACTGTACAAGGACAGCTAGGAGAGAGAGAAGATAACTTTGACTTTCACAACTGTAATAAACTACTACTAAGAACTACATTACAAGAGTATATGAAGGGAGTGACTAGAACCAAAGTAAACAGTGGGTTTATATGAGGTAAGTTGAGAAGGGAATATGTACATGGGAAAGAACAAGATGGTGAATGTCTAAGTGTATAATTGAATGCTGCTTGGGAGCTTGTTGGAGTTTCTTAGGTGATAATGGATGAGGGTTTGTGTAATGCAGAAGTCCTAGGTGGGAGGGGCTCATTAACTTGTTGGCTGTGGCTGTGTGAAGGTCTAGGACCTGAACGCACACTTGCCAAGTTGAAACACCCCAGTAACAATTTAGCAAGAAGATTTTATCTCTTCTAATAAGTATTCTGTATAAGCTTTTAACACCATTAATTACCTTCTGGTAGAGAATGACAAATATCAATAATACTAGTTCTCTCCTTAGGAAAACATGGAAGTTTCTTCCAGCTAGTGCCTCCTGGAGGACGGTAAACAAAGAATATTTTTCTATTTTATAATTGTCCTTAGTCACTAGCTCCAAAAAATTTCAATTACGCGGTAGGTTCTTGATTTTTCACAAACACTTAAACACGCCGCCGAAATCATTGGCGGGTTCCTTCCTGTTGGCATTTATTCCCCTGTGGCATTTAGAACCCTAGCTTGTGACATTTAGTACCCTAGCTCACTCCACCTTCTCTATTGTTTTGAATACTACTTGACATTTCTGACACATGAATTGTATAATATTCAAAATTTTAGGGATATAACAAAGAAATATTTTTTATTTTTTTATACTGATATTAAAATAAAGTGATGAGTAGCTAAAACTGATTAAATAAGTTACAACAGCTAATGATGATATTCCTATTTATTTGAGATAATATTCATAGTAACTGAGCATGATTGGAAGTTAAAAGTAAAAGGAGAAGTTAAAGTTGTGCTGGAAGATTGCAAAGTGTTCATGCTATTAGCACCACACGAGTAACCAGAAGTTGCTGCAGTAACTAGAGCTGAAGAATCTGATACATCTATAATAATTGAAGAATTATAGGTGGAGCCGCAGGCAGATGTTGTTTGACTTGGAACACGGTTAAGTATGTCTGAAACAGCTTCTTTCTGTTTCTTCGATGTGTGTTTGTATGCCCTAACTCCATCTAAGCTGCGGTGCCCAGTTACCTCCATGACTTGCTGCTCGTCCACACCAGCATTATATAATCGAGCTGAACAAAACACCGATCTGAATTGCTTGGATTGTTGTAGTGCTGCACAATTTTAGGCTGAACTTTCCTGTCTTTTAAACCGCCAGTCTTATTCTTGGAGGTATCCTCAATGTATTCTAAATAAGGTCGGTCCCCTTCATAGTTGTGTAGGGTAATTTGACAAGGACTGAATCTTAATTGCCTATGCTCTTTTCCACTCCTCAAAGCAAAGTAGAGGCCATTCATTACAACCATGGTATCTAATAGAGCTTGGGGATTTGACTTTCCTAAAAGTCCTCTCTGCCATAAATTTTCCTCTTCTTCTATAGATAAAGGCTGGGCTTTTTTAGTTTTAGATCCCAGGCCTGAATTTCGTAGCCTCTTCATTTCGGCATCCAAGCACATTCGAAATTCTGAGAACTGACTGTCCTTAAAAAAGTCAATGGACGGTCTCCCTTCAATCCTGATGTATCGTTGTATGCCAGCCACAAGATGAAGAAATGAATTTGGAGGAAATTCCTCTCCGTTTTGTTTTCTTACTTCGAAGACGAAAAGGCACAATTTGGTGGACAATTCTTGGGTAGATATTTCTTTCAGGGGTGTAACTTCTTCTCCGTACTCGGTAGAAATGTGTGCACACCATTGTTGCCATACATTGACACAGTATTTTGTGTCAGCCATGGTCTTAGAAGGTATAGCACTAAGCTTGGCCTTCATAACTTCATCCTCGTTTTTCCTGGGAGCAAATGTTCTCTTTTGCCGCTTTGTTGGAGGCTCCAAGTTATAGTCGTGAATTTCTGGTGATAAAAAGTCCAACAATGAGTCCATATTGTCTTCCATTAATCAAGTTAGCCTGAGAAGTGGTGGAACAGGCTGTATCACCTAGCTAGCTTTTTTTTTTTAGTGACTAAATCAGTTAGACAGAGGCACCAAGGAAACTACCAGATTTAGGAAACCCTCAGGCCCCTAGTAGCACCCTCGCTTCGCTCGGGATGCTACAGCTCAGGACCTTCAGAATTCCTAAATCCGGTAGTTTCCTCGGTGCCTCTGTCTAACTTATATTTAGCTTTGCGCCTAAGAACTCTTTTTCATTCTTACTGCAACTGTCCGGTGTCACAGGAAATTCGGTATCCCAGTAAATTATGACTCCCCCGGTGTTCTCAAGTCTGTACTGATTCCTGGTGTTTGTTGAGAAGTTGGCATAGAAGTTGGCATGGAGGAAGACTCAGAAAGTGATCAAGTTTTTGAGGAAGTTAGAAAGTATCTCAGTGATGGAACATACTATGAAGATTCAGACAAAGCCCATAAAGCAATAGTTAGAAGAAGATCAAAGAAGTTTGAACTATGGAACTTTAATGTACAAGGATAGCAAAGATGGCAACAATTTTCTCAGGCAAGTAAATCAATAATCTTTAAACTAACTACTTTGTAAACTGTAGGTATTCCCACTTGCAGGTTATAACTGATAAAAATAATAAAATTCAAATTCTTCAAGCATGTCACGACAATCATGTAGGTGGGTGTCACTTTGGAAGAGACAAAACTCTGTCAAAGATTACCAGAAGACATTATTGGAAGGAAATTTGCGATGATATAGAGAATTGGGTAAGTATAAACGTGAATTTAAGAATTTAAGCCTGACATTGTTAACTTGCATAGCTGTTCTCATTTATTCATCTCATTGGTAGATCAGTTCACAGTTAGCATAATTATCCACCATTGTTGGATTGGATCATCTGTCTGCACTTATTATATTAATACTAAACTATATTTAATTATTATTTTTCTCCTACTCAGTTGTTCCTCTGCAAACCAGTCTGTATACACTGACTATTGTGGCACCCTTTCTAAATACCACTCTACCAATCAACACAATTAACACTTCTATTGTTTAATCCTTTTCTTTTTTCCTTCTATACAGTCTCATGTTTCACAGTCTCTACCTTTGTTCAGTTCAATTGAATGGCAGATTATGAAAAAAAAGATTGCACAAGGTTCACTGAAAATCTAGGGTACCGAATAAGTGTCTTTTTAAACTATTATTTTTAACTATAAAGTTGGCAGCAATACACGCTAGCTTTCATGTTACACATGCATAATGTTTTCGCCTAGATATTTACCTTCTGTAGTGTACTAAGCAAAAGTTAAAGGAAGCAGGAAACACTATAAGAAATGGGTTATACATAATATTAAAATGGTGCATTTCATAGGCTCCAACTGTCCTTAAATCCGAAGGACAGTCCTTAATTTTTGGACTTTGTCCTTCGTCCTTCAAAGGCTTGCTACTGCTCTATTGTTTGTCCTTAAAACAGCACTGACCTCATATAGGTAGCTATATTTGTTGGCGAGGCTGATGTCAGGTTTGATGTCAATTCCTGCTTCAAATGCTGACAGTGAGAGGGGATTTTCCATGCTTAGAAAAGTACATACTGATCAGCGACCAACTCTGAAACAGTCAACAATAATTTCTTTAATGACTATCAAGTTAGTTCAACAGTGAAGAATGCTGTCATGACTCAATTTTTAGTGAAGAACTTCTCACTAAGTGCAAAAAAGCAAATGTACTGCATAATAAAAAATAAAATTCATTTACTCCATTAACTTTACTGCATAATAAAAAATAAAATTCATTTACTCCATTAACTTTACTGCATAATAAAAAATAAAATTCATTTACTCCATTAACTGTACTGCACAATAAAAAATAAAATTCATTTACTCATTTATTCCATTAATGTGGGTGTGGTTGGGGCGTGGTTATGTTTATTAGGGGCATGGTAATTAAATTATAGATGGGTGTGGTTTGTGTCCTTAAAACATTTTTAGAAAAGTTGGAGCCTATGGCATTTTGAGAAAAACCAGCATTTATTGGATGTTACAAAGTATGGAGAGTGTACTATATTTGTGTACAACTATGAATATCACATTATGTGAAATGTATCACAAGCATAATATGGATTTGTATACATCGTTATAATGCATGGACTTAGAGGTTAAATGTCAACCTCTTAGTATACAATTAATCATTTCGATGCCATTACTGCCTACAGGCGGGCAAGGAGTCACTTGTCTTCTTGAATATTAAAAAATACTTAATTAAAAGCATCAGCTTGATTTTTTGTTTATGCATTCTTAAGGATTTATACAATATAAAATTAGCTCAATAGATACAAAAAAAATTAACTAGATGCCTCTTTTGCCGAGATTGTCCAAAAATTTTATATGACCTTGAAAAACATTTTTTTAGAGTTACATTTACAACTGTGACTTCATATTTTGCAATAATATCCCCAAAGCATTGAAAAATGCTAAAAACAATACAAGTTTATTGGCACTCAAAAAATTCCACTTTTTCATCCCAATCGTCAAGCGACTAGATATTATTGACTACACCTTTTTTTTTTTAATAGTTACAATATAAAGACTAAGATGTTTTAAATCAATAGAATCAGCAATTATTGACTGATATATGGTTGCTAAGGGGTTTCCTTACAGAAAAAAAAGATAATTTGATAAAACTTTTAAGGGGAAAAAATGTTACCAATGGTCATAACCACCAGAAATTTGATGTCGAAAGGGTTAAGCATGAAACAAGGTTAAAAGAGCCTAGCTTAGGGTTGTTTACTTCAATGACACCCTCATTTACAGAATGAAATGAAGTAAAAGGTAGTATTCTATACTTCAGATTACATTGGTCCACATATTTCTTATTGCAGAGGAGATGACTCAAGATAATTGTTTGGATTCTGTTGAGAATTCTGCAAACGAAGAAATACAAACTCTGATGTGACCAAAGAAACTGAAAGTGGAACATCTATGTCAGCAACTGAAGATTTTCCTATTTTTTTTGGTAGTAGTAAATCTTCTGTTCAAAGAACTCCGTCTAAGAAGGTTCTCCTGCAGTTGCATTGTGTATGTAAAATGCCTGAATGTTTCGACAACTACATGATCAGTTGCGAGTCATGTAATTCCTAGTTTCACTACAAATGTGTTGAAATTACATGCAAGTGTAAAGACTCTTTTCGCTGTGCATGTGCACCATCCGCTTGGATTTGCTCTACTTGAAGTTGTAGTAGTTGACTTTCTGTGTTATCTTCTTCTTGTGTATATCATCGTCTTTCATTGTAATTATAAAATATAATAATATATATGTGCATATCATGAACAATATGTTATAATTAAAAAGTATTGAAGTGCCAGGCGATACGCAGACTTAAAAAGGTGGGTTATTTTATGACCACATCCAAGCCACACCTAGATCACACGTAATTAATTAATAATTTATTATAGAAACAACAATAATTTATTCATAAAGCAAGCTAGCACCCTCAATTATTCTACATGGATACATTTCTAATTAAAGTTTGCAAACACAATTTACATTAGTTTCATATGCACTTATTCGTGGATTGAAGACTTCTGGAAACACAGGAGAGGATGAAGTCTGTGAAACTCAAGGCTGAGAATGATCACCTCGATGTCAGGTGCATGATTAGGTGTAATTGATAAAGCTTTTCCTATAAAATTGAACAAAGCAATGGTTCCATTCAGCAGTGAGCCATTTTATTTGTAATACTTTCAACTTGCTATATCTCTGTGGCTTCTATATCATCACATGCTGCTCATCCAATCCAGTCCTGTATTATTATAGGTCCGCAATCAGCAGAAATTCAAAGTTCAGATTGTGAGAATGATTTAGCAAGTTCATTATCAAGTGTAGAGCAGCCTGAGGGTTCCTTGACTGGAACCAATGAAGATCATAGACCATACGATATTGGCAGTTTATTTGATCCAAGTAAGTTATTTTACTGAAATACGTCAAAAATAATATTATTTGACTGCTTCTGCAGCTTCATTTTAGCCTTTTGAATCCGCCTATGCAAGCATTTGACAGTACAGCTCCATTGGAAGTCATGGTGGCATGATATTACAATTACAGATAATGCAAACTTCAGTTGAAGTTAGCAATATAGGGGTTAGATTAAAACTTGACACAGTCCATAGTTTCTGCTCAACAAAAAGGCTATAAATATAATTAATTTGAAATGGGGTTACTAGTAACCACCTGAACCCTCCTCTGCATACGCCTTCAATACAATGTAGCTAGCTAATCGGAATATGCAGTAGTATAGTCTCATAGAAGACCCATTCTATCTTCTGATGTGTTGTTATATCACTGTCAGCCATACTCTCAGAGACGTAGGCAGAGGGGGTTCAGGGGGTTCACGTGAACCCCCCTTTCAAATTAATGATATTCATGAATCAATCCTTCAAAAACGGATTATATTGCTCAGTTATATGTGCATATTTTTCCCTCAAATTTAACCACTAAACTAGCATGGAGCACAAAAATGATAATAGCTAGGTGCATAGTCAGTCAGGAGATCTAAGATCATTTTTCAAGAAACATGCCATTCAAGAAGAAGGTAAGTCAATTTTCAATGGATGATATCATCACTTCAATCGAAACGCTTTCAAACGATACGAAGTATTCATTGCTATATAACCATGTCAAACCTCCAAGTGTATGTCCATCTACATTGTCACATGGTGGGGATAATTCAATGATACTTGGTTGAAAAAATATCCATGGCTATTGTACAGCCCAAAGTTAAATGGTGTCTTTTGTGGTCCCTACTGAGGAAGCATCTGTGGCTACTCTCAATGGTAAGATTGTATAATAATGAACTAATACAGTGGAGCTAGTCAGCAAGTCCTTTGACTTCTCAAATGCATGTTGGCACTCTCTTGTCCACTTCCATTCAATATTTTGATTGTAATAGCTGATTTAATGGGGTGCAGTATAGTGGCTATGTTGGGTAAGAAACTGCGATAATAATTCAATAACCCCAAGAATGAGCGTAATTCTGTGACATTGGTGGGAATGAGAGCATTAACTACTGCCTCTATCTTGTCACTTATCGCATGTTTCCCCTTAGCATCAATCGAATGGCCCAGATATTTCACAGAATCAGCTAACAACTTACACTTGTTGAGACGTGCCTTGATACCGTGTTGCTCCAGTCGCTTCAAAACTTCGTCCAATGTATCCAAATGCTCTGCCTCAGAAGTTCCGGTCACTAAAATATCATCTGGCCGAGCCTGCAGACCTGTCGCCTGTATCAAAAGCTGTGCCTATGCCACAAGATTGTCAAAGGCATTCCATTATCCTACCCTCCTTTTTCGTGACAGCTCCTAGAAATACTATCCCTTTGCAAGGACACACCATCACAGACAATCCTATAGGATGTCTGCAATTCTTCCTTGGAACCACCTCCCAGATATATTTGTGTCAGTCAATTCACACACTGCCTTCAAGCATCTGAAGGGTTACCTATACAAGAACTAATCTTCTCATTGCACTGTTGAATTTTTTATTTATTTATTTATTTTCTTTATTATTTTATTTTATTTTATTATTTTATTTTTTTCCCCCTCTGTTTGGTTATCATTCATTATTGTCTGTTTTATGCAAGGAAGGCCTTTAGAATAGCCTAATTTGGCTAGTTGGCTCTTCTCCTGAATGCCTAGTGCATCGAACTATTGAATATATAAATAAATAAATCTATATAGTAGATAGTGCGTGGAATCCCTTGCAGAATAGTATTCATGATTTGCAGGAACACTGCAGGTGCAGATGCTATTCCAAATGGCATGCGCTTGTAGTGATATAATCCTTAGTGGGTATTCACTGTAGTCATCGTGGAGGATTCTTCATCTAGCTCTAACTGTAAATAAGCTTGTGATAGATTTAATTTGGTGAATTTCTTCCCCCCTACTAATGTGGCAAATAGTCACGTGGAGGATTCTTCATCTAGCTCTAACTGTAAATAAGCTTGTGATAGATCTAATTTGGTGAATTTCTTACCCCCTGCTAATGTGCCAAATAGATCATCTGGCTTGGGTAAGGGGTATTGGTCTACATGTAGAACTAAATTTACAGTAACCTTATAATCTCCACATACCCAAAATCTACCTCCCTCTTTCGGTACTGGTACAATGGGTGTTGCCCAATCAGAGTGGTTTACCTTTTCTATAACCCCTTCTGTTTCTAGTTGGTCTAATTCCAATCCCACAGCATCCAAATCGGCTTCCGGGAGCAGTAGCTTTTGAATGTGTTCACTTAATAGCAGGTCTCGTAATGCCTGATCCAAATATCCCTCAAATTCACAGTGTAGGGCTAATTTCCTCAAGGTAGCAATATAGTCAGCAATTGTTTCTCCACTTTGCTGGTTTCGCCTGTGGAAATGGAATCTTTCAGCGATCTCTAAGGGTTTGGGCGCGTAGTGAGCTCGCAAAGTTGAGACGAGTTCATCGAACGTCTTGGTCGGGGGCCACTCAGGCGCCACTAAACTTCTAAGCACTTCATAAGCTGCTTTCCCAATTATAGATAGTAGACCCGGTACCTTCCTGCCCGCTGGGAAGTTGCTGGCAATCCAATAAAAATCGGATGCTCCAGGGAAGAGTCAATCTGTTCATTATCTGGTTCAAACGCTGCCATAGTAGTACCAATGGCTGTCGTTAATATTATACAAGAATTAACGAGGAAACGAAAGTAGGTGTGGATTTTTTTTCGTCTTCAAAATCGAACCCCCCAATGGGACCTTCTGGCTACCGCCTGAGGATAGGGCTAAATGTCCTATAGTACAGGGCATTTAGCCCTACACAGTAAAAAATGGGGTGTAACGGTACACCCTTACTAGGGTGTAATGGAACACCCTATTAAACAGGGGTGTTATGGTACACTCTATGGTGCACCATAACACCCTACTATAAAGTAGGTGTTTAATGAAACACCTTATGGTGTACCATAACACCCTATGATGTATCACAACACTTTATAGTATACTCCTAAATCCTGGTGAGAGCAACTTGTAAAAGCAATCTAAGGAAAACCTTTTTGTTATATTATGATTGAATTTTGTCAATTTCTTTAAAAGACTGGTGGCTGTGTGTGATAAACAAATGGTATGAGTGTGACTCAGTAAATCAATTTGAAGTTCTTGCCAAAATACTACATATCTATACCATAGAGACTATTATAAAATAATTAAATGCCACTTATCCCTTTATATTTCTGTGCTTTATCTTTTGTCTTGTATATCTGAGGACCTTGTACCCAACGTGCATATAATGATACATTTTGAAGAAAAAAGAAAAAGAAAAAAAAACTATACATGATCAACAAGTGAAGGTTCAACAATAGAAGATGACTTGAGAACAGATCTTCACTCTTCCATGATGGCACACATTATCTACATCACATACAACACAATCTATAAGTTTTGTTGCAAGCACAGAAATATCAGATTTTCTTTCCACAAGCAGTTATACCCAGCCTAGCCATAGATAAGTATTGCTAGACAGAAATTCAAAATTTAGAATATGCATAGAATTAACCAGGGCTCCAGAATATTCAGGGTTACGCATTCAATATAATGATAATGTTATCTTGACTTCTTGTATTTATTTGCATACTTACTGTCCCTTTACCAGATATGAACATAACCAGGTAAGAATAAGCAGGTTAACGAAATAGAAAGTATCTGTTTCATTGCTTGGGCTCATAGACAGTGTGTGTGTGTGTGTGTTTGTGTGCGTGCGTGCATGTCGTGACTTTAACACATTTAGCTGCATTTAACTTACCACATCAAACATATCAGTTAGGCCCATTGTCAGAAAGTACTTCACCTACACAAACATGAACACATACACATGCCACATAAATGCATACATATCTCCACAGGCACACGTGTAATGGGTAAAAAGTGGTATGTAACAAGATATGTTAGACTGCACTGTTACTACAGTGTGATTTAGGAAAACAGGACCAGAGAGAAGTGAAACTATTGCCAAAGAGCAAACATGACGTATCGTGATTTTATTATCCAGCCTCTAATGGGATCCAAGGTGTTTGAAGTTACAGAAGGAACTGTGATAGAACAACTGCAGAGATGAGTGAAACTAAGACAACTGATTTTATTCAACAAACACTTATTAAGCATTTGTCAAAAAAAATCCAATTATTTTTAAATACTAATGAATTTTGTAAATATCACAGGTTCTAGCTGTTTGTTTTTTTAATATCGAATCCTCATGAATGTTGCACAACAAATTTTAAATTTAAAGGTATGTTTGGTAAGGGTCAACAAATGCACATTTCAATCTTACAGCCCTGCCTAGAAAAGTAATGGTATTGCTAGCTTGTAAAGAGAGCTAGCCAGGCAACCACTGCTTTGATCATCAGCTCAAGGACAAAATATCAATGCTAAATAAACAGCTAATAGCACTGCAATTCTAATACATGTTAGGATGTTGGCAAACTATTAGCAACTAATAGCATGGTTAGTCGTACGATGCATCACCTCATTCTAATTACCTTACTCATGCTATTAATCCTGACTACCTTAGTTACTCATGTTCAATACAAACTCACATATTATTCTATTTCACCTCTTGCTGTCACTGAGATCACAACAAATCTCTTCATCAAGATCACAGATTCCTACATGATTACACATACAAAGTATACCTATAACACTGGATACATTTCTATAATATTACAGGGCTTCAAGGATATAGACTCTGCTCTATACCATATTCTAATTACAGCACCACTCTAATAGTAGCACCTTTTCGCGGTAATATTTTCTTCCTAGTTCTATTACAAACTAAACTGAATTTGGAATTATTCTGTGGTGCTTAGCCAATATGTACGGACTCATCGCATACATAGATTTGTGGGACTATCTTCTACCTCTATCTGGGCTGAAACTACTGCTTTTTATGAAAGGGAAGCAGAGAAGATGAAATTTAGTGCTGGTCCTCCAAAATTGCCATCACTGCACGAAGATGTGACAATGTACTGATCACTTGCCGAGGTCACAGGTCCAACTCCATCCTAATTGCTAAGCTCAGACCTAATTTTAGAACCAGCTCAAACCAACAATTAATGTTCTGTTCTAATAATAGACTATTTCAGAATCTGAATTATTTTGGTGCTGTAATTAGAATAACTATGATACATTCTATCAGTACATCAGTGTCATGATTTTGCAAACCATTATTTAGAAGCATAGGGTGTACACTTTCTGACATTCACATGCACAGATATATTTAGGCGAACTTGTTATCATAAAGCTTCTGTTCTCATCAAGTTGAAATCAGCTAAATATGCAATGTGCAGGTGGCTGATAACCCCACCATATGGTAAGCCCAAATCTGACTTAGGTTGCTATTACCAAACAACACTTGTATGAATACCTTTCACTTACGTCGACGAGACATCTTTAGACTGATTAGACTAACATTTCTTCTGCTTCTGCCCTCTACACAGACAAAGCCAAGAATAAAATTACTTTTGGTAAAGGGATAACGCTTAACTTTTAATGGGAGGGTAAAGGGTATCTTTATCCTAAATCCCTTGATACTTGATGGGGTAAAGGGTTTTTGTCCTAAAAAGAGTGTCTATTATTGGATCGTGATGTAAGTGGCGGCAGAGAGCGAGATTCTACAAAATGAAAACGCGGACACACAACAAGACATTGATTGAGCTAGCTTGAGATATGGATACTTTGTGTGAAGGTAGATAACCAATTTTATAGATAGCGATAAGCTCGAGAGCACTGGTGTGATATTGGTTGATAATCAGAACTTCAATAACATTTTTATCTGATGATAACTGCAGTGTTCCTTTTATATGTGATCACTTCAACTTTAGCCCCATCAGGGATTGATACAGGATTTTTATTTGAGGGGTAAAGCTTTAAGTATGGAAATGAGACATTTAGTACAGTTAAACTGACCTACCAATTGGATAAACGTTGATCTTTTTTCTTTTTTTTTTCATATTCAAGTAGTCATTTTTTTCGGGCTTTGATTTTTTTAAATCTCCTTGTGGAGTATGATATTGTGAAAAGGTTTCATGGCGAGTATTGAGTACTGCATATTCTCTGACTTCACTATATATTTTTTTTTGCTTTTGTCTTATTTCATGTATTTTCAGCACAGAAGCTACTACGACCACCAACACAAACACCCCACTAAAAGGGGACGCTGTAAGACGCACTCCCATTTGTCAGCTGCTGGTAAAGGAACAGCACTCATTGAGTGAGCCAGGGAGGAAAGAACAACACAAGACAACTCAGGTAATAATAATGAGAAATTTCACAAAGAGAAAGTAAAAGGTGCCAATTTGGAAACATAGCAATTAGAGTTGATGGGCATGATAAAACAGGCGAGAGTGTTACATGTAGGTCACACATAAGCATCATCGGGAATTTACATATTGGCAGGGTTTCATACTGGATTTTTTGCTGAGGGGAGACTTCAAGTATGCTAAGCCACACTCATTTTTGTACTTGGATAGGTGAAGACGAGAACTCGGTGTGTACATTGTGTTGTAATGACTGCTAGAGGGTACTGTTGTATGTATTCTATGGCTAGTACTGAGTACAGCATATTTTAAGAAAGAGTGTGATTATGATTATTTTTCTTGAGGGGGGTGGGAGGGGGAGAGACTTTCACTTAGAGAATATTCTTCCTTCCCCAGCTCCCTGTATGCCTATACAAAACTCTTGTATTCGGAGGTGCTAATCCACATACATTTCATACAGTTGGTTAATTTTTGATAATACAGGTCATTATATGTGACCGTCTACAGGAAAATCAGGCACAACATGGCGTGTGTAAATGTCAGGGAAAAGGTTGGTCGAATTCTTAAAATTGCATTAAATAAGCTAACGGAAGGGAACGGTTATGTAGAATGTATTGAGAACCACTTAAGCTATGACTATAACACTTGGAAACTCAATATCTAGATGCTGACGACTCAGTGCAAAAAAAAAAAAATTTATTATTATTTTTTTAAATTTTTTATGGAGGCCACATTGGGCGTGATTTTTCTGTAGGCAATCGCATATAGAGAAGTGTTGTACCCACTGGACCAGTTGTTCTCAGCTTTGTTAGACGCTCAGCGTATAGCACACAGTATGAATGTTTAGCTTCATATTCATAGTCCAGTGATGAACAATCAAGTAGACTAATTGTATACAACAATTTAGTGTTTCATGTTCACTGCAGGCCACCAGGTTTTTGTCCAGTGTTGCCTCACGATGTACATCGCCCAAGGTGACAGTAAAAATGCTACCTAGTGTTTTGAGAAGGTTCTGGCAGCTAAGCCTAGCAACTATGAAATATTTAGGAGTACTTGAAGAAAGTGACAGACCAGTTCCCAGATGATATGGAGACTTAGATAGAACTGGGCAGTATCCTGGAACGGGGGGATTTAAAGGTGGGTGTGGTCAATGCATTAGTATCCTGGAACAAGGAGATTTAATGATGGGTGTGGTCAATGCATTAGTATCCTGGAACAGGGAGATTTAATGGTGGGTGTGGTCAATGCATTAGTATCCTGGAACACGGAGATTTAATGGTGGGTGTGGTCAATGCATTAGTATCCTGGAACAGGGGGATTTAATGGTAGGTGTGGTCAATGTAATATAGAACTGGGCAGTGTCCTGGAGCAGGGGAATGTATAGGTAGGTGTGGTGTCATTTGTTTAGCTCCAGTCCATAGTTGGTGGTCATATATGGCGGGTAAACCAACCAACCATATAATATGAAATTTTGCTCAGCATCTCATGAGAACTGAATTGTAACCATGTGTTGGGTTTACTTTGATAGAGCATTTTTGCAATAATGTTTCTTTATAACTTACTGCTGATGAATGCTACTATTCAATAGTGGCTATTAATTCAAGAGTTGTTATTAATGTTGACCAAGTGGACTATAGAGTACATGAATTTACTCCTACATTTGGAAGTCCTATAGTGGTCTAATGCACTATGTGGAATCAGTAACATTTGTCTGCAGCTACTATTCAAGAGTGGCTGACGTTTTATTAAGTCTCTCGAGCTGGGAGGTTAAGTATTGAAGGCAACGTCTAACTGCAAGAATATGGTACTTGATAATGTATTTGGAACTGATTATATAATAATTAGGCGCTGTCACCGAGGGCACTAATGTGTAGGGTCCTGAAGTGCCAGGGTTGTGGCATCCCAAGTGAAACAAGGGTACTACTAATGACGCCAGAGGGACCCTAAACACAGTAGTTCCCAACGGACGCACAGTGTTTAACTAATTTAGAAAATAGCAACGGTAGTCATTGCTAATACCCTGAGAGGCAGGGCACTACATGTAGTAGCCCTCTACCAGGGCACTACATATGTGACCGTCTACAGGAAAATCGGGCACAACGTGGCCCCGACAAAAACATTTTTTTGTTTGCACTTACACACTCCTCGGCATCCAGATATTAAGCTCTCCAGGTTTTATCGTCGTAGCTTTAGCATTCCCGCTATATATTACCTAACCGTTCCCTTCGTTAGGTTTATTTTATAAAATTTTAAGAACTAAATCTATCTTTTCACAACGTCTACGCATGCTGCGTTGTGCCCGATATTCCCATAGACGGTCACATATAGTGCCTCATCTGGAGGCACTATGTGATTCAGAGCCCTGCTACATAATACAAAAACTGGAGCTTTTTTTAAATAAATAATAAAAATAATGACAACCAATTCTGAACAACGTGAGCAGAATACTCATATTTAGTTGTTATTTACGATCTTCACAAACATCTAAAATTGGAGTAGCAAAATGGTACAAAAAGCGCTTGACTCAAGTTTTTGTTGACGTTCTTGTTGTTTAGCTGTTGATGCATACTATAAGTCATCACACATTCTGACAGATAAAGTGGGAGCTGATATTCCTCCAGAGATACTCAACGGTAGTGGTGCTCTCTATTTCAAACTGGGAAAGCTTGATCGTGCCATGGTTAGATGTGTGTATGCGCGCGGGTTTGTGTGTATGTGGATATGGTGTTTTTCGCATGTTTTGCTTGGGGAAGATGTAGTTTAGTGTAGTGGAGCTGGCACTTGTAGTGCATATTGTGCGCGGTATTGTTATTGCTATTAAATCTGATCTAGTATATTATTATTCAATTATTTATAACTTCTTGGGTGGGGGGAAGCTAGAACCTTGAGGGGGAAATCCCAGTTCCCCCTCCTCCTCTGTATGAAACTTTTTTTTTTTTTTCCATCTATCTCTTTCTTACTCTCCCTTCTTTCTCCCTTCTTGTTGGACTGTTCTTTGTGTGTACATCTGTATGATAAGCATAGTAGTCCGGTAATGCCGTCAAATGTCCACGGGCATATTACAAGGCCCTAACAATTCAGCAGCATCCTATTCATGTTCAATTCACTCACATTAGCCTGATTCATATGTTTGTCACAGCATCTGGGGGGTGCGGGGGGCGAAGCCTCCCGAGCATATTGGGGGATATGGGGGCAAAGCCCCCCTAAATTGGGCGTGTCGGTCATGTGACTATAACCACAACGGGCTAGGGCTACTTTTCAACCACAGGGAGGGGTTCCCTAGCAGAGAAAGTTTTAAATTTCATAATTTTTTTATTTTGGCATGGACATCCCAAGGGACTTCTCTATCATCCTAGTCGCATGGGACAATTGACGGCGTTACTGGACAACACTCACTATTAGTTTGCATTAGCAGATATTCATAGGTTGTTGTTGTTTTTTGTTTTTGTTCGTTTTGTTTTGTTGTTAATTTTTACAGTACATTTTTCATACACTAGGTTATTTGCTATTGTGATGTCATCATTATTTAAATTGTTTTATTTAGCTGATCATTATTCTGTGCAAGCTTAGCAAAAATATATTAGCATGACCCTAAGTCAGAGTGTGAGTCTAGGGCACACATTAAAGCAGCTGCTGTGGTTTACTGGTTAACCTCTGTGGTTTTGTTTGGGTAGCTAGCACATGTTGAATTACAACATGTGATGGGGACACATTGTTGTCACACCTCTTGCATGGGGTAGACTAAAATAGTACTCCAGCAGTTAGTTTGTTTCGTGTACATATGCCTTTGGGTCTCTTTTCATAAGTACTTGAGGACATCCTTGGAAGGTTTCCCTCCCCCCCCAAAATACCTGACTTGACTACATATCATAGCTTTACATTTACCGGCATAAAATTGTAGCTTACTAAGCAGGGTAAACATGGGGGGCGGGGGGGGGGCTGGAAGGAGGTTTCAATTCTGATGGTGATGTGTGATGTTTGCTATTCTCTTTAATTGTGTGTGTGCGCGTGTGTCAGGCTGTTTATCAGTTGGCTTGGTTAACCTATGTGGTTTTGTTTTTGTGCTTGTTGTTGTGTTTTGAATTACAAGCATTGTGTATGAGAGTACACGTTGTTTCACACTAAAATAGATTTACTTCAATTCTGTATTAACCCTCAGTGTGGCTGCACACTGAGGGTTATAGTTGTCCACTGGGTCTGTCTGTCTGTCTGCCAACAACACTTCTCCGAAATGGGAGCCATTCAGGCATCAAAAGTGGCATCAAACTGCACCAATACACAAAGCATTCCCCCTAAAGAATGAAATGCGTAATGGTATACGTACGGTATGGTTCATCCTCAATTCCGGGGACTCCACTGTTCGTCATTGCAAAAAGTTAGACGACAGTCATGTGCTAGCAAAAATTACTGCTGAGGTCTCCTTATTGCAAACGGTCAGTTACAGGTTTATGAAGTGGTCAGTAAGTGTATATAGCTTCAGTGAGTTTAAAATTACCAGCCTAATGATGCAGCTGTGTGCCATGTGATGAAAGCAAGCTATATAATGACCTAAGCAAAATATTTTGTGCTCTGAACATGTATTTTTGCCATTTAGCTAGGGTTCACAAGTAGATGCTCTAGTATTCTTACTCTGTTTTGCTAGTTAATAAATTAATCCCCTTCCCTTTTTTCTGCTGTTTTTATGTTTGTCCTTATCTTTCATTATTCCTTCCTTCTTCTGTCACTGAGTCTAGAGTAAGCATTGTTTAGTTTTTATGCTTTTATCTTAATACACATGATGTGGTTGTGTTGATGTAGTTTAGATGTAATTTGCTATGGTTTGGGTGTGGAGAGTGGGTGTGGCTAATATCCTGGAAGTAGTTTTTAAGCCTTGGATGTAAGCTGGCTTTGTGCTCTTAGATAAGTTAATAGAATGGTTTTGCACAGCTAGCGCTGAGGTTCGCACCTTTGTTGCTCTAGTTTCTGCTAAATAAAGTTTGAAATTATATCATATTGCAGCAGTCAATTGAAATATACTAGGTAAGGGTTCTTAGCATACAGCTTTGCACCATTGTGAGCTTTGTGTGTGGGAAAGGGGGAGGGGGGGGGAGGGTGTGACATACATTTCAAAAGTTATACTTGTAAGCTGATTAGCTTAATGCAATTATAGTCAATTTATAGAAGATGTGGTTAGATGTCTCTTTAAGGCCCTTTTTGCAAATGACAAACCGGTTTTATTACCTTCCTAACATAATTCTAATTCATTCCATGGTAACTCGTTCCCTTCCTTTCCCCCCCCCCCCTTATTCCTGAAATGTTGGCTCACATACACACTATCACTTGGGGACCTTGGAGAGATTGATTCTAGAAATAGTCGATGTGTATTCTGGTTTAATGTTTTTCTGGATTGTTTGTTTTGTGCGGCTTAATTAGATGCATCATGTGGAGTCTCTCTTCATGACCACCTATCCTTGCCCATACAAATTTTTATCATGTTGCGCACTCAGCTAGTCCCATAGGAACAATAGTATTTGAACTATCCCAATATTTTACCATGTTGCGTCCCCTTCGGCTCTCCAAGTGTTATCGCGTCCCCTTTAGCAATCCTGTCGGATTACTATAGGCACATGATAAATAAGTTACACTTTGAATACGGCAAAGTAACATTCCCTACTCTCTTCTCGTACCTCCTTCTCTTGTATCCTCCTTCCTAGAAATATTTAAGTCTTACAACATCACCGCCTGGTTGGACACCATGCTTATTCACGTTTCAGAAGACAACCTCATCGGCACCTAAAAACTGTTAAATAACCTCTTCTTTGTCTCAATAGGAGAATAAACGGAAAAAAACAACAAAACAATACAAAAAAAACTTCAGGTCGTTTGATTGAGAAAGTTCCAACATTTACTAGGATGCTAGACAACAATTAAATTATTGATATGTAGTGGAACTCCATGAATGTCTATCCATATCGCCTCTCAATGTGTTATGTAGTATGAGTGACTGTATGTATCTGTGTTTGTTTGTAGGTATGTCTCAGTGTGCTTAACACATGGCATGGCAAACCGGAGGAAATATAGAATGCTCAGACATCATGTTTTCTACAGGTAAGAATTACTCATGCTGGGTAAGATTGACAGTGTGTGAGGTTTGAATCAGCGACTAAGGTGCGGAGTAGCATGTCTGGAGATTATGGTGATGCAGTTGGCAGTTAGTAGAACACAGGGATAATAGTAGGCCCCAGTAGACCCACGTTTTATATGTAGCTCAGGACCACTGCTACAGAATTAGAGCTCCACTCCTATCATTATTAACAATAATTTGTCAAAATGGAGTCAGTCTTAGACGTCCTTGTTGACTGGTAGTACTTGTGACTGAGTATCACTGTCCATCCTAACATCCACATAAGATGTAAAAAAAAAATACAGAAATAAATCATAGCCAGTCATGATAGAGAATAAACAACACGGATCGGTAATTTTGCTAAAATTTCAAAGTATAGGCAGCCACCGCTGTAGTGAAAGGATTGATTAGTATATTTGGTATTCCATAAGCTGAGGTCACATTTCTGTTTGTGAATATTTTACCTTTAATTCATTGCAGGATTAGTCTTGTTTGTTTAGACTACAACTCTAGTTCAGTGTTCTCTGATGTTCTCATCTGTTATCATGGCAAGAAATAATGTTTTATTATTATTATTATTATTTTAGGTTCTGGTATCAATCCAGTCTCTGATCTTGGTCCCAGAGCCGTTTACAATGCACCAGGATATGAACAATTCAGAGGGAAACTCCCTAAGGAGAACAAAGTCACTAGCGTACAACTCAAAAGTTTATGGGACAATCATCCAGTTGGCCATGAAGGTACAAACTTGCAACAACAACAAAAAAAAGTTATTTCATATATCAGATGCCGCTCTCCAATAGTTGCTGCCCTCCAATTCAGCCACATATATTCTTGCCTTAGTAGTATAACTCGCTGCCCTTGAATAGCTGGACATGCCCACAAATACTGAGATGATTAAACTACCAGTGCCGAGTACTTTAAATAAATTCTACATTTTTATAAAAAAAATAATAATAAAATTTCTGTAACGAAGCAATTGACTAGCAAGCAATCAAGTCACATTGTTATTATGGATTGTGTAACGTCGTCTTCAAATTGTTGCCATAGACCCGTGTAGAGAAACTGAAATAGTAGGTGTGGCATCCGATTGAGGAAATATAGTATGTAATGTTTGTAGGGTTTGTTTTGTATTTGTTTTATTTATTTTATTTTTTGATTGTTTTTTTTTTTTTTTTTTTTGGTATTTTGATTGTTTGTTTTTAGCCTGAATACCACATTTAGAGCAAGTAGCTTTATGTACATTAATGTTATATCTTATGGGTAATGCTGCAGCATTTCATCTTGCATAAAGAGCCTCTCCTAGCTCAGTGTGACGTGTAGAAGAAGGATCTGGAATACATACATATTTACATGTAACACACAAACGACCTATAATGCGGAGGAGTTTTAAAAAAGGAAGAAAAAACTGTCTGTCTGGTATAAACTTGCTTGCATTTGAATAATTTGTACTAGCAAGCTAAAGCTTATTTTTGTCTTAGCTCTGAATAGTAATAATAACTAGTGGTGCACTCAAGTACGCATTGATGGTGAGCGAGCTAGCAGCAAATGACTTGGTAGAATCTTTGTTACCTTGTACCACCTTTATGATATTAAACAAAAAGAAACAGCTTTTTCTTTTATTATCTCTATGCAGGAGCGTCCTCCTGTTCGGCACACTCCAGAGTAAACGGCAACTAACCATGATTTATTATTATTTTTTATTTATTTATTTATTTATTTTTTTTTATTTTTTTTTTTTTTATTTAGCAGTTTGAAATATTTTACAATGTTAAATGATATAATATGAGGACAAACTAATAGTATGATAGTGATGAATTCTTTTAGTGACTAAGTCTTATAAAGTTTAATAGTGAATCAGGTAACTTTGAAATGATCTATTTCAAAATAATATAGTGGTGAAAAATAATAAAAATGGAACTTAATGATTTCATTTTCAAAGTTAAAATACGCTCCAATAAGGTCTAATATAAGTTCAATAAACATTGTAAGTACTAACTATAACATGTTTGTATAAACTAATATTGGTATACACGTATAATGCATATAATTATCTACGGCACAATCATTGTATGTATTGTTTGGAGTATACTGACAACTTTGTTTAGACATTGAAAAAATATAATAATTCTTACTGTGAAATTATCTATTACACTTTCAGAAATTCCGTTATCCAGCATAAAGTTCGCCAGCTCAGTGCACGACAATCCTTCCATCGCTAGTTGCTGTAAGTGCAATATTCTGTCAGCTTTCAAGTCAATCCTTATATAGGCCGAGTATGCCTGTGATCATGTGATCACCGAAACTGTGTTAGCCACTATGTCTGCTGGGAGCGCTATTGGCTCCCATAAGTCAAATTCAAATCTATTTAGCCAAAAGTCTACAAGAGGTTTCAGGTTTTTTTAAATGGGGAGAGAGCTATTGGCTCCCACCAAAGTCAAAATTCAAATCTATTTATTATTGTTGTTGTTGTTAATATTATTATTGTTATTATAATCATTATTATTATTATGATTATGATTATTATTATGATGATGATGATTATTATTATTATGATTTTTACTATTATTATTATCATCATTATTATTATTATTATTATTATTACTGTTATCATCATTATGTTATTGTTGTTGTTGTTGTTATTATTATTATTATTTTTTTATTATTTTTTTTATTTTATTAGTATTATTTTATTATTATTACTATTGCTATCATCTGGAGAAAACTATTTGCTACCATAAGTCTTTTATAGAGAAATTTGCTCGCCATCTTGTGAAAACGTACTATGTACTAGACGGACGACATGACAATTTTCAGATACTTTGTTTCAATTTACCATTGAACTAGTTGTGCAATCTTTTTCCACAACTTAATTTTTATTCTATTGTACAGTATGTGTGTGTGGTGTGTATGTAGTGTGTGTGTGTGTGTGTGTGTATGTATGTGTGTGTGTATGTGCGGGTGTGTGCGTATGCATGGTCGTAGCAAGTGATCTGGCAGATCCACTTTGATCGGACCACTTTTGAGTTTAAGATTGGGTGTGTCAGATATTTAACTGGGCATATGCTACATGCATGCTGCTGAACTGGATTTTTTGTGGCACATATGACCTCATCTTCTCTTTCAATATAAATCTTTGTTAACATCCCATATTTTTCAAGAGCCACACTTATCATAGCTTGACTGCACCCACTCCCTGGCCTTACCATTTCAAGTGCTTGCTACAGTGTGTATCATAAGTCCAGGGGATTGTGCCTGACTGTTGTTATTTAAATCAGTAGTGTGTGTGTGTGTTCCTTTATTTTACTTTCAGTTGCTTTATTTTTTCTCTCTTTCTTTCCTTTTTATTAATTTCGGTCCCTCCCTTCCTCCCTCTATCCCTTCCTTATTTTTTTTGTTTAGTGTGTATCATGTATTCTTAACCTCTATGTATGTGTTGTGTGTGTGTGTTTGTTTGCTTCATCTTTTCTCTCATTGTCCTCTTTATCCTCCCTCCCGCTTAACTTGGAACAGTCACCCCCCATTAATTACAATGTATAGTTAACAAAAAAAAGTGTGTGTGTGTGTGCATGTGAATTATTATATATGGAAAATGTAGAAACCATAAAAGCAACAATTAACTCATTATCCAAACTATAATTATTTTGTGTATATCATGTATTCTTAACCTCTATGTATGTGTTGTGTGTATTGTGTGTGTGTTTGTTTGCCATTGTCCAAACTATATTTTGCTTCATCTTTTCTCTCTTTCTCCTTATTCCTTTCTTCCTCCATCCGTCCCTCTCTCTCTTCCTTCATTTTTTTAAAATGTGTATCATGTATAGCTTGTGTGTGAGTCCAGGGGATTGTGCCTGACTGTTGTCAAGTCAGTGGACAAATTGATCTTGGAACACCCTCACCCCTCATTAATAAAAATGAAGGAGTTAACAAAAAAACAAAAAAAAACAAAAAGTGCATGTGTGAGTGTGTTAGAAGACAGAGACTCTGCTAGGTACTAACCACTATGATTTAGCAGAGCCTCCTCCTGTCTTCTGGCACATACAAAAGCAGCTGCTATTTGTAGACACTGGTCAACCACTATGGTTTGGTTGGGGGTGGATGGTACATGTTGAATTACAAGCATGTGTTGGGTACTGTACTCATGCCAAACTCATGATGGTGCGTACTACTACTGGGAGTATCATATAGATTAAAAATTAAAAGGTACATTCACAACCTTCATATTGAAAGCTTTAAAATGGATTAGCATGCTCCAAAAAATATAATGAAATGTGGTTTGCACACACACACACAAACACACACTATCACTTGGGGGTACCCATAAAGGATTGATATTAAGCAAATTACAGTTGTTCTGTTTGTTTGTTTGTTGTTGTTGTTGTTTTTTACCCAAGTCCTAGGGATTCATACAGGATTTTTTGCTTGGGGGCGGGAAACGACACATGCGCAAATGAACTTTAATGTCTATGTACGGTGCTTCCTACTTAACCCTTTAGTTCCTGACTTATATCGTGAGGTCATTGATCTCGAGTACCTCAGAACACTTTTTTTTTTTTGGCTGAAAACTATTTTCGAAGTTTCTGTAAGGCTTGGGGCTCCTAAAGTCTACATTAAACATTAAAGGATGAATTATGAATTTTGGCTGAAATTACTTTTCAGAAATAGCATATGATTAGTTGTTACAACCCGAAGCATTGAAAAATCCTACAAAGTATGTGCATGATGAAAGTTGAAATCGCAGAAATCGCATCCACAACCTGACCGCATATTTTTGCGGCTGCTTTCATACGTGGTTATAGGTTATTGATATGTGGGGTCATCTGCTCAGTCTCAGTTTGTGAACTTTCTTGTTGTTAAACAGAAAACATAATTTGGGTAAATTTAGTCATTGTACTACTATTATTTTTTTTTTTAACAATCACCGTTTAGAGCCTCTTTTTATTAATAATAGCAGTTAGTAGCCCTAATCCTGAGTTGTGTTGTCACTGTGGGTATGCAATACTTTTAGTTTTTATTCGTACATCTTGGTCAGAGTAGGATGCAGTAATGCTTGCTCACTAACATTTCCTCATTATTGTTCTTTGACTTGTGCAATACTTCTTGCTCTACTATGCTTGAAGTGAACTTATTGGTGAATTGTTGTATTATATCTGTTTCAGGATTCTTCTATAGAGAAGATGTCCAGGATATCTAAGTAACTATTATAACTAAACTGATTCCTTGTTTCAAAATTTCCAGCTGTTTTTTTTTTGTGGTATTTTGTAGTCATATTCATACATTATTTTAATATTGCCAGTTTCAGTTATTCAAAATAAAAATTTATTTAAATGTGAATATCCAATGGTGCAACCAGTCGATACATGTGGGCAATATATCAGAAATGAATGCTTCTACTTTGCCTAATTATCAAATTTTGCGTGCAAGCACACACATTTATTACTATAAATATACCTGTTTGGCTAGGGATAGACATAACAAGGTTTTTATTGAAACTCCACTAGCCTTTATTTGTTGTAATTCGGTTCATCACACTAACAGTGACCTTCATCAGTGGATGACAAACAATAAATAACATGGTGACATGAGGGTGGTGGTATAAAGTATAAACATGTTAAGATATGTGAAAAATAAGCACACAGTTTGGACGCACACGCACACACGTGCATACTTGTCTTGTCTCAATACTGCCCACAACGGGTCACGCGTCCCTCCAATAGAGGGTATGAGTAGGGCCTCAACTTGGCTGGAGATTATGGGTGCGCCGATGAACAGCAAGACCATCGGCACTTCGAAACCATCGCTGGCATACTCCACATTGTACAGCGCCTTGCCGGTCCTTCACTGGTTTGTCGTTCTTGTAAACACTTGTGTCGTTTGAGGTCTCCAGGCCGTGCGAAGTTCCTTCCACATACACTACATATCACATCACATATGCACACACTCACGCACACTCACACATATATACTCCATGGAGCTGCCAAGTTTTCTTTTATAATGGGATGTGCCATATGTGAGGCTGTTATCCCTGCGGTGCTCATTCAATGATAGCTCAAAACATGCAAGGAGTGGCTGTATTAATTGAATTTGCGAAGGGAACCAACTAGCTGAAAAAGATATATTTACCAAATTTTGTCAGTGATGAACATATATACAACTGTTGGTAATACACTTCCTGTGAACATACGCCAGGCAGAGGATAGGTTGTGTGATAGTGTGGTAACAAACCAGTCTGACAGTTGAATAAATTATTGTATAATCTTCTCAGTTCTGCACACACATGCACACACATGCACACACACACACACACAATAATTGTCCTCACCAATGAGGTGCGCATTGTTGTACAAAATACTTGTTTTCTCCAGTTCTTGTGTGACTGATTAGCTACTGAATACAGTAGAATGTCACATATCCGAACACACTGGGACCGAGGGGTGTTCGGATAACTGAATCCTATAGAAAAATATATTGTAGAGTGCTATGAGAGGGTGTGGTCAAGCAAATTATTCGTGACTGCACGTGCCACTATTGAGTTTGGTTATAACTGACATTTGTCGGAAAGATAAGTTCATTAAAAAACATCTACCAAATTAAATATATAATTTACTGTGTGTGTATGTATGTTTGTATATACATGTTGCTAGATGTTACCTGGTGGTTTTTATTCAATAAAATATACCTACGTGGATTTTAGACAGTTTCTAACATTGCCTCGAAAGTACTAATTGTATACAATAATCAGCATAAGAACTTGGAAGCACAAAAACAGTGCTCAACCACTCTTTGCTACGTATGGCATTGGAGCACATTATGGCTACTGCTTTATCATGTGCAAGCATTTGATAATCCAATAGGATTCAATATTATATTTATTGTACCCTTGATATTATTTTATCAAAGTATTTCCACATATTAGTGTGTTATAATTTTCCATATTTAACACAAATGCTCTATGGGTGAAACTCCACATTCTGGAACATTAAAAGAAGAAAATTAATCACTTATGATTGTGTTGTGAACTATGCATCATAATTATACTTCTACTCATGCAATAATTTCCACATCACTACTCCTGCATTTGCGTAGTGAGCAAAATCAATGGAAAATCAATGGAGTAATAATATCACGAGAAGTACAAGAAATCACTTATTGCAAATACATGTGGGTTCTCTCACCATATTATCACTCCAATTTGGCACGTTAAAAAAATGGTGTGCTATTAAATGTTTTTCCGTACTCAGTATAATAAGTATACGTATATATAAGTGTGTGTGTGTGCGCGCACCAATTTACAATTCAAATATATACAGAAGTCTCCGATAAAGGACACTCCGACGAAGGGACAATGTATTGATAATCTCTCTTAGAAAGACAAACCTGAAGCCCCCCAAAATTAATTCCTGTACCAAATAGAATCTCCTAACGACAATCCCTCTACAAGGGACAAAATGCGCTGAATTTATATAGCTCCCAAAGTGTCCTTTATCCGGAGACTCCACTGTATATAACTTGTTTCAAATAGTTTGCCTAACATGTTTATCTATAATGTATAGTCTGATAGTGTAGTAACTTTATTCAAACATGCATGTTGCTGATTTTATGATTCGAGGTGGTATGCTATGCACTAATCTGTATCAAACGTGTGAAGGGAATGTCTCCAGTATTATTGTTCTTCATTCTAGTACAACTTATTAGATAATGAACTACCAGTATTTTGTAAATGTTCAGATGACCCAACTCCCTATGCTTGGACAACCTCAACCTTTCCAAGACGTCAAGTCATAACTATAACATGTTTGTATAAAACTAATATTGGTATACACGTATATGCATATAATTATCTACGGCACAATCATTGTATGTATTGTTTGGAGTATACTGACAACTTCGTTTAGACATTGAAAAAATATAATGATTCTTACTGTGTGTTGTTTCATTAGTTACAAAATTAGTAGTTTATTAGAGTGCATTTTAATTTTATAAAGAGCGAACTATGTGGCTATCCTGGGGACAATCAGCGGCGTCGAGTGACCTTCATTTTTATAATAGCTAATATTTACCAATTTACATTCTCCTTTTTTGCTGTGATCATAAAATCAATGTTATTAATCATTATAATAATAATATTACCGGTAATAATAATAAACAATAATTATAAAAAAAAGAAGTTATTCATTACAATAGAATACATATTATATAACACACAAAGTGACAATAAAGATGTTGGATTTTATGTACTGGTCATCAGAGTTCACAGCTTCAGTGTCACAAGACTTCAGTCCATCAAGCTACATAAAAACCAAAAAAAAATAAAAAAAATATATATAATATTCAGGCCTAAAATCAACTTCCAATCTGAACTTATACACTTTGTGATACGTAACCTAATCCCACCACCTTCATCACGCCACAATCATGCATAATTCAATATCTATTTTCATATCATGTGTTCAGGCTCACAGTAGACATTGATAGCATAACAACAACAAAAACAACATCTCTATTATTATTTCAGTGACACAATACTACAATAATACAATGTCATGATAAAATGTGACCGTCTACAGGAAAACCGGGCACAACGCGGCGAATGTAAATATCGAGAAAAGATCGATCGATTTCTTAAAAATGTATTGTTTCAAGCCAACGGAAGGGAACGGTTAAATCTATTATAGCGGGAACGCCTTAAGCTACGACGATAAAACTTGGAGAGCTCAATATCTGGACGCCGACAACTCTGTAAGTGCAAAAAAAAAATTTCAAAGGGTGCCGCGTTGTGCCCGGTTTTCCTGTAGACGGTCACAAATACAGATTGAAAATTTTGAGGCCAGCTAATATTCAACAAGAGTATTGAAATACATTGCAAATACATACATAGTACTTGTAGCACGAGTCAGAGTGCAATATGGGAAAATATTTTAGAAGCATGCAAAATATTTTCATGAGCCGAAGAGAAAGTGAAATATTGTGTGAGAGTAAAATATCATTCCCATATTGTACAACGAGTGTGATAAGTGATTCATTGCTGCCTTGATATTTTTCTTAATCGGTTACAATACAATTCTAATTGATTTTACTTGCCACGTGCGTGCTTATTCGAGTATTCAATAACAAGCATACAATTTGGGAAAATACAGAACGCTGCGTGATGCAGAAATATTCAAGCAAAAAATATCATGGCTGCAATAGACATATATACAGTAGAACCTTTCTTATCCGGGCGCCTTAGGACCAGTGTGTGCCGGTAACTCTGAAAGTGCCCGTATCTCTGAGACAATGTATTTTCAATCTAGTTATGTCTGGAAAGGTCACTAGAATGTCAATCCACCCACTCATTTAATTGATTTTGTCCAGATTTAGGCACCTGGATAATAGAGGTGAGGAGAGAGGTTCTACCAGTACTCTATGTAAATATGCTATTACCGGAATTTTTTTTTTTAATATTCCAAATTAAATACAATTGTATACATTTTTCTGTAATTGCGGCTGCGTTAATACTTCAAACAGAGTACTGCCAGGTAAATGATGACAACAAAAATATATATGTCCAACAAAATTCCTTTTAATTGTCTCATTGTGATCTGATGTTCCCTCAATTTGGTGAATCATTTTTCAGACAACAGTCATTACTATCACAAGCTCACTGATTAACAAACCGTAATAATATTAACTTAGGTTCTATCCACACGTTGGACGTGCATTAAATGGAATAAGCCTTAGCGATACAAAATAATAAGCACAAAGCTGGCAACACTCATACACTGGATATTCTATTGTTTCAGCGAGATCACCATAGGTGTGAACACTCAGTGGTAATTGTGCAACACCTGTCTAAAGTACCACAAATCTAATTAACAAACACAGTTAGGCAACTGGGCTATCATCGTGATGAGGTATTAGCCAAGACAAGCAGGATTCACTAATCAAATGGTACTGTCCACACATATTGTGCCAATTTTTTTTCCTACCGGATGACCAGCTCAGTTAGAGAAATAAAATCCAGCAATACTCTTAAAAGCCCTCACAACTGCTTACATCTTCAGGGTTCTATGTATGTAGTGGGAGGGGAAGCCACATATCCAGGACAAGGTGTAAAATAGAGCCAGGATATTAGTTATAAAAAAATATTGGTTTATAACTAATTTATAGCCCGCGGGCATAGTTACCGCTTGAAATTTCTATTTGCAGTAGTACGGCTGCTGAAATGGCAGGGAAAGAGTCAGTCTTTTATTCATTAAAAGTGCTGCTTCAACAAAACAGAAATGTAACCGTAATGCCCCCCACAACTATATCTTTAAATTAATCTAGCAAGTGTTAGCTTACACGATTCAAGTATAGCTGATAGCTAAATCTATTTTTTATGGTAAAAATAAGTCTAGATAGCCACCTATCCCTGCGTACAAAATAAGGTTAACACGTCGCGGTGTAGGTACTAAAGTAAACCCTGGCCAAGTTCCAATTGTTTTGTTATAAATGTTTAACTACTGAGTTGCAAACCTAGCTAGGAAACGCTTCTGTCGCAACTGCTACTAAACCTCAAACGTTCGTAACAAAACCAAAACATTTTGTATATAGCTCGCTACCTACGCTCCTTACTTACAGCTAATTCAATAAGAGTAAAGTTGTAGCTAATTGTTACACAAAGAATACATAACAAACTTGCTATTATTTCCACCACTTCTGTTTCCCCCCTATTTTTCAATGGTTGCTATGAACTATATCAGAAACCAGCTCATCAACAGGAAGCCACACCCATCATCTGCACCCACCACACAATGGCCGACAGGAAATGGACCCACAGGTGACGTCACAGAACCACACCCCCAACCACCACCCCCGCAGCCGAACACTACCATACCCCCCACCACCATGTTTCTAAAGAGTCACCTCCACAAGGCACACAACAAGAAACAACACTAACCGATTAAGCGACAACCGGACAGAAGCACTGAACCAGGAGAAGCCACTCCCACACAACCACCCCCATCCCCCGAGATAGCTTCACAGTAGCAGGGAGCATGGACCACGATGAAGAGAGAGGCAGACACAACACCTATAATGCAGCTACAGAGACCATCTACAACAACACGATAAAAACGATTGTGAAGGGTTGCGATCAATCAAACACATTGGGACAGATGATTAAATCTAAACTTCAGTAAGGTCCATCTAATCCTAACCAACCCAGTACTACAGACTGATGCACTGAAGGAAATGACACCCGCCCAACCCACCCAACTAACCTTACCCAATTACCCCACCTATCCAACCCCTACCAATCCTACCTACCACACCCACCACTACCTTACCCCCTACCCCCCACCCAATTCACCCCATGCCCCTTACATGTGCCTTCCGAGGAATCCACAGACCTTGTCCTACAGTCAGGTGACTGCAAACAACAGACCTACAAACACACAAACAAGAAATAATAACAATAGATACAATAGGAATAACAATTTTTCACTAAAGGGGAAATCTCATCCCCTACTAATAATATAGATAGCTAACATACGTAGTCAACTCAATTAGCATACACGTACATATAACAGATATTCAACTTTATCATTTGATCGACCATAAAGAAACCAGTGAAGGCATCATTAAATCTAAATTAATTTTCAGAAGTGTGCATGATTCGTGTGAAAGATCATCTACACAACAACATACACCTAAAGCTCTCCTGTGCCCCCTCCATTCACATGCAAGCAGATTATTTTTTTCATACCCATAGCCAGGGGGGTTCGGTTTAACCCTTTTCAGTGACCAGAAGTTAATAATTAGCCACAATATGTATCTCGTAGTCCAAAGGCCTAGCCACCACAAATGTATAAGACTAGCACCAATTATCCCAGGTACCACAAGGCATGCAATTGCAGCTAGCGTGCAGTGTTAATACTACGTGCGTGCACAGTGCTAGCACTGAGCACACAGGTAAGTCAAGCTATGTTACATTTAATATTTTAATTTAAATTCTTAGTTACATGGCATATGAACCTGTAGGAGTTTGAGTATCAGTTCATCCTTCGTTGTTATTAGAAGCCCACTATGCGAGAAGTCTATTGCACTATCACAGTGGCAGAGAATCCAGGGAGCCAACCTGACAGGTGGCCGTCTTAGCACCTCCCCCCTCCCACTTTTCATATGCTGTCTCTGCCACTATCAGTTAAGTATTCATCATTCAGTATTCAATGAATTTAGCTATAGAGACTAAATTAGTGTCATCAATATAGATAGCTATCTACATCAAAATTTTTAATTATGTGTAAAAATGATTGAAGAAAACAAAACAGTGGATGTGGCTTTCGGTGCAAAATTAGAACCCCTAATTCAAAGTGCTGGCTATGGGTTATATGTGCCAAAAACATTAAAACTCACCTTTTATAACTTTCCTTCTAAAACATGCATGGCAGCTGAGCCCCCTCCCGTCATCGCGTCATAGAGTATACGTCCACAAGTTAGTAGAGACGTCTCGTCGCGTATTTTTTCCCGGCCCACAATTTAATATCCAAAGCTAGCTAACAACTGAGGAATTGAAGAGCATGCGTGCAGAGTGGGCGGAGTAAGTATGTTTAAATTACTGCGCGCGCCCTCCAGACTATTCGTAGCTAGCGAGCGTGGGGAGAAGTAGTGGGGGTTGTGATGGGGACATCCAACAAGTAAGTTGTGTTAGTGTGACTTCATAAAACATATTTTCCTATTGTATTGACTATCTGTAAGTTTGTTTAAATTACTGCGCGCCTCCAGACTATTCGTAGCTAGCGAGCTAGCGAGCGTGGGGAGAAGTAGTAGTGGGGATTGTGTACCTTTACCTAATACATAGTTAGTGGGTAAAGGGGTGAACCATGTCCCTTTACCTATTACTTTTTTTACCTAATACTTTTGGTAGAACCAATACATAGTTAGTGAGTAAAGGGTAGAACCATGTCCATTTACCTAATACTTTTTTACTTTGGTAGAACCATGTCCCTTTACCTTATACTTTGGTAGAACTTAGTCTGGTCAAATGCAATAGTATGACCTGTTCTGCTGACTCATCATACATTGGTGCGTGAAATGTTACCACAAAATGTGCACAATTCTGCAGCACACGTTTCATTTTTTTAGCTTGTTAATTAAAGTGTGGATGCAGAAAGTGCAATGAGGGAGAGCATGCAGTTATTTGGTGTCACTGAAAGAAAACATGAAAGAAGCTATATGTGGAAGTCACTCTGATCTAACAGCTTGAGTTGTTGCTCCAGCTCAGATATTTTGTGAAGCTTAATAACGTCACAGCTTCTTTTCTAGCTAATACCATATAATTTCTTCCTCCGCTTCTTCGCCTGAACAGTAGATAGATCACTCCTGCATATGCAGCAAGTCGCCATTGCTAGCCCGTCTGGATGCTGCAGCAGAGATCCGATTTTTACACGCATTTTATTAGGATAGCGCAGTTAGCTAATGGCCATTGCGGCTTTCCCCACTTAACATGGGGAACCAGAACAGGTCATACTATTGCATTTGACCAGACCCCTTTACCCGCTATGCGGTAGGTAAAGGGTCTGGCTATGCCAGACAGGTAGAACTATGTACATTTCTATTTAATACTTTGGTAGAACCATAATACTTTGGTAGAACCATGTCCCTTTACCTAATTCTTTTTTATTTAATACTTTGGTAGAACCATGTCCCTTTACCTTAGTGGGAGTCAGCTGGTGAAAGAGTAAATTTGAAGAAACTAAAGCGTTTTTATCATGGTTATATGTATACTAACATCTCCCCAACTACTTGTTTTGTAAATCATATGTAAGCCCAATATTTCGTGTGGGTGGTTCTGTTTTGTTTTATTTTTCACTAGTGCACAACATTTCTATTGGGTAAAGGATATCAGTTAGTAGTTGGTAGTTGGTAGTAATCGGGTAAAGGGTTTGGCTGGCTAGATTTCTTGGCCCATTTCTTTGCTAATGGAGTTTGCCTTGTAATGAATAATAGTTGTGTACTTATACATCATGGTGATTGTAACTACAATAATTACTTAACACAGTATCAGTACAATTATTTCGAAAGGCCTGATCAGACAATCACATCACAATCAGTTAGCCTTGACACTTGGTACAAATTGACACTATAAAATGTTACGTAAATTTAGCTAGAAATGGAGGTATTGATTCTTATGTGATAATTTATAATCTGAATATTTCTGTTTTCATGCAGGTGTACTTGATAACCTAAAACAAGTCCTTGTAGAACTGTGGCAATCTGGAGTATTCACAGATGTGAGATGTTTGAGTAAGTGATTACCTAGGGGGTGGTCAGTTAAGTACTAAGTTGCATGAGCTATGCACATCTGAAGTTTTGTGTCTTTGTAGATTAACTTTGCCCTGCGTTTAGCTCCTCTTAAATTCACTTTATTCTAGTCTGAATACCTTGTCGTGTCATGCCCTTGGTCTTTCATTGTGTTCCTCCTTATGTACATGGCTTGAGTCATGCAAAGCCATTTCTAGCATTTCTTTTTACGCATAAGGTAGATGTTGAGTCTTTAACATGACGCTGTCCCACCCATATTTTTCCGACTGTGAAAACATTTGGGAAAATATGTGAATTTTAAAATAGGAAACCTATCTAATTGAGAACACTGACATTTAAATGATGTTGAAAAATTTTACCAGACAATACCTGTATGACAGAGATAGTGATGGGAAGGGGGCAGGAGGGAGTAGCCCTCTTATCAATTTAAGTGCATACTAAGGTGATATTTATGAATCATCACTTTATTGCCAATGTTTGTCAAGGCAACATAACGATTAACTAGGACCTGTATATAGTTTGGTTTGGTAAATGGTCGTCATGCTAAAAAGTAATGCCTCTGTAGAATACTTTGGCAAACAGTGCAGGCTCTTTCATTGAAGTGAAGCCAGTGGGGAAAAACTAAACATCATAGTTCAGAAAGCTAAAATGTGGTATTTTAAGAATTTCAAGGATCCACTATACAGCATAGTCTAGCTTTGCTGACCCTTACCTCCTTTTAATATGGTGCGGGGGAGGAGGAAAGGGTCTGGGGACTTTAATGATCAGTCCAGAGCGCCAGATTCTGGCGCTAACCACCCATTAATAATATTCACCGCAACGCTTGTATACTTCGCCTCAAAGAGATTGATACCTTCAAACCAGAGCGAGGTCGTTTGATAAAAAGTAAGGCAATATTTTCACTACCATGCAATACAAGCGCCTTCTGAGACTGACATAGCATATAAATTGCAAAGTGAGGGACCTCTCTTGGATAATAGACTGCAGGACTACCCAAGTGTCCATAATTAGGCTTAATTAGCGCATGCACAAAAATTCATTTTGAACTGGTCATTGGCACTAGAGTCCCCAGACCCTTTCCTCCAACCCCGCACAATATTAAAAGGAGATAAGGGTTAGCAAATGTCAGGCTATATGCAACGGTCATTGAATGTCTTTAGGTAAAGGGTTTTCATATTAAAATATCTTTTTTATAACTAAAAAGTACTTATATATATGTAGGCCACATAGGAGTTGTATTAATATACAGAGGTCTCCACTAGTTTCACGATGGTACACAATGTTTCATAGAGCAGTCCGGTGTGTGGAGTGCAACCTAGTCTACAAGTTATCGAGGAAATGTGTATACCATGGCATATCTGCCTTTACTTGGTAAAGGGTCTAAGTAGAATATTAGAATTAGTTGTGTGTGTGTGAGAAGTCGTAACCAACTAAAGTGAAAATAAACATAGAATGAGGATTTATTCAGTGATTGTGTAAATGCTTGGCTGTTCAACTTTGAGTATTTTTTTAAAATTATAACTAGAGTGAGTGTTTGAGAATGGAGTCAATTCAAACAAATACATTTGGTGATTTTTCAGCATATTATATGATCAGTCTGAAATTGAATATTTATAAATATTTAATGTTATTGTTATTTCCATTTAGGCGAGAGTGTGGAGACCTTCAGTGCACCAATTTTCTCAAAATGTCCAGAAATTTGAAGAAATGACTGAAGGTTATTTCTGTGAACAATACAAGCAAACTATAGTGAAGTCATGAACATGATTATCATTTATTTTACTCATATTCATTGTTTTTATTGAATGTACTGTTATAAAAGAAAGTATAACAAAGAAAAAATATGAGAACTGTAGGGGTGTACTAATAACACTGAAAAAGGTGCCCACTATACATTACTAAGGGTGTACTAAAGCACCACTAAAGGTGTTCTGGATCACATGCTAGAGGTGCATGCATAACACTGTCTAGAGTGCCACACAAACGCCTACAGAGGTGTTTAAGGGTGTTTCATTACACCCTATTAGGGGGGTTAAGGGAGCACCATGTGAGGAGTTGTAGAGGAGGCGCCGTTCTAACACCCCATAAGGTGCCCATTAAGCACCCCATTTTTTACTGTGTAGATCATGCAAAATTAAAGTTAAAGGGGAGAGTATGTCATGGTTCAGATAGTTAGTGGCGTGGCAACCCAGGAACTGGTATGCCGCAGCTCTTGAAGGCAGTGGAGAGTGATCTCAGTGACACTGACAGACGACTATAATGAATGGCAGTGTGGTTGCCAGCACAGTTCAAGCAAGTATGCATGAACCTTCATGCACGCAATCTGCAGAGACAATCATTGTACCTCCTGCACACCTCCCTAGGCCAACGGGAGTGGCGAGGCCCTGCGGAAGCTGAACTAGCTGCCGTCCCTATTGGCCACCCCCACCATGAATAGTCCGGATTCTGGGGGCAGCGCTGAGTTGGGTTGTCATCCTGCAAGCAAATAGAACGAGGAACTGATTTTACCTGCCCAGTGAATGCCTCACTGTATAGTCTGGGGTCTGGGATAGACCAGTCCAGACTCTTTCTGGCCAATGCTTCTATCCTGAATTGACTATCGTGGCCTCCGTCAAATTGTGACCAAATGGATGGGGAACAAGCAAATAAGTAGCCAGAGAGAGTAAGTGTGCCCAACTTCCAGAGAAGTCATAATGGAATAATTATTCCATTATGACTTCTCTGGCAGTTGGGCACACTTACTTACCTACAAACGCTTGGACCAACTATGTATGTACTTCTCTACGGAAGCGGCTAAGGAGAGGAATCGTTGCCGCGTAAGGAATAATTGCTGGGCAGGAAACATTGCCGCGAACCTTAACCCTACATAACCTTTGACCTTGTATGAATTTATTTATTTAATTTTTTTGGTGGAATGGCTTTGTGTTGCTTGCCTAAAACATGAAAGCACAAGACTATTCCCAAGTAGTGCTTAACAAACAGAAAGCAATTATTTCTCTGAAATTTATTTGCAAGCTTTTTGTCTTTTTGCTGCAGCAAGCTTTTTGTGGTAGTAAACTTGTTCCCAGGGGTGTGGTACCTGCTACAACATCTGTTGTGATGTACGAACTAGATCCCAAGGGTGTGGTACATGCTACGACATCTGTTGTGACTTGATCCCAGGGGTGTGGTACCTGCTAAGACATCTGTTGTGACGTGCGAACTTGATCCCAGGGGTGTGGTACCACCTTCTACATCAGCTGTGACATGCGAACTTGATCCCAGGAGTGTGGTACCTGCTATGACATCTGTTGTGATGTGCAAACTTGATCCCAGGGGTGTGGTACCTGCTACGACATCTGTTGTAATGTGTGAACTTGATCCCAGGGGTGTGGTACCTGCTATGACATCTGTTGTGATGTGTGAACTTGATCACAGGGGTGTGGTACCTGGTACATCTGCTGTGACATACAAACTTGATCCCAGGGGTGTGGTACCTGCTAAGACATCTGCTGTGACATGAAAAGTGGATCCTGAATGTGTGGTGACTGCGATTTGAGTAGGCAATTCAGTGAGTGTTGTAACAGCCAGGGGATTGTGGTGTTCTGGAACATTGTATTTGAGCCATTCTGTGTACTTAGGATCAACCAAGTCATATCCTTCTTCCTAACGTTGAGCAAAAAGAAGTTCCTCTTCAAGGGTGAAGGTTGTTGAGGTACCAGCTGACTGATCAGCAACTAAATCTTCTTCACAATGTCCTGTAATGCTCCTTTGATCATTACTATGGTCATTTGCCTCACATTCGATAGACACACTGGTAGTAAGTGGTCCATCACCTAAGGAAAATATATAATCAATTTAACAGCATACTGATCAAATCCACTTCTCCAGTAGACTTGGTCAAAACATTTAGTTATGAGTACCATAATATTCAACAAGTACACTATGTACAAACTTTAGTTGTCCTTTAACTAGTACCAAATAATAAAACCCTTACCACAGACAGGCTTTCATTTAGAGAGTTAAAACGTCAGGTTTTTTCCTTCTTTTTTTTTTAATATAAATTTAGCGTACAATACATAAGGTAAAGCCAACTACCCATGAGCTAATGCTATGGCAGCCTGAAAGAGAGTGACACAAATTAAAGCATGATAAAAAAAGGAAATATCGCAGTAGCAACAGGAATTAGAATTGACCTTATCCTTGAAACCATACCCAAATTTGGAAATATATTGACAATTTGTTATGGAGTATTAGACAGGTATATATTTTAGCGTTTCAGGTTAAGGTACAAGCTTCCTTTGCCTTTTGTCTTTTGAGTATTATGAGAAGAATTGTGACAATCTTGAATCAATGTCCATTTACAAAATATATGTAGCATTCCTAAGTTTAGCACTGCAAGGGAAGACTTACATGGTCAAGCATGAATTGCAGTGGTAACTTCAGCTGAAAGGATGAAGTATATACTGGTCAATTGGTATAGTTCAATAAAGCCTTTTGTTATCTAATTTTTGACATTACTAATTTAAGTATATAACGATAGAAATTTTATGGGGTCCTCAGCCTCTCCAGACCTGCCTTCAGTCTCTTGTGTCATGCAGTGGTGGATCTAGAGACTTCAATGTGGATTTATGATTTTTTATCTACAAATGTTTTACTTGAAATACAAGAAACATCTTGTGAAGTGACTTGTGCCGCCAAAAGCAATCTCCTAGGAGTATGTCACAAACCTAGCTAGATAATGCTCTAGTAATTCTGAGCAGTACTCATTCATTGTGCACTAATTTGTTTGTAAAGTTGTGGTATTTAGAATCCTACTACACACCAACATTTAATTTAAATATATGTTTTATACCGAAATGATAACACTAAAAAGCTACATTCTTCTTTTTCATCATAAATCAGCACTTGCCTGGTGGTTGAAGAAAGCATTAAAAAAATGAATTCAAATAGCACTACATTACCCTAGTATATTCCTTCTTACTAGAATTAATCCATGATGGAAGGCAAAAAAGATAGCGCAGTAAAGGTCAAAGGACATTAATGAGTCTCGACTGTTTGCATTATAATATGCTTTGAAGTGCGCGGCAACGATTCCTGTCCTTGGTGTCTTTCCTTATCTGCACGTCCACCGGGAGAAGAAACGGTGATGGCTGGGAGAGGTTTAAGATTGCAGTTGAGGGATTTCGTTATCCCTGAACTAGAAGAGACTGGAGTGGAATTGGGGAGAGGAGCTTATGGATCTGTCGTCGAAATGCTTCTGCGGGGAGAAAAAGTGGCTGTAAAAAAAATTCACCAGGCATTACTGGCTAGTGATGGTGGTGAAAACTTACTGGGACAATTAGAGAGTGAATGTGATCGGTAAGAAACTGGGTTTCTAGAGAGATCTCTAATTTCTTTATATTGGTGCTGAATTAAAAAAAACAACAAAAAAAACTGAGTGACAACCAAAATCTTATTTTATACAGTATCTTCCAATTTGTTGGCATAGCAAGTATTGGATACTGGGTTTGAAATGGCTATATTCTATTTAGTGTTCACTCAGTGGTATATTACTGAAGTAACTTTATGAATAATGACTGCAACTATTGATTGTAATGATATCTACAAAAGAAAATAATTATATGGGTTAAATACTACATATGCATTATTATCATTTAGCTATCGGACTAATTAAGGGTACCCTGCCACCTGAACCTGTGGTCCTTTAATATTCAGTATTATACCGTAGAACTGCCTGTAACTGGATCCTATTTTACCTTCTGCATGCTATCGTAAGGCAAGGTTGGCTCTCATTTTGTACGCGGATCAATTACCTTGCCCACCAAAAAATCTACCTGTTTTATTGTGAAGGCATTTTACCACGAGGTCAAACCTGCCCAAGAACTAATTGCTGTAGTGTTTTATTCCAAAACAGTCAATTTTGAACAATATCCTTCTTAAATACTTGGGTTAGGAAATTGGAATGAAGCTGTACTCATAAAGACATAGGAGCAACTAAAGAACTATCTCAACAGCAACGAACTGCATTCTGACTGCTACTAACTCTGACGTGCTCCACCAACCTTCTTTTCTAACTCCGTTGTGTAGGCTTCGTCATCATCACTGCAGTTCTTTCTGTTTGACTTGCTTAAAGGTAGTGTCCTTCAGTCCTATCTGCCTACTGGTCTACTGGTCCTGTCTTGCATAGGCATAGGAAGCAAGTCTGAAAGTGAGGAGGGCGGGGGGGGGGGGGGGGGGGGGGCACATAGGCAGCACACACCCCTAAGAAAAAAAAGTTACAGAATGCTTTATTTATGACCTATTTTACTATTTTGTTAAATGGATATTAAAAAATGGCTGTGTATACCGTGAAGAAACTTTAGAGCTACGGCTGAAAGAATGTAAGTGCTGTAGATCTTTCGTCAAATAGGCTGTTTCTCAGTTCCTGGTTTGTCTTTATTATTCCAATTTGAGTCCTCCATTAGTGCCCATTTCGGAAATGGGGGGTGGGGGGGTGGTACTATGAAGTAAAGGATAGGGCCTGTAACAAATCATGGGAGCCACACTAGCAATGTTCAGCTTATGTCTTGGCTAGCTCATCCTGAGTTGTAGGAAAGGACAGAACTAACTCTATTACACTAATTACACTATTCACATCCTTAATTGTATAGATTGAATTTCTTGTTCCCTCACCTCTTAATTCCTAATTGTATTGATTAAATTTCCTTTCTCTTGCTCTCTATGTACTCATCATTCCCATGCTTATAACTTATTGGTTTTGTCTTTTTCTTTCAGTTTTTGATCTTGAGTTTTGTTATTGCATTTAGTTTGTTCTATCTCTCTGCTAGCTGCCGGTCATCTATCTGCTAGTCACTATTTTAATTAAACTTATTTATTGTAGTGAGATCCTTTGTTTGTAGCGGCTCTGGCGTATTGTTGGTTGAGTTGGGTTTCGCTTACTGTAGCTAGCATAGTCAGTAGGCTAATAGTCATCTATAGCTGGCCCCCGCTTTCTCTGAGTCCGTCAGTCCATTGCTATCTGTGGGCTATACAACTTATGTAGCATTGTATACATAACTTGTATGGCAGTTTGTAATAGGACAAGCTAACTATGGGTTTACACAAGTTATTGTGTTCTTGAACACTGTTTCTATTGACAACTAAAGCCCAACACATAAAAGGTCTCGCAACAATGGAACGAAATTTGAGTCTAACCTATTAATTAGATGCTGTCTTTAATTGAGGCTGAGTAAGTACAAGTACTAGCCAAATAGTTTTCAGATTTCAAAACTTGGCTATATGTTATGCCTAACGAATGACTTGGTGCTAACTTGCTATCAGTTATATCTAACAGATGCAGTTGTAGGTATTGAATCAACAAATGCCAGTATCTAAAGTGGAAGAAACTTAGATTTATAAACTACAAGCATTCCCTCTCCTCTTTTTATTTTCTCCCTCTCCCTCCCTTCCTTCCCCTCTCTCTCTCAGCCGGCACGGCACATGCCAGGCCCGTAGCCAGAGGTTCGCATTGGGGGGTTCGGATTTTAAGACGCAAAAAGCCACACCTACTTTTGTTTCCTCAATAATTCTTCTACAATACTAAAAAACAAAAGATAGTGAGTGCACTTATGCTTATAATTTGTTATTCTATTCAAAACTATAATTCATTAAACAATGTTGATATTCGAGAGAAAAGCGGTATTATTCTCATGTAACCAGGCTTCTATCCACTACGGTGAGCTGTATATAAACAGTGCACCAGTAATATGCCGTATTCGTACTACAAGTTATTTAATAGTACGGCGTGTAAACTGTCTGTTCGAAATGCATTGGAAAAATCGCTATAACTAAGTGAAATAGCACGGAACAAAGTGAAAAGACACGGTAGCTTAAGTAAGAGTAAGTGCGCAAACATGCAGCTCTAGCCTTGGTTGTAGTAGGCCAGTTTTTTTTTAATCATTTGCTGTGTAGCTACACTAGATAGTGGACTTACTATATGTATATTTGAGGTTTAACTTTCTCAGACACTTCCGAAGGCTGAAGACTCCCTTTCTAATCTGATGAAAAAAATCCATTGCTTGTGCTATTAATATCGAATCGCACGCTTACCGGTGCTATTATTCTTACTAAAGTGTTACGTTACACTTTATAAAGAATGTAACGTAGCAAGCTTTACTCATGCTGATATAAGAGCGAAATTTTTTATCCATGGAGCTGAATGTTTATTAGGTCAGACTAGGCCAGAAACAGCAGAGAATTCAAGCGCAGGTTCAGCACGATTGAACAGACGATGATATTCCAGAAGTTATATGTGGGGTGTGGCTAAAATATTTGCTTCCGGTCACTCTAAAGGGGGGTTTGACCGAACCCCTCGAACCCCCCCTGGCTACGGGTATGCATGCAAGGACAGTATAACCATTCTTGGGACAGACTCCTCACTTGTCATATAGTTGGTTTGTTGGTTATAACTGTGATGGGCAGATTTTAGCAGTAACGGAGTAATAGGAGGAATTGACGAAGGACCACCCGGAATTATAGTGTCACGGGAACACCAAATAACTAGCTAGACTAGCCTAGCTAACTATAAGAATTCTGAGCAGTTAAACAGTTATGAACAGTTTTTTTGTAACTACTAGAACAACATGAAAAACGGGTAACTACAGAGATGAAAATAAACAAAATTACGTGAAAGTGCGTGCGTGAATGATATCAATATGTTCATGCGTAAATAAGTTCGTTGCTTCAGGGGTCTGAGCCTTGTTCAGCACTGGCCTGGACACATATATATATATGCATATATGTGACCGTCTACAGGAAAACCAGGCACAACGCGGCACCCTTCGAAAAAAATTTTTTTTGCACTTACAGAGTTGTCGGCGTCCAGATATTGAGTTCTCCAAGTTTTATCGTCATAGCTTAAGTCGTTCCCACTATAATAGACCTAACCGTTCCCTTCCGTCGGCTTGAAACTATACATTTTTAAGAAATCGATCGATCTTTTCTCGATATTTACGCACGCCGCGTTGTGCCCGGTTTTCCCGTAGACGGTCACATAATATATACATACTTACACTAGACATCAAAACTAGAATGTCCAGCTACAGGTGCAGTTGTGTAAAAGCTAGATATCCGAAATTTCATACACATAGGATATATTAATGTGCCATAATTCTGGAAAATTCTGTGATTATTTTAAAATTAAACATTTCTAAGTGTGACTTAAATATTATTAGTCAATTCCATTTAAGTGAACTTATTGCACACCACACGACCACAGTTGAGCTAGCTAGCAGGGTCCTTCTACGTATGCCTTTTTAAAAGTTCTCGATTGAAGTAGTTTGCCAAGCAGTTAAGATACTGGCTTTGCAGAGAATGTGACTGAGGAAATTAATGTCTCTATTGAAGCAGTTCTGCTGTCCCGATCAGGAACTGAGCGAAAGTACACTTATATGCTGGTGAGCATTGGGCCAAGATTTGCTAAGTATATGCTGCTGAGTGCGGGAATTTGGTTGTTCTCATGCACTTTAAATAATAATTTCAATCTCTTGGTGAGGGTACTATGTGCCCTTTAAAAAAAAACAGGAAAGATATGAAGTGGATTACATCAGCATTTGATTATATACAGTCACAATCAGGAGTTCTTTATTGTGGTTTTGTGGAAGCAGGAACTATTGAAGTCAGAATCCATACAAGAAAATGAACATAGGGAAAATTTACATTTGAAGAAATATTTCCAGAATTAAAAACATAGTTTGTAGAATATGGTTTTGGGGTCACACCTATGGTTATGGCTGTGCAAATTACTACCATAAAAGTCACACCGAGTGTTTTTGTACTATTATTGCCCACAATACTCAAGTTAAGGAACATAATACTCCTCCTTATGCATTGATATGAGGAGAATCAACATCTGACAGTATTTGGGATCAAATATACTCAATTTTGACACTATATCTTGTGAGGGGAATGGAGTTGTTAGCAGAAAGATGCAAACGAATGTGTTACACTATCACTTACTGCATTGTGGAAGTACTTCCATTATTCTCTGCATTATGATAACATATAAAGATAAAATTCTGGAGAAAAAACGAACAGACCCAATCACCTCCAATGTCAACATGAAGAAGCTGATAACCTTCTTGCATTTATGTACATAACATTTCCAGTGGAAATGCTCCTGTAAAGTCTGCTGATACTGATGTGCTGATTATTCCACTTGCCCTCCCTCCATAGATGTCCAGAAATGCCGTAAATTGTCCATCCCATCCCACAGTTCCATGGGACAGTGGGACGTTCCACGGGATGTCCACCTGTCTCTCTACAAATGCGTGTATGTCCCACTGTCCATCCCATCCCATGGTCCCATGGGACAGTGATCAAAGGAGACTAACATCATCCTAGACTATGGATTTAGCAATCACCAAAGATATTATTGGTATGCACATCAGTATCAGCAGACCTATTTGCAGGCTTTAATCCTGTGCAGTTTTTATGTCACCAGTTTGATTTGATTCTCTTCATCTTTTCCCAATATTAATGGATGTTGCTGAGTTTAACATAGGAAAGCTGTTTTTGAATGTCAAGCCAAGATTTCCTGACTAAATCTTAGCTAATGCATGTTTTTCTGCAATTTTTTTTTTTTTTTTTTTTTTGCTTCCTGATGTTTAGTCATTTTCTGGACCTTAACTACATGAATGTAATCTAGAAATTTAGTTAAGGTAATCATTATTGAATCTCTTATTTATTGTATTAATACTGAAATCAATAGCTATGTGTTACTGTTCTTTAAATTATTACTAGGCTGACTCTCCATCCATTTTGTGCATGAACATACCATAGACATGCACTGTATGTCTTTTTTCTTTTCTTTTTTGTTGCAGGCTTCGTTCAATAAACCATCCAAACATTATCAAGTTTCTTGGAATATATTTTGGGAAGAATTCAGATGTTCCAATGCTAGTAATGGAGTATGCGCCATATTGTCTCAGGAAATATGTCGAAACAAATGTTATTCTCAAAGACAGAAAGAAGCAAATAATGCTTGATATTGCAGAAGGATTAAAATTTATGCATGGGCTTAATCCACCAATGATTCATCGTGATCTTACTTCAAGTAATGTTCTTTTAACTGATAAGCTTCAGGCCAAAATTACAGATTTGGGAACTTCCAAGTTTCTAAATAGTCAAGCTATTCAAGTGTTAACTAATGTACCAGGCAATGAATGTCACATGCCACCAGAAGCAAGAATACCAGAGGTGTACAGGTACACGGAAACAACAGCAAATACGATGAAGTTGGATGTGTTTTCATTTGGCAATGTTCTAATTAATGTTTTGACTGGAGAATTTCCTGTCACCACCTCAGATCGAGATGTAACTAACAGAAGACAGACTGAGGTTCAGCGTCGCAAGAAACTCCTTGATAAAATTCCTGCTTCCAGGGAGAAAGACCTCATTGTTAGCTGTCTTAGTAATGATGCAAAGTTTCGTCCAAGTTCTGATGAATTAGTCAGCTTCTTTAAAGGAGAGGACATAGAAGGTAAGTACTTTTAAGCAACATATTATATTGTATAAACATTTCTACAATAGTTTTATTCAGCCAGAATCTTGAAGAAATGCTCTATGGCTTAATTTCTATTTTATCCAGTAACAAACAAACTTATGCTGAAAGGAGCTAATAGCAAACTACTGCCTAAGATAGTATAAGGCTTATTCTATAAAAAAAAAAGTATTATTACACAACCGTTTGAATTAAATATTAAACATGTATTTTTGTTAATTATTTAATTTATTTTTTATAATATAGAAATCCAATATCATACTATCATATTCAGTATTGTTAAAGATACTTTTATTTACTTCAGATGACCAAAATGTAAATGATGAAGACTTATTTGTGGAGAAGCCTTCTTATGATGTGAAATGTCCTACTTGTTTGGAAATATTTGATGAGCCCCACCAGTCGCTCTGCTGTGGAAATCACGTATGTAAAGAATGCTATGATAAGTTAATGAATCAAAGGTGTCCTCTGTGTCGAGAATTAGACTTTAAAGCTCTACCTGACAAATTTTTTGCTCGTCAACTACTAAGCATGAATGTTACTTGCTACAATAGTAAAAAGGGGTGTGAATGGGTCGGTGAATTGCGCATGCTGAAAGAGCATATGGAAGCTTGTAAAAAGAACAAAGTTACTTGCAAACATTGCTTAGAAGAAGTCAGAAAACCGTTATTTAGTGAGCATGTCAACACATGTCTGGAAATGCCACATCCATGCCCACATATATGCAAGGTTGGTGATATAAGATCGAGACGTATGCAGCAGCATCTTGAGAGCGATTGTCCTTTGAGGGCTGTCAAATGTGATGGTCCAGTTCCTCAAACAGCCAGCAAGGTTGTTCAACAGAATCCTCTCAATGTCTGTATGACAAATTACTCAAACTATGCCAAAAGTGAGGATACATGGTACAGCCAGCCTTTTTATTCTCATAAAAATGGCTACAAGCTTTGCCTCCAGGTTGTGATCAATCGGTTCTATGCTAACAAAGTGTCAATACTTGTGAATGTATTAAAAGGTGATTATGACCACAAACTTCGTTGGCCCCTTAGGGCTAATATTGAAGTAGCACTTTATAATTGGAGGACTAAAAAGCCTGAGTTTAGCAAAGTTCTCTACCTCGTTGGAGATGCCTTCTGTGCACAAAACACAACCCGCTTACCATCTTGGGGTAAAGGTCAAATGGAGTTCATAGATTGTAACAGACTTGCATTGAACAAGACCAAAAATACTAGCTATTTAGAGTATAATTGTTTGGGTTTTTGTATCCGAAAAATTGTTGCCTTTAAGACTCCAGCTATCCCTGCACTTCCTGAATGGGCCAGTGCTAATACCTTCATTGTTCCTTCGTATACAGCTCTGAAAAAAAAGGAGAAAGCCACTTTTTATGGTCCTCCAGTTTATACAGGTACAAATGGGTACAAACTCTGTCCTCGTGTAAATCTTTGGGGTTATGGCACATTTGAAAAGACTCATATGTCTGTGTGCTGCACTCTAATGAAAGGAGAGCATGATCATGAATTGCAATGGCCCATGGAGGCAAACCTTACCATAGAAATGCTCAACTGGAGACAAGACAGAAATCATAAACAACACACATTTTCATTTGGCCCAACTTGTGAAGCAAACATTGTTTCACGAGTATTAACTGATGGAATAGCTGTGCGTTGCTTGACTTCTTTCAATTTAGCAGCTTTCACAGAGTTGGCATTTAATCAAAATAATAACACTGAGTATTTAAGGGAGGATTGTTTACTATTCAAAGTAAAATCTGTTACTGCCTATTTAGACAGGGGTTCTTACATTAAATTACCAGCTTGGATTGACCCTGCTAAAGGCTCACCCTACCCTTGCTTTACTTTACCCGAGTTTGACAAGAGAAAGAAACACAACAACAGTGCCTTTAGTAACCCATTCTACTCCCATCGTGATGGCTACAAAATGCAGCTGAAAATTAATTCAATGCAAGATGGTCATGTTGGCCTGTATGTGTACATGATGCGAGGTCCCAATGATAACCAGTTACAGTGGCCATTTTGTGGTGATATTGTTCTTCAGTTAGCCAATTGGTGCAGTGACAATAATCACCACAGTAAAGTATTACGGTTGAATGAAAATTGCACCAACACTGTTTGTGACAGAGTAGTTGACACTGAGCGTGGCAAAGACTGTTGGGGTTATATGAAATTCATTTCTCATGAGGCACTCAAAGGTTCAGCCAGCATTAAATATTTGCAAGACGACTGCCTTCATTTTTTCATCAAAGAAATGATAGTTTATTCCAAGCCACCGCCTCTGTATGTTCCTGTATGGCAAGGTAATAAACCATCTCAGTATGTTCACTTTTCCATGAGCAACTTCTCAAAGAGAAAAGAATTTAAAACTAAATACTATTCTCCAGCAGTTTTTAGCCATCGTGATGGTTACAAAATGCGCCTTGAGGTTGATCCCAGCAATGACAGTCACCTGGCTGTGTATGTTAGGTTATTGAAGGGAGAAAATGATAACAAGTTAAGCTGGCCATTCTACGGCACTATAAAGATTGAGCTTCTTAATCACCTCAGTGATAGCAAACATCTTCAGTTCAACATTCAGCTTCATGAGCGTATTGAAAAGTCTATCATTGGAAGAGTTGGAAATAGCCCTAATGAGAATTGGGGTTTCCCTAGAGCCACTTCACACAGTGCCTTGTACCTAAATAAATCTGCTTCCACAGAGTTTTTGAAGTATGACTGCCTTTGTTTCAGGATTGCTAGAGTTGTTGCTTACTCCCATGATATGAAAGTTCCAAGATGGCAGACATCCAGCCATCCAGCTAGCTATACCATCACTAATGTTTCTAAGAGGGTAAGCATGAATTCCACATATTACAGCCCACCCTTTTTTGCTGCAAAGTACAAGATGTGTCTTAACATCGACTTTGACGCAGCATTCAATGAGTCTGAAAAAGCTAAATATGTATCCATGTATGTATGCTTGCTGAAAGGAGGTGAAGATGAGTCCTTGCTGTGGCCATTTTGTGGAGACATTACTGTTGAAATTCTTAATTGGTATGATGATCATGGGCATTTCAAAAATATTATTTCTTTAAATTATCCTGATCATTCCTCCCATGCCAGACCATACACTGACAAAATTGAACCTAAGTGCTATGGAAAAGAGTTTTTTGTTCCAATATCTAAACTTTTTTCTCAGTTCTTGCTTGAAGACTGCATGCGTATACGTATATCGCGGGTGGATTGCTACAGTACTCCCCTTAGTCAGAAGCGGACATTGTTGCAAGCTAATTTGCAGTCTCAATATCTATTTGAATTTACCATCAACAGCGTATCAGTTCGAATTCGAAATAACAGTAGAATAATATGCTCAGCATTCTATACTCATGAGAATGGATATAAACTTAGGCTAGAAGTTTATCCCGGGGGTAGTGATAATAACAAAGGGAATGTATCCATTTATGCTCGACTTTTGGCTGGTGAACATGATTCATCTCTAAAGTGGCCTATGAATGTAGCACTGAAAGTTGAGCTTCTCAATTGGATATCAAATTCATATCATGTGATGGACAATATTCGATTCGGAAGATCAGGCAAAGACTGTTGCAGTCGGGTTTCTCCCAGCGATGTTTCAGCCAATGATTGCTTTGGATACGGAAAATTCTGCTCACATGCTAAGCTTTTTCAAAAGGATCGCAAAATTGAATATGTTCAAGATGATTGTATACGTGTGCGAGTAACAAATGCACTGATTTTTTCTAACAACAAAGGATTCTTTAATTAAACTTTAAGCTAGCAATACCTGATACTATTGTTGCACTTGTACCTGTATTTTTATTATTATTTTCTACATCAATATATGAAAGACAATGTTGAGTTGAGTTGTTGTTTTTTCTATTGAAATTAGTTGTTGTTTATCACTTTGTGTTGTTATGTAGCTCTTTTATCTTATACATCACAGTATGTCTTTACTAACATGCTTTTGTTTAGTTACTATCAAATTTTAGTATAAAACTTCTTGAAAACTTATTTTAAGGCACCAGAAATCCTTTAGCCAACCTACAGGTCCACATATTGCCAAATTTGAAAGAGTAAGTAAATTGGTTCATGTGGTGTTGTATTGAAGGTAAAATGAATGTCATTAAGTGGAGTTAACGTGGGAGGTGGAAGCTGGGGCAGGGGTAGGGGCACGTGAGAATGCACACGTGGCCATTGCACAAGTCAATGAGAGTCCAGCGAAAGCAGTACTGACTGGCTAGAGGAAAAGCGAACCTCCCATGGCAGACGACGGAGACATCGGGTTAAGCGCCGCCGCCCTACAAGCGATCGTAGATGGGGTGGCAACCAAACTCCAGGAAGCCGGTGCCGAGACGGGAGCACCACCAAGAGCTGACGTGTCTGAGGGTAAGTTATGGGTGGTGAATGTTACTCCCCCTCCACCTTACAAGGTGTGAAACTCAGTGGGAGCATTATTGGTACTTAGGGGAAGGATGCCGACTCCAGGCAGGTGAGAGGCATTCATTCTAGTGGCTGGTTAGGTGGGGTGTTGGCCCAGTAGTAGGCCAGCATGGCAAGTAGTAGGGTGCAGTGACCCAGCGGGAAACTAGCATGGCATACAATAGGGTGCAACGGTTCAATGGTATGCTAGCAGGGCATACAATAGGGTGCAGGGGTCCAGTGGTATGCTAGCAGGGCATACAATAGGGTGCAGCGGTCCAGTGGTAAGGCTAGCATGGCATACAATAGGGTGTAGGGGCCCAAAGCTAGCATGGCATACAATAGGGTGCAGGGGCCCAGTGGTAAGCTAGCAGGGCATACAACAATAGGGTGCAGCGGTCCAGTGGTATGCTAGCAGGGCATACAATAGGGTGCAGGGGCCCTGTGGTAAGCTAGCATGGCATACAATAGGGTGCAGCGGTCCAGTGGTATGCTAGCAGGGCATACAATAGGGTGCAGGGGCCCAGTGGTAAGCTAGCATGGCATACAATAGGGTGCAGGGGCCCAGTGGTAAGCTAGCAGGGCATACAATACGGTGCAGGGATCCAGTGGTAAGCTAGCATGGCATATAATAGGTGCAGGGGCCCAGTGGTAAGCTAGTATGGCGTATAATAGGGTGTATGGGGCCCAGTGGTAAGCTAGCATGGCATACAATAGGGTGCAGGGGCCCAGTGGTAAGCTAGCATGGCATACAATAGGGTGCAGGGATCCAGTGGTAGTCTAGCATGGCATACAATAGGGCGCAGGGGCCCAGTGGTAAGCTAACATGACATACAATCGGGTGCAGGGGCCCAGTGGTAAGCTAGCAGGGCATACAATAGGGTATAACGGTCCAGTGGTAAGCTAGCAGGGCATACAATAGGGTGCAGGGGCCCAGTGGTAAGCTAGCAGGGCATACAATAGGGTGCAGGGGCCCAGTGGTAAGCTAACAGGGCATACAATAGGGTGCAGGGGCCCAGTGGTAAGCTACATGGCATACAATAGGGTGCAAGGGCCCAGTGGTAAGCTAGCATTGCATACAATAGGGTGCAGGAGCCCAGTGGTAAGCTAGCATGGCATACAATAGGGTGCAGGGGCCCAGTGGTAAGCTAGCAGGGCATACAATAGGGTGCAGGGGCCCAGTGGTATGCTAGCAGGGCATACAATAGGGTGCAGCGGTCCAGTGGTAAGCTAGCATGGCATACAATAGGGTGCAGCGGTCCAGTGGTATGCTAGCAGGGCATACAATAGGGTGCAAGGGCCCAGTGGTAAGCTAGCATGGCATACAATAGGGTGCAGGGGCCCAGTGGTAAGCTAGCAGGGCATACAATAGGGTGCAGGGGCCCAGTGGTAAGCTAGCAGGGCATACAATAGGGTGCAGGGGCCCAGTGGTAAGCTAGCAGGGCATACAATAGGGTGCAGGGGCCTAGTGGTAGTCTAGCATGGCATATATTGGGGCCCAGCAGCAAGCTAACATGGCGTATAGTAAAGTGCAATGGCCCAGTAGTGGGTGGGCAGGGAAGGTTATAGGGTGCAGTGGCCCAGGGGCAAGCTAAGGTGACATAGAACAGGGTGCAGTGGCCCAGTAGTGGGTGGGCATGGCAGGTAATAAGATACAGTGGCCTAGTGGCAGACTATTAAAAAAAAACGTGGCTGAGTAAGAAAAGCTAGGTGCAGTGAAGACAAGGCCTCCACACGTACATATTCATGCACACTCATGCATTTGCACATTGGTGCTCCACACGCGCAAGCCTTGGTGCACTCATACACACTCGCATACACACTTGCGCACACACATACACTGGCACACATACGGGCACAGCACAGGGTCAGCAGTTGCACAAGGTATGAGTGGAACAAATGGAATTGGCCCTGGAATGGGGGACTGCAAGGGGGGGTGTGCTGTAAGCCTAGTGCAGTGGCTGGATGGCTGAGGCCAGCAATCATGCTGAGTTATTCATTAAAAACAAAAACAAAACAAAATGCTGGCAATAATTACTAGTAAGGCAAGGAATAGTAATAACCAGGGGCATAGTAGTGTTAAAAAAAAAATTAAAAAAAGTCAAGCCATCAATAACTGCAGGACAGGGGCACTAGCTATGAACAACTACTGGGATGGCTGGCAAGTGTATCTACATGAATATAACAAAGAGATACAGATTGTCATATAGGAGGCATGTAGAGAACGTTGTAAGTCCAATCATAATTGGCGAGCGAGCGAAGCGAGCGAGCAACTTTAAGATGTAGTCTATGGAAATCCTGAATACGTCGTCCTTTAAACGCGTCGTACGTCGTCGTTTAAACGCGCACGCATTCCAGAAGGAGTACCATTCTTTACCCTTTACCAATTGTTACTTTATCATGAGGAGTACCATTCTTTACCCTTTACCAATTGTTACTTTATCATGAGGAGTACCATTCTTTACCCTTTACCAATCATCATTTCCCCCTTTACATGTCATTACATATTCTACTACTAATAATGAGATGTGAATTCAGATTTGGCAACCTGCAGGAAAAAAACCAATGCAAATTCAAATCAAACTACCCCAATGCAATTGAAAGTGTCAACATTTCCCCAGAACCTCGCTCGCCCAACCAATGCTACACGAGCATTTTCTAGTATTATATAGCACGAGTAGGAATAGTGCTTATAAGGCAGCTAAGGCAATAGTTTATGTCTATTGTGTGAACTTTGCAAAGGCTGGTCGGCGGCAGGAGGAGCTAGCAGCGCTAGGCCGTCGGACGTTCACAGCTGGGGGCAAGGGGAGTACGTCGGAGGCAACTGAGCCTGAAAACAGCACCGAACACTCCACAGCCATATCAGCAGTAGCAGTAGCAGCACCCAGCCTGGTGACCGTTGGTCCTGGCCTTCCAGCCTTCCCCCAAAAACTAGTGGAGAAGATAGCAAGTGGGGTGTACGTAGACTTCACTGAACTACCACCTGCCAAAGGCAAGCGACGAGCTACCCCGCAAGTGGCAGAGGGGCAGGTACTGATCGTGCAGGCGTCAGACATGGTCACCAACAAGAAGGCAATTCCAGATCTAGCCACATGGTTCCAGTGCTTCGGCCTCTACGTGGCAGTTATATAGCATCTCGACAGCCTAGCCGAGTGCCAGACCTGATGGCCTACCAGGCACTGATAGCAAAGGCCAGCCAATCTTACTGCTGGCCATCCTGGTTGGTGTATGACCAATCCTTTCGCCAGGAAGTAGCAGAAAAAACTACCCAGTCATGGGCCAAGGTCGACCCATCCCTCTATGCGTTATGCTTCTTTGGCCAGCGGATGTAGTCCTCAACAGGCGGGTCGCCCATTGGATGTGTGCTTGAAATATAATAGATTCAACGGAGACTGCAAGTTCGGGCGGAGCTGCCGTTTCCAACATGTGTGCTCAAACTGTGGAGAGCGCCATCCAGCTACCAAGTGTCCCAAAAGTGGAGGTGACAAAAGAGCTCGAGTGGAACCGGGAGAGAGACACATCTGACAGTCGTGACCGAGACAGCAGACATTATCACTATATACCTGAGTGTTGTTCAGTCATTGTTTGTGGCTGCTGGCAAATGGTCATCATATGGTACCTATATACAGAGATAAGATTTAAAAAAATTAATAAATAAATAAATAATAATGAGAATAATATTAATAATAATATTAATAATAATGAAGAAAAAAAAAGAAAGAAAGAAAAAAGTACTAAGGGCAGAAACTAATGAGTACCGGTATGGTTCCAATAGTGGTAACAGTAGCGCTGGAGTAGTATAAGGGAGTTATATATTCTTGTTATACATCATCCCGAGCTAGCCCATGATCTATATGCAGGAGGATACCAATACACCGATCAGCTGATGGCCCTGGAAGCATGTGACTCGGATCGCTCTCAAGCCCTGCCGCCAGACCTGGTGATAATAGTGACACCTCTGAGGCTACATGAATGGAAGGAGGGACTGCAAGCGCATCCAGACCAAATCTTTGCAGACTATATCCTAAGGGGCATAGACCAAGGCTTCAGAATAGCAAGCAGGTGAAGCTAAAGCCCCGCCCACTGAACATGCCATCAGCAGACGAGCATCCGGAGGTAGTCTGTAAGTACATCCAGTAAGAGATTGAAAAGGGGCGGAGATGGAAAAGGGGCGGGTGGTGATTGTTTCCCAATCGATTAGGGAAAGGGACATCATTCACACAAGCCCATTTGGGGTGATACCCAAGAAATCTAAGCCGGACAAGTGGAGGTTGATACTGGACCTGTCCTCACCTATAGATCACAGTGTGAACGATGGGATCGAGAGAGAACTAACCTCACTCAGTTATGTGTCGATAGATGATGTGGTCAACCAGGTACCTGCTGGGCATGATGGCTACAATGGACATTAAAAGTTCCTATCGAAACATACCAGTGCATCCCAAGGATAGGCATTTGCTGGGCATGGAATGGGCAGGATCCACGTTTATTGACACCACGTTCCCCTTCGGGCTCAGGTCTGCCCGGCTGATCTTCTCTGCAGTAGCAGACACCCTGGCCTGGATAATACAGCAAAGAGGGGTATCATGGGTGGCCCATTACTTGGACGATTATATTACAACAGGAGCTCCAGGGGGACAGGAGTGTGAGGAGAATGCAAGGGTGATGCATGATCTGTGTGCACAACTAGGCATGCCAGTAGAACCGGAAAAGGATGAAGGCACAGCAACCTCATCACATTCTTAGGCCTGGAGCTCGATTCAAGGACGATGGAAATACGACTACCTCAGGACAAGCTGAGGAACCTGAGGGTAGTACTGGGCAGCTGGAGGGGCAGGAAGGCGTGCAAAAAGCGAGACCTATTGTCACTGATTGGCTTGCTAGCGCACGCTTGCAAAGCTATAAAGCCAGGACGAAGCTATCTACGGAGGTTAATTAAGCTGTCTACATCTACAAGGCGACTGGACCAGTTTGTACGACTGAATCGTGAGGTAAGGGCAGACATACAGTGATGGGCATCGTTTGCCAGTGAATGGAATGGGTCAGCAATGATCATAGCACAACAAGGGGCAAAACCAGACGTTGTAATAACGTCGGACGCATCAGCCTCATGGGGGTGTGGGGCCTTCTGTGGTGAGCGCTGGTTTATGCTTCCATGGGTCGCTAGAATGCAGGAGACACACATTACAGTGAAGGAACTGGCCCCAATTGTGTTAGCAGCAGCGGTGTGGGGGCATAACTGGCACGGAAAAGTGGTATTGGCCCAACTCCGCTGTGGTGGCCATTGTATACTCGGGGGCCTCCAAGAACGTAGACGCCATGCAACTGAGAAGATGCCTGGCATTTCTAGAGGCAAAGATGGAGTTCACCATTTGGGCTATACACATTCAAGGGGCCAGAAATCAGGCAGCTGACGCACTGTCAAGAAACAATGTAATTGCCTTTCATGCTCTTTGCCCACAGGCCCAAGAAGAAGAGTCACACATACCATCGGAACTGCTGGACTCCGTGCTCCTCCTGGACCCCGACTGGACATGCAGAAGCTGGACAGATCGGTGGACTCCGCACTAGCGATGTCCACACGAAAGACTTACTTATTGGCCAAGAGACGTTACGAATGTTTTTGTATATGTCATAATATTGTAGCTCTTCCTACTAATGAAATGACTATGTGCCATTATGTAGCCTTCCTGAAAGAGGAGGGCCTCAGCGCCAGCTCCATATGGGGCTATCTGTCCGCAATACGCCACCTCCACATCGAGGAGGGCTGGGGAGACCCATCGCTTTCAAGTATGCCAAAACTGGAGTCAGTGATTCGGGGGGTGGGTGGGTGAAGAGGGTACAGGTAAGTTCAGGCCAGGTCAGTATGGTGGGTAAAGATTATGGGCGGCAGTTACAACCTGCTTCTTCGGGTTCTTTCGAGCTGGTGAACTGACAGTACCATATTACTCATCATTTGATAGGGCAGTACATCTCTCCTTCGCAGATGTAGCGGTAGATGACCTCGCGAGGCCAAGCATGCTGAAAATCCACCTCATGATCACATGTATGGAAACCTTAGAGGTGAATTTATTTGAGATCATATTGTCATTGGAGTACAGGGTAAAATAATTATAGACAGAGGAAGGTTTAGAAAAATATGTCAATAGCAGCGTCAACACAAGTACGTTAAGCAAGAGCAAGCAGCCTTTAAAAAAATAGCTACCTAAACAACACTAGCATCTGTTTCACAGCTCTCAATATCAAACTTCACAATGTTTTGAATTTACATACCATAGCTTCTTTCCTAGCCCAGTAAACCTTGACACTAATGAAAACTTTATTTCACTTACCTTCATCAAATTAGCACACTTTAACGTGGTTCGGCTTCACTGACTATAGCTTGTATATATTTGGCTGTATGGAGCAGGGACATCAGGTGCACGTGTTAGCACAAGTGTTAATTGGTGCTAAGTTTTCCTAGGGGGTCAACCCCCCTTTTTTTCCCTCTTAAGTGTACCTAGTTGGTCAGATTGGTCTTTAAGTGGTGTGAGTCATTCAACCCACTTATCACACTATTCATTGAAAGAAGAAAAAAAGTACCTACATATATTATATGTATATTTGAGTTATCAGAGTGGGAGAGGATCAACATAGTTTAGCACTTTTTCTGTGCTAAACATCTTCCCAATACTCCTCCAATCCGACCAACTATGTTGATCCTCTCCCACTCTGATAACTCAAATATACATATATATGTAGGTACTTTTTTTTCTTCTTCAATGAATAGTGTGACAAATGGGAGTTCATTGACTAGACTTCGTCACTGAGGGGTTCTTGCAATAGTCTGATTCCGCCAGTCTCTTCGACACAGAGGCAAGCTGGTGCCTTGGCGTCTTGATATACACCTGAAATGCTTCGCTCTTCCATCTTCCAAGCATCTTGATTGTCGAGTCCCCATTCTTGCTGCAGTTGTGGCTGCCCCACTGTGTAAGCTATGACCTGAGTACGGCTCACTATCCACTCCTGCTCTTGACAATGCCTCCTGAGTTCTGTCTACCAATCTCGCTCTGGTAAGGGGTTTTCCATCCTGGAAGCGAAATAGTGGGCCTGGTCCTGCTCCTCTGGCTAGAAGATAGTCCAACATTGCCCTGACCGGGCAGAGGTCATTTGCCGTCTTCCCCATAATCACATCTACTCCCCTTCCAAATGGGTCTGTCTTGGAGACTTTACTTTACCAAATTACAAACTTTACAGGTGTAAACTATATTGCGAGTTCCACTACAATATGAAGTTCAGTTGACATAAGGTCAAATACAATAGTTTCATGGAAGAGCTAGCATCTTATATTGTATATACGGAATACAAACAAAACGAGTAATTTCTTAAACTTGTCTACAATCTGTTTTTAATACCAGAGTTCATACAACACCCCAAGGGAGAGAATCTATATAATACGCTTGTTAGTTTTCAACCATGGCTGAACACTAAGTAGTTTGGTGTGAATAATAAATGTGCATCAAGGTTTTATTCTACATGTGATAATTAAATCAAACTAAGCTTTAATCACTATCACTTGGTAAAGTAATGTTAATATTCTTATAATGATGTGCACACACTAATAACACAGCAACAACAACACAATAAATTGAACACATTATATATACAATATACAATATTAGCTATATATATATCAGCAACTAAAACTGGATAAATTGAACTTGATTCCACACACCACTAAAAGCAATGCACTCTCCAATTAAGAGGATCACAAATGTATAAGAAGCCGTCTTTGCTAGTGCATATATCCATCGGACTTCGAAAACAACCTTCTTTTCGACCTCGACTACCAAATGATGAAATGTAAGAGCCAGTCTTCGAGAATATACGTACAGTGCAGTCTGGCCCATAGTCGGTTAACAATAAGTGTTGATTCCACAGGGTCATACTGGCAAACTTCTGCACATGGATGAGTGTAAAGGAGTTTTGTAAATCATGATCAGAATTAATTACTAGCACCTGATTCAATTGGTTCATAACATAGATTCGTTGTTGCTCATCAATTGTTATGTTTTTTACAAACCCCAGAGATTGATATTGAAGTTGCTTCAAATATATCAATTTCTTGCTGTAAATCTTGAGGACATTTTTATTATTAGTTTCAGCGATCACGAGTTTGTCATTCATTATACCAAATGCTGACCTTCCTGGATTTACCCCCAGAAAAACTGACTGCAATACTGCATTTTTGCCATTTTTGTCACAAGTAAATATCTTGCTAGATCCACTATCAATACAGTACATGTTGTCTTCTTTGTCACACTTCATGGATTGAGGTTGCACAAGTATACCAATAATGCTGCAGAACTCGTGTGGTGCCTGATTAGGTACTACTGGAATTTTCTTAATGACTTTATTACTTTGACAAACTAGGAGATCTCCTTCAGAATTGCAAGTAATGCAAATTGGTTTTACCAAATTTTTCAAAATTTTAACTGGAGTGCCAAGTTCAGATGGAGAAATGGATGGAAATACTCGAAAAGGACTTCCAGCTACAGGTTGACCATTTACTAGTACAGCAAGTGTATAACTTTCACCACGATTAGTGGGGTTATTGTTTAAGTTTGAATTATCGAAGGCGAAAGAAGAAACAAACTTCCTCAAGAAGGAGAGCTCCTTTCGTGAGGGATCTCTGTCAATCCAAAACTCTCTAACTCTTGGACAACAAACAAAGGAAGTAAAGAAGACAAGATGGCGGAAATTGCAAAGCTCAAGAATAAAAGGTCAATCTGCCGGACGAAAACAACAAAGGCAATAAAGAATGCCTTAAAGTTCTGTAGTGACAACTTGGCAGCAATCAAGCCACGTGAACTTGGGGCTAAGATTGAAGTGGTCAAAGCTGACATGGAAGCACATCAGCTAGCCCACCAAGCTCTGATCGATCAAATGAGAACGGAAAGGAAATCAGAAGATGAGATCCATGGAGAAGAAGACGGACAAGAAGCAGTGGAAGCAACCTACGATGGAGAGCTGGAAAAGCTGGAGGAAGGTCTAGTGCTTAGCAACCTCTATCTGGCAGACCTTGACGTGCAAAGGGATGCTGCATCATGGCTAAGAGAGAGTGCCATTGAGTCTCCAACCTTTGTTACTGATGGCAATAGGCTGAAACAAGAGCTCAGAACACTGGTCAAAGATCTCTCCCCATATGCAGCCCACCCATACATTGGAGGGCAGCTGAAGAAAGCACAGACAATGTTGGAGCAGCTGAGTGTGAAGTTGTTTGCTACACCAGCACCATCCAAGGAAGCAGCACCAGTACCAAAGCCAACAGCACCTAGGTCTATGCCTCCACCTTACCAAATCAAGCCGCCTACCTTCAACGGAAATCCGAAGGAATTTCACCATTTCTGTGAGCGCTTTGAGGCGATTATGGAGCTCCACAAGGACTTCTACCCTGAAGCTGACAAGATCAGCATTCTAGCGGATGCGATGGAAGATGCGGAGTCGAAGAAACTGGTTCTTAATGCCTGTTGTGGAGGCTATGATGAAGCTCTTGAGCAACTGAAGCTCACATATGGGAGGAAGACCATTATCTATCCTTACCTGGTAGAAGAACTGGTAAAAAAGGAGAGATATGACTGCTCCAGGGAATCTATGAGGATGATACTGGACAGGGCAAAACGTGTGCTGACAGACATGGACAAGATGGGAGGTAGAAACATTGATCTTCTTGCAGTAGCTCTGGTAGTGAAGGATTTCGACACTGAACTGCAAACAGAGTGGTCCAAACATCTAGGATCAGAAGACGAGCTTCCTTCTCTCAAGAAACTGGTTGACTTCGTCACTCCTTTGGCTCACAACTTGCCAAGGAAAACAAGAAGTACTGGCAATTACAAGTCATACCAGAAGTTCAGCACCGTACCAACTCCACAAGCAGCTGCCTTACAACCAGCTGCCCAAGGAGCAAAGAAACAACCTGACTCTCCCAAGAAGGAAGAGAAACTCATCAAGAAGATGTGCGTAGTCTGCAAGGAGACAGTACATCCTCTCCACCGGTGTAAGAAGTTCAAGGAAAGCACCACTGCGCAAAAGTGGAGTGTTGTTAGTAAATATAAGATGTGCAGCAACTGCCTCCACCCTTCCCATCAAGTCGCTGATTGCACCTCAAGATACTTGTGTAGAGTCTGTGGAGAGAAACACAACATCCTACTTCACAAGGATGAAGACAAGAAGCCCTCAGCAACAGATTTGGTTTCAGCAGGCAAATCAGATACCAGCAACAAGCCTCCAGAAGAAAAGGCAGCTGAGCCAACTTTGGGATGTGGCTTCATTCACACTGCCTTAGTGACAGTTCGTCACCAGGGTAGGAAGCTAACAGCAAGGGCAGCAATGGACAGCTGTGCTACCCATTCCATCATGTCAGAAAAGGTGACGAGCTTCCTACAGCCTCAAAGACAGCCCATTGACTTGATAATGAGAGGTACAGTGTCTGAGAGCAAACTCAAACATTGGACCACTGTGACTCTTTCTACCGTTCAACCTTCAGAAGTGGACATTCCAATAGGTGTGGCAATTGCACCTACTCTACCTGCTGCTTCTCCTCCAGAGAATCCAGGACAAGTTGCCAAACATGAACTACTCGAAGGACTTCCATTAGCAGATCCTGAGTTTGGTGGGCAAATCGATCTCATCATCGGGACGAACGACCTGCCTCTGGTGTGGGTGGATGGTGACAAAAGGTTCTCTGCCGAAGCAAGGATGACAGCGGTGAATACTATCTTTGGCTGGACTGTGTCAGGACCATCAAAACAGCAAAGTGGTGAAGTCACAACAATGAAAGTCGAGATCAGTGAAGACATCAAGCTTTTCAATGCAATGTACGAGCTAGAGCAGGTGCCAACAGCATCATCAATGACGGATGAAGAGAAGTCAGCAGTCGCACAATTTGAAGACACAATCAGACAGGAGTCAGATGGTAGGTACTCATGTCAATTGCCTAAAGTTTCTGATCCTCCCCAGTTAGGTTCCTCTGAGAAGATGGCCAAATCAAGGTTTCTTTCCAATGAGAGGAGAATGCTGAGAATGGGACAGCTGGAGTCTTTCAATGCTGAGATGGCAGGTTATCTGGAGATGGGTCATGCTGAGGTGGTTTCTGACAATAAAGAGAAGAATGCCAAATACTACCTTCCAGTCAAAGGAGTGGTAAAAACTAGTTCTACCTCTACTAAAGTAAGGCCGGTATTTGATGCCTCGGCCAAAAGTAGCAATGGCAAGGCACTCAATGACATATACTTGGTTGGTCCTAATCTATACCCTCTTATTTTGGATATTCTGTTGAAATTTAGAGTTAAACCTGTAGCAATAGCGGCTGATATATCCAAGATGTATAGGGAGGTGTGGCTCCAAGATGAGGACAAAGACTACCACAGGCTGTTCATTAGAGCCAAAAATGGTGAACTTCTTCAGGCTAGGATGAAGAGGTTGACATTTGGGGTGAGACCATCTCCATTTGTGGCTACCAGCGTCATACGACACCATGCCAAACTGAATGCAACACAGTATCCTGAAGCAAGTGAAGCTATTCTGGCAAACTTCTATGTGGATGACTACCTGGCCAGTGTGGACACAGTAGAAGAAGCAGACAAACTCAGGGAATCCTTGTGTCAGCTGCTCAACCTGTGTGGAATGACGCTCAGAAAATGGAGAGCCTCTTCTGATAATGTCCTGGAAAAGATTCCACCAGATCTGCTGGAAAAAGATGACAGAAAAGAGCTGATGAAAAGTGATGCCCTGAAAACCCTTGGTGTGCACTGGGACACCAAGATGGACTCATTCTTTGTAGCCACTCCCTCACTGAATGAAGGTGTAGTAACTAAAAGGGGTGTGGCCAGGGGTGTAGCCAAGGTGTATGATGTGCTGGGTCTGGTTTCACCATTTGTAATTCTGGGAAAGTTGCTCCTTCAAGAGCTATGGTTGAGAAATGTTTCATGGGACAATGACATTCCCTTAGACTTAGCTCAAGCGTGGCATGATTGGGTCAAACAATTAATCACTATTAAGGAACATTCCATTGATAGGTACATTGGCCTGAATACCAAACCTGTAAAGGAGGTTTCCCTGCATGGCTTTGCTGACAGCAGCACTAAGGCTTACGGGGCAGCAATTTACATAAGGGTTGTACATGAAGATAAAACTGTAGCCACCTCACTGCTATGCTCAAAAGCGAGAGTGTCCCCTCTAAAAACAAGGTCACTTCCAGAGATGGAACTGGTTGCAGCAAAAATGGCAGCTGATTTACTTGCTCATGTTGCCATGGTACTTAAAATTCCATTAAAAGATGTGAATGCATGGACTGATTCTATGATAGTCTTGAGTTGGTTGGAAAAGCCTTTGTTCAAGCTTAAAGTTTTTGTCTCAAATAGGGTAGCTCAAATAAGAGAAAAGCTACCTGAGGTGCAGTGGAGACATGTTAATTCAAGTGACAATCCGGCTGATTTGCCCAGCAGAGGAGTATCTGCTAACTCTCTTGTCGAGTCCCATATCTGGTGGCATGGCCCTAAGTGGTTGAGTAGTGGAGCGTGGCCTAAACAACCTGGTAACATTGATCATGATTCTGACTCGGTTTTACGAGGCATGAAAGCTACAGTCATGGTAGCCATAGCAACAAGTCCATTTGACATGGATTGGGAGGTGTGGCACAAATTTTCTAGCTACATCAAGTTGTGCAGAGTTATTGCATGGGCATTAAGATTTGGTAGATGTTGCAGGAAGAAAAATGTATTGCCACCCCAATTAGTGCTCACTGCTGATGACATTAAAGCAGCCGAAGCGGCACTTATTACTGTGCAGCAGCAGGTCAGCTTTCCTGAAGTGTTCCAGGCATTAGAAAACAACAAGTTACTACCCAAAGGTCATTCCCTTGGTGGCCTAGTGGTTAGTCTAAAGCCTACCAACGCTAAGTTAAAAGTTGACTCACACTCAAGTAACACCCTAGTTGCGAAGGGAAGAGTAAATGAAAGAGAGCTGATTCCCCTTTCTGGTAAAAACAAGTTAACCAGACTCATGTTGCTAACGCAACACAAGCTGCACTCACATGCTGGGGTGTCAGCATTAATCAGCATTATCGGTTACAAGTTCTATATTGTGGGTATTAAGAAACAACTGAAGCTGATTAGCAGGCAGTGTGCTAGCTGTCTGAGAACTAATGCTGTTCCATTACAACAGCAGTTGGGCTACTTACCGGCAGCAAGAACAGTGCTAGCTCCACCCTTTCAAACCTGTGGCATTGACTTTGCAGGCCCTATCACTCTTAGGGAGGGAGCAGTGAGAAAGCCTGTCCTGATCAAGAGTTATCTTTGTCTTTTTGTTTGCATGAGCACCCGGGCAATTCACATTGAGGTCTGTAAAAATCTCTCAACAGAAGACTTCATAGCTGCCCTTAGGAGATTTGCTAACAAAAGAGGGATGCCAGCATCAATCTACAGTGACAATGGCAGCAACTTTATCGGGGCAAAGGCTGAACTAGACAAGATACAATCTATGCTGAATAAGTCACAGCACAAGTTATCCTTGGTATCATCTGAAACTGGGCTGAAATGGCACTTCAGTCCTCCCAGAGCTCCACACTTTGGCGGGCTTTGGGAGGCTGGGGTAAAAAGCATGAAGAGGCAGATAAAGAAGATTGTGCAACCACACCCACTAAGACTAGATGAAATCCTGAATGTGGTTAGTGAAGTCGAAGCAATATTGAATTCTAGGCCCTTGGCACCATTGGACTCAGTTGAAGTAGAAGAAGGGTTAGTCCTCACACCTGGGCACTTCCTGGTGTTCAGGCCACTCAAAGCTCCACCCACTCCAGTAGCTTCAACAGCAAAATTAGCATATCTCAGAAGATGGCAGTTGACACAAAGGCTAGTGCAGGAGTTGGAAACCGCATGGAAAGGCAACTACCTACAATCCCTTCAAGCAAGGAGCAAATGGACTCGGAAAAGAAACAATGTGAAAGTAAATGATATCGTGTTTATCAAAGATATCACTTTGTCTAATGGAGCAAGATGGCCCCTTGGAAGAATAACTAAAGTCTATCCTGGTCGAGATGGGTTAGTGAGAACTGTTGACCTACTTTACAAACGAAAGAGCTATAAAAGAGCGATTCACCTACTCATCCCACTTCATTTGGATGAAGAACAAGCAAAGAATGAAGAGGAAAAGTCAAGTGAGAATAATTAACACTTTCATTTACAAACAATATTGACATAGTTGCCCCTGGCGGCCCCAGTATGTTTGGGTTCACCAAACAAACGCATTGTTTGTTATGCTATACAACTTATCATTACTTATTCATTACCATAACAAACATTAATTTCTAATACATGCACACTAGTGTGCGTTTTTTAGAATTCATTCCATTCTGTCACATGTATGTATAGTTTTGAATAGTTGCTTTTGAAATTGAATCTATGTGAATCTGCTTGGCTAGCTGACTAGGCTATCTAATCTGTGTGTGTACTGAGTGTCCCTCCTGCTCTTTTACTTGCACGGCAGTTGAGAGACCTGCATACTTTCAATAACTGTGCATAGTCTTATGTACAGCCCTGCTATCAGGGTGGTCCTTCACAATTGAAATAAACCAAACCTGTTTGTGGATTTACAACCCACAAACAGTTATACCGGATGGAATACGTACCAGATGTATTTCTGACAATATCACAGCTCTTTGTGACTCCAGACCATGATGTTAACTGACTGGAAACTTTGCAGCTTTCTTTTACTAGCTCACCATTACAAAGTTTAATGATGAGAGTTGCAGTATTTACTTCTTTATCCAATTCCACTACACATCTACTTGGTACTCCATGACACGAATCCCAGTCCGACTGAGTTCCTTCCACTCTGCATCTTTCACAGTGACTAATAAGTCTGCATTCTCCACAGGCTCCATGCTCCTCTCTGCAGCTCTGTCCTCTGCAATAGCATGCTCAATTTTGTTTCTTATCTCCTGATGGATTTTCATGATTTCAGTGTCAGAAGAGTGCCTCACCACTTGATCTGTGTCATCCATGACCCTCTGGACCTCTTCACTAGCCATGGAAATTGACTTCTCTTGCATGGAAAGGTTGAAAACTTTTCTTTGTGTCAATACTTCCACTTGGTTCAGTAATTCCTGTTCTCGGGAGGAGTCAGAGGGGCTTTAGAAGGAGAACAAGAGTTGAACCTTTGGCATTGCACACAAGATTTAACATGATTTTTAACTTCACGATATAACCAGGCCAGGTGTGATGCATCTCTTGAGGTGTTTGGTCTTTGTTGAAGCTGTGTTGTTTTGCTAGGTATATGGGGAATACCTTGACACTCATGTAAATCACTAAGACTTGGATGATGATTTATCAGGTAGCATTTGATTTCCTGTCAAATGTGCCAGGGACCAGTCATCAGACATCACATCAACTTCTCCTTGCAACTCTCGGATGGACAGAATATTACACCCATGGAGCCAGCAGTTCACCAGTATTCTCAGGAGGGATTTGCTGAGTCCACACAGAAGTCATATGGCTCAGCGATGAACAAGCTTACTGATCACTGCAGCAGTACTTTAGCAGGTTAAGGTCCACTTGCAGCAGTCATCCCACCCACACAAGTTCTTAGTGGTGTGTTGCACAGCCTTCTTTGGCTTTTTCCAGTTGGGTGAGCTGCTCCCCGAATCCAAAGCCAAAGTTTCCACAACTGCTTCACTCATGTGGGTGATGTAGTTATGTTTATCCCTACTCCTATTTCTTTGGGGGTTGGGGTCGCATTTTGCAACCACCTGGGGGACTCTGGTGAGACAGAGCGAATAGCACCAATTCCACATGCTTGCCAAGTCTCTCACCCCGTCGGAAGATCGGGGTGGGAATCACCATCAGACGGCTGCTTTGAAGCAAGAACGCATGCATCTGTCTGTGTGCCAAGAGCCAGCTCAGACGTGCAAATGTACTAGCTAAGATCCACCCAATATTGTGATGAGAGCTAAGATTCCAAGACTAATATCACTAGCTTCCACCTGAGCGTAGTTAGCACATGATAATAGTAGGCCAGCTTTTAAAAAATCATTTGCACTGGATCGTTCACTCACCATCTCCGTATATCAGGAATAGCTTCCTCTGGAACTTCGTTTTCAACCTATGGCTCCTCCTAATCTGTTGAAAAATTTTCGTCTAATATAGGTAGAACTTCTGAGCTATAAAATGACATTGTTTCAAACTAGAAACTACTTGAACTCTATGTCTCCAAGGCTAAAGTTGCACACATGCACACTTACCCGTACTATTTTTACTAGCTACCGTGGTATTTCACTAGTCTCATGTAGCTCAGTGGTTGGAGCACTGGTAACTAAGATTTTTTTCACATTTTGCCTTCGCTTATCTCTAGACCCATTTAAGTGAGAAAGTTTCAATCCAACTTTATTTTTTATAGCAACAAGTGGAGCATGTGTATCCTGGCATTGTCAATTGACGCATGCTACACAACACACAATTTACATGCACAAAGAAGACTCACCAGAGGGCATACTTTCGTCCAGTTAAAGTAAAACCTCCAGGTATAGTAGCTAAAAAGTCTACCTTGCATAGGAGTAGTGAAGTGACTGGACTTACACTACTAAACTAGTAGAGCTTGTGGCAGATAACTTCTTACCCTTCTTGTCCTTACTCTTCCACCCCTTGTCATTGTGTTTGGGAGTTCAGGATGCAACCATCATCTGCTCAAATTGGGTAGGCAGCTCATTTTGAATGCTGCATTAATGTGCTGCTTGTATGAGGGGAAACTCATCAATTGCCGAGTTAAGAGACGATTCTACGCCTATTTATAGTTGCTCTGCTACTTCTGTACCTGCTCAAGATGACCTCCAATCTCTTCGAAATCTTACTAGCCATTTAGCTACTGAAGCAGCTTCCTCAGACCCATCATCTGCTAAACTTTTGTCTTTATTTGAATCACAGAATGAGCTGCGTGACCGGGAACAGCATCTTCAACGTCAACAGGAGGCATTATAGCGTGAACAAGAGAGGTCTTTTCAGACTCAGCAGCTGGAGTTCATGAGACAAACTCTAGCCACTCAGACTGCCATCACTCAGACTAGACAAAAGGAGGATGATGAGTGTGAAGCTATGAGACGTGCCGACAAACTTGAACAAAGACTAGACCGTGTGCGTTCTTCTTTGGTGCCTATGTCCAGTGCTGAAGATGCCTTTTCTCTCCTATTGAGGTTTGAACGCACTATGGTATCGCGCAATATTGACAAGTTCCAATGGGTGGTTCTGGTTGAGGTTGTGTTGAGGGGTAAATTGTTAGATACTTACCATTGTTGTGTGGATTCGTGTGTTGGTAATTGGGAATTACTGAAGGCCAAGCTCTTAGAATCTGGGGGGTTTGGTACACATGATTGTCTCGATATGTATTGCCCAAAGTTTAGACAATCTGGTAGTCTAGAAGCTTCTACTTGGGCTAAAATTACAAGCTATCGTACTTTTGTTGTTCTTAAGAATTCTGGTGTCATGTCTAAATTTTCTGATGATGATCTTACGCTCATATCGCAAACTGTTGCTAATGGCTTTCCTAATTTAATCAATCTCACTTTAGATGGTACTGTGAATAATGTTCCAGCCTTGTTGATCTTAGATACAGCTGCAGATGTCTGTATGTGCTCATCCAACTTAGTTTCTAGCTCTAACTCTCCTGTGAGTCGTAGAACTATTAGTGGAATTGATAATGTTAATCATTCCTTGCCATGTTATTTGTTGCCACTCTCCACTCATGGTGTACAGGGTAAATGTCTCTTTGCTTCGTTTCCTAAATTCCCTTCTGGTTCAGTCCTTGTTGGTCTCCTAACTCCCCCCTGGTTCAGTCCTTGTTGGTCGTGATTGTGGGGACACCCTCACACACCTTATTGATGTGGCTAAGTGTGCTCCTAATAAAATTTTGGTCACCCGCGCTCAAGCTAAAGCCCGTGCAAAGGTAGAGCATGAGCGTCAGCTAAGGCATGCTGTTGAAGGTGCCACTCCCATTTCAGTTGACTCTACATTGTAAAAATTATAGCGTGAAAACCCACCAAATTCACACCAAACTGGTGGTGTGAATGCCCACCACCTATGCATAGTGTGTCCTTCACACTTTCTTCCCAGTGTGGATACACACTTAGTGTGAAATTCACACTCAATGAAATAGCATGGACCCTTTACCGAACATTAATTATATTCATGAGCAGGCAAAAACCAATGCTATTATCATTGTAGTCTACGTTATAAATGTTTTGTACAGTTGTGTGCTAGATAAGAGAGTTGACTAAGATTTTAGTCGTCTGATTAATGAGATCTGGGATTACACCAATCTCTTATTGTAAAAAAATGTTGATATGTAATACTAGAATCAATATAACTTTAAATAAGTCAGCATTAATGTAAGTATGAGTTCATAGTGATTATGGTGAGAATTCACACTAAATTTGGTGTGTACTTCACACCCAAACGATGAGGTGTGCGCATAACACCATATTTTGGTGTGACTATTGTTAAAAGTGATTCACGCTTAATTTGGTGTGAACTACACACGTTTTGGTTTACAGTGATTCAAGATGACGAAACAGTAATTCTGTCTGATTATTCTGATACTGACACTCCCTCTAATTCTGATTGCTTAGAAGACTCAGATTTCGCTGACTCCTTACTGCTTGAAGTGCCTCCTTCCACACATAGTGGTAGTGCTTCTCCTGATGACCTACCTAATCATTCCCCAATGGCCTGTCCGCCTTCAACAGTTGCATCCACACCTATAGAGCCTTTGCCTGATGTTTCAGTTTACTCTGATGCAATGCCCAATGCTTCAAATTCTATCTCTCATTTAGTTCCTTTCCCTCACTTACAATTTGATGGTATTTCTAAATCTGATTTTATCAAACTTCAAAGATCAGATAGTTCAACTACTCACATTTGGTCATGGGCAGAACAAGGTGTTAAAAGGTGTTTTGTTGTTGAAGATGTATGAATGTGTCTCAGTACAACCAATGGTCGTATATCTCACTCTATTGTACTTCCTAACCAGCTCAGACCTGAAGTGCTCACTATAGCCCACAATCACTCGGGAACTGACCTGAGCCGAAATGGGAGCATAGGGTCCACATAGATCATGCTCCCATTTCCAACAGCCTGCAGGATTCGGTCCTGAGGATGTACTGGGATGAGGCGATATACTGACTCGATGTCCATCTTAGCCTAAATGTTGGACTATTTCAACAACCCTATCCACAACGATGTAGGACAGCGAGGTGAGGGTAGGGTCAATGCAATCATTTATGCTGGCACCCCGGGGAAAAGACAAGTCCGTGATCAGCCTGAACTTGCTGAAATTAAGTCCCTTAGGTATTAGACCGAACCTGTTGATATGGAGGTATCATTTCCAAGCTGGAGGAAAAGGACCAAACATTTGACTCTTTGCCAGTTCACTACTGATATAGTCAGAGATGACTGCTGGTTGAAGGGTTGTGGAATGCATGTCTCTTGTACATGACTGCAGGGAGCCTCCCACTGAAAACCAATCCTAAGTTTTAGGCTATTATGATGAAATCATCAAGGTAGTGTAGGACCCTATGGATCCCATCCCGCTGCAGACACCATTGCAACACATCTGCTACTGCATTTTCATAATCTTGGGAACTGACCTGAGCCGAAACGGGAGCATAGGGTCCACATAGATCATGCAAAATTAAAGTTAAAGGGGAGAGTATGTCATGGTTCATATAGTTAGTGGCGTGGCAACCCAGGAACTGGTATGCCGCAGCTCTTGAAGGCAGTGGAGAGTGATCTCAGTGACACTGACAGACGACTATAATGAATGGCAGTGTGGTTGCCAGCACAGTTCAAGCAAGTATGCATGAACCTTCATGCACGCAATCTGCAGAGACAATCATTGTACCTCCTGCACACCTCCCTAGGCCAACGGGAGTGGCGAGGCCCTGCGGAAGCTGAACTAGCTGCCGTCCCTATTGGCCACCCCCACCATGAATAGTCTGGATTCTGGGGGCAGCGCTGAGTTGGGTTGTCATCCTACAAGCAAATAGAACGAGGGACTGATTTTACCTGCCCAGTGAATGCCTCACTGTATAGTCTGGGGTCTGGGATAGACCAGTCCAGACTCTTTCTGGCCAATGCTTCCCTCCTGAATTGACTATCGTGGCCTCCGTCAAATTGTGACCAAATGGATGGGGAACAAGCAAATAAGTAGCCAGAGAGAGTAAGTGTGCCCAACTTCCAGAGAAGTCATAATGGAATAATTATTCCATTATGACTTCTCTGGAATAATTATTCCATTATAATTATTCCATTATGACTTCTCTGGAAGTTGGGCACACTTACTTACCTACAAACGCTTGGACCAACTATGTATGTATGTACTTCTCTACGGAAGCGGCTAAGGAGAGGAATCGTTGCCGCGTAAGCAATAATTGCTGGGCAGGAAACATTGCCACGAACCTTAACCCTACATAACCTTTGACCTTGTATGAATTTATTTATTTAATTTTTTTGGTGGAATGGCTTTGTGTTGCTTGCCTAAAACATGAAAGCACAAGACTATTCCCAAGTAGCTAGTGCTTAACAAACAGAACTCATTTTTATCTAGTTCGAGCAAACTTGTTCCCAGGGGTGTGGTACCTGCTACAACATCTGTTGTGATGTACGAACTAGATCCCAAGGGTGTGGTACCTGCTACAACATCTGTTGTGATGTACGAACTAGATCCCAAGCGTGTGGTACATGCTACGACATCTGTTGTGACTTGATCCCAGGGGTGTGGTACCTGCTAAGACACCTGCTGTGACGTGTGAACTTGATCCCAGGGGTGTGGTACCTGCTAAGACACCTGCTGTGACGTGCGAACTTGATCCCAGGGGTGTGGTACCTGCTACGACATCTGTTGTGATGTGTGAACTTGATCCCAGGGGTGTGGTACCTGCTAAGACATCTGCTGCTGTGACATGAAAAGTGGATCCTGAATGTGTGGTGACTGCGATTTGAGTAGGCAATTTAGTGAGTGTTGTAACAGCCAGGGAATTGTGGTGTTCTGGAACATTGTATTTGAGCCATTCTGTGTACTTAGGATCAACCAAGTCATATCCTTCTTCCAATTGTTGAGCAAAAAGAAGTTCCTCTTCAAGGGTGAAGGTTGTTGAGGTACCAGCTGACTGATCAGCAACTAAATCTTCTTCACATTGTCCTGTAATGCTCCTTTGATCATTACTATGGTCATTTGCCTCACATTCGATAGACACACTGGTAGTAAGTGGTCCATCATCTAAGGAAAAAATATAATCAATTTAACAGCATACTGATCAAATCCACTTCTCCAGTAGACTAGGTCAAAACATTTAGTTATGAGTACCATAATATTCAACAAGTACATTGTGTACAAACTTTAGTTGTCCTTAACTAGTACCAAATAATAAAACCCTTACCACAGACAGGCTTTCATTTAGAGAGTTAAAATGTCAGGGTTTTTTCTTCTTTTTTTAAAAATATAAATTTAGCGTACAATACATAAGGTAAAGCCAACTACCCATGAGCTAATGCTATGGCAGCCTGAAAGAAAGTGACACAAAATAAAGCATGATAAAAAAAGGAAATATCGCAGTATAGCAACAGGAATTAGTATTGACCTTATCCTTGAAACCATACCCAAATTTGGAAATATATTGACAATTTGTTATGGAGTATAAGACAGGTATATATTTTAGCGTTTCAGGTTAAGGTACAAGCTTCCTTTGCCTTTTGTCTTTTGAGTATTATGAGAAGAATTGTGACAATCTTGAATTAATGTCCATTTACAAAATATATGTAGCATTCCTAAGTTTAGCACTGCAAGGGAAGACTTACATGGTCAAGCATGAATTGCAGTGGTAACTTTCAGCTGAAAGGATGAAGTATATACTGGTCAATTGGTATAGTTCAATAAAACCTTTTGTTATCTAATTTTTGACATTACTAATTTAAGTATATAACGATAGAAATTTTATGGGGTCCTCAGCCTCTCCAGACCTGCCTTCAGTCTCTTGTGTCATGCAGTGGTGGATCTAGAGACTTCAATGTGGTTTTATGATTTTTTATCTACAAATGTTTTACTTGAAATACAAGAAACTTCTTGTGAAGTGACTTGTGCCAAAAAGCAATCTCCTAGGAGTATGTCACAAACCTAGCTAGATAATGCTCTAGTAATTCTGAGCAGTACTCATTCATTGTGCACTAATTTGTTTGTCCTACTACACACCAACATTTAAATATATGTTTTATACCGAAATGATAACACTAAAAAGCTACATTCTTCTTTTTCATCATAAATCAGCACTTGCCTGGTGGTTGAAGAAAGCATTAAAAAATGAATTCAAATAGCACTACATTACCCTAGTATATTCCTTCTTACTAGAATTAATCCATGATGGAAGGCAAAAAAGATAGCGCAGTAAAGGTCAAAGGACATTAATGAGTCTCGACTGTTTGCATTATAATATGCTTTGAAGTGCGCGGCAACGATTCCTGTCCTTGGTGTCTTTCCTTATCTGCACGTCCACCGGGAGAAGAAACGGTGATGGCTGGGAGAGGTTTAAGATTGCAGTTGAGGGATTTCGTTATCCCTGAACTAGAAGAGACTGGAGTGGAATTGGGGAGAGGAGCTTATGGATCTGTCGTCGAAATGCTTCTGCGGGGAGAAAAAGTGGCTGTAAAAAAAATTCACCAGGCATTACTGGCTAGTGATGGTGGTGAAAACTTACTGGGACAATTAGAGAGTGAATGTGATCGGTAAGAAACTGGGTTTCTAGAGAGATCTCTAATTTCTTTATATTGGTGCTGAATTTAAAAAAAGAAAATAATTATATGGGTTAAATACTACATGCATTATTATCATTTAGCTATCAGACTAATTAAGGTTACCCTGCCACCTGCACCTGTGGTCCTTTAATATTCAGTATTATACCAACTGCCTGTAACTGGATCCTATTTTACCTTCTGCATGCTATCTTAAGGCAAGGTTGGCTCTCATTTTGTACGCGATCAATTACCTTGCCCACCAAAAATCTACCTGTTTTATTGTGAAGGCATTTTACCACGAGGTCAAACCTGCCCAAGAACTAATTGCTGTAGTGTTTTATTCCAAAACAGTCAATTTTGAACAATATCCTTCTTAAATATTTGGGTTAGGAAATTGGAATGAAGCTGTACTCACAAAGACAGCAACTAAAGAACTATCTCAACAGCAACGAACTGCATTCTGACTGCTACTAACTCTGACGTGCTCCACCAACCTTTTTTTCTAACTCCGTTGTGTAGGCTTCATCATCATCACTGCAGTTCTTTCTGTTTGACTTGCTTAAAGGTAGTGTCCTTCAATCCTATCTGCCTACTGGTCTACTGGTCCTGTCTTGCATAGGCATAGGAAGCAAGTCTGAAAGTGAGGAGGGCAGGGGGGGGGGGGGGGGGGGGCACATAGGCAGCACACACCCCTAAGGAAAAAAAGTTACAGAATGCTTTATTTATGACCTATTTTACTATTTTGTTAAATGGATATTAAAAAATGGCTGTGTATACCGTGAAGAAACTTTAGAGCTACACGGCTGAAAGAATGTAAGTGCTGTAGATCTTTCGTCAAATAGTTACTGCGGGGCTGTTTCTCAGTTCCTGGTTTGTCTTTATTATTCCAATTTGAGTCCTCCATTAGTGCCCATTCCGGAAATGGGAGGGGATGGGGGGTGGGGGGGTGGTACTATGAAGTAAAGGATAGGGCCTGTAACAAATCATGGGAGCCACTTATGTCTTGGCTAGCTCATCCTGAGTTGTAGGAAAGGACAGAACTAACTCTATTACACTAATTACACTATTCACATCCTTAATTGTATAGATTGAATTTCTTGTTCCCTCACCTCTTAATTCCTAATTGTATTGATTAAATTTCCTTTCTCTTGCTCTCTATGTACTCATCATTCCCATGCTTATAACTTATTGGTTTTGTCTTTTTCTTTCAGTTTTTGATCTTGAGTTTTGTTATTGCATTTAGTTTGTTCTATCTCTCTGCTAGCTGCCGGTCATCTATCTGCTAGTCACTATTTTAATTAAACTTATTTATTGTAGTGAGATCCTTTGTTTGTAGCGGCTCTGGCGTATTGTTGGTTGAGTTGGGTTTCGCTTACTGTAGCTAGCATAGTCAGTAGGCTAATAGTCATCTATAGCTGGCCCCCGCTTTCTCTGTGTCCGTCAGTCCATTGCTATCTGTGGGCTATACAACTTATGTAGCATTGTATACATAACTTGTATGGCAGTTTGTAATAGGACAAGCAAACTATGGGTTTACACAGTTATTGTGTTCTTGAACACTGTTTCTATTGACAACTAAAGCCCAACACATAAAAGGTCTCGCAACAATGGAACGAAATTTGAGTCTAACCTATTAATTAGATGCTGTCTTTAATTGAGGCTGAGTAAGTACAATACTAGCCAAATAGTTTTCAGATTTCAAAACTTGGCTATATGTTATGCCTAACGAATGACTTGGTGCTAACTTGCTATCAGTTATATCTAACAGATGCAGTTGTAGGTATTGAATCAACAAATGCCAGTATCTAAAGTGGAAGAAACTTTGATTTATAAACTACAAGCATTCCCTCTCCTCTTTCTATTTTCTCCCTCTCCCTCCCTTCCTTCCCCTCTCTCTCAGCCGGCACGGCACATGCAAGAACAGTATAACCATTCTTGGGTCAGACTCCTCACTTGTCATATACATAGTTGGTTTGTTGGTTATAACTGTGATAAGGTGTAATGATATCAGTGTGGTTTTTAGTTCCCTCAGAGTACACATTGGCCAGCTGTTCTGGGTAGTTTTTTAGAAACTGTGGCTGTACCATGGTCACTATAAGGCACATATTTGAAACAGTACCCTGATATTTAATGTATTTATACATATTGAGCGGGCGTAACTCCGTTGTTAATTGGCAGATTTTAGCAGTAACGGAGTAATAGGAGGAATTGACGAAGGACCACCCGGAATTATAGTGTCACGGGAACACCAAATAACTAGCTAGACTAGCCTAGCTAACTATAAGAATTCTGAGCAGTTAAACAGTTATGAACAGTTTTTTTGTAACTACTAGAACAACATGAAAAACGGGTAACTACAGAGATGAAAATAAACAAAATTACGTGAAAATGCGTGCGTGAATGATATTGATATGTTCATGCGTCGTTGCTTCAGGGGTCTGAGCCTTGTTCAGCACTGGCCTGGACACATACATATGCATATACATATATACATACTTACACTAGACATCAAAACTAGAATGTCCAGCTACAGGTGCAGTTGTGTGAAAGCTAGATATCCGAAATTTTATACACATAGGATATATTAATGTGCCATAATTCTGGAAAATTCTGTGATTATTTTAAAATTAAACATTTCTAAGTGTGACTTAAATATTATTAGTCAATTCCATTTAAGTGAACTTATTGCACACCACACGACCACAGTTGAGCTAGCTAGAAGGGTCCTTCTACGTACGCCTGTTTTAAAGTTCTCTCTAATGAGTCCGCGATATATATATATATTTTATTTTTTATTTTGTTCTTGTTAGGTCTAGGAATTGTTTTTGTTCTTGCGTGGGCGTACGTGTGCATATTTTCTCCTACGCGCTTGCGCGGGCCGGGTAACCTTCTTAGCAACATTTTGTTTTGTTTACCCGCCGTACGAAGTAGCTATGCCCAGTGAAACAAATTCTGCGAAAGAGAGACAAAACGTTAGAAACGCTCTGTCAAGAGCTTTGAGGGCGTTAGAAACTCCAGAAGAAAAATTAGTAAGGAGAGAGATAAGAAATGAAAAAGACAGGGCAAGGAGGAGGATAGCTAAAACGAAACAGAAACAGGTAGCAGTAATTCCATAATACAAAGGAATGTCAGCAGGCTGGTATCTAGAATTAATCCTGAAGCGCTTGCCAGAAGGTTACAGTTAGTTTATCTTTGGTCTGTTATTGAAACATTTAAAAAGAAATAAAATCATTAATTCAATGCATCGCTCGCTTCGCTATTTTGTGCTATTAGAGCGCATCACTAGTACTCCTCCTTATGCATTGATATGAGGAGAATCAACAACTGAAAGTATTTGGGATCAAAAACGAACAGACCCAATCACCTCCAATGTCAACATGAAGTAGCTGATAACCTTCTTGCATTTATGTACACAACATTTCCAGTGTAAATGTTTCTGTAAGGTCTGCTGATACTGATGTGCTGATTATTCCACTTGCCATAGATGTCCAGAAATGCCGTAAATTGTCCATCCCATCCCACAGTTTCATGGGACAGTGGGACGTTCCACGGGATGTCCACCTGTCCCTCTATAGATGCATGTATGTCCCACATCCCATCCCATGGTCCCATGGGACAGTGGGATTGTCCATTGCATCCCACGGTCCCATGGGACAGTGGCCATTGTCCATTGCATCCCACGGTCCCATGGAACAGTGGGACATTCCATGGGATGTCCACATGTCCCTCTTACAGATACTCCCACTGTTCATTCCATTTTACGATCCCATGAAAGTATTATCACAATGAACACTACCAGTACAAATATTACACGCAATCTATTTCACAGACCCATGGGATGGGATGGACAGTAAGATATTCATGTGTCAATGAGAGGGACAGGTAGACATTCCGTGGAATGTCCCATGATCCCATGGGACTGTGGGATGGGATGGACAGTAGGACACATGCATCTGTAGAGGGACAAGTGGACATCCTGTGGAAAGTCCCATGGGGCTGTGGGATAGGATGGACAATCCCATGTAATCCCATGATCCCATGGGACCGTGGGATGGGATGGACAATTTACGGCATTTCTGGACAGCCCTCCCACTTGCATGCTAAATGATCAAAGGAGACTAACATCATCCTAGACTATGGATTTAGCAATCACCAAAGATATTATTGGTATGCACATCAGCGGACCTATTTGCAGGCTTTAATCCTGTGCGGTTTTTATGTCACCAGTTTGATTTGATTCTCTTCATCTTTTCCCAATATTAATGGGTGTTGCTGAGTTTAACATAGGAAAGCTGTTTTTGAATGTCAAGCCAAGATTTCCTGACTAAATCTTAGCTAATGCATGTTTTTCTGCAATTTTTTTTGTTTTTTTTTTTGGCTTCCTGATGTTTAGTCATTTTCTGGACCTTAACTACATGAATGCAATCTAGAAATTTAGTTAAGGTAATCATTATTGAATCTCTTATTTATTGTATTAATACTGAAATCAATAGCTATGTGTTATCTTTAAATTATTACTAGGCTGACTCTCCATCCATTTGTGCATGAGCATACCAACATGCACTGTATGTCATTTTTTTTTTTTGTTTGTTGCAGGCTTCGTTCAATAAACCATCCAAACATTATCAAGTTTCTTGGAATATATTTTGGGAAGAATTCAGATGTTCCAATGCTAGTAATGGAGTATGCGCCATATTGTCTCAGGAAATATGTCGAAACAAATGTTATTCTCAAAGACAGAAAGAAGCAAATAATGCTTGATATTGCAGAAGGATTAAAATTTATGCATGGGCTTAATCCGCCAATGATTCATCGTGATCTTACTTCAAGTAATGTTCTTTTAACTGATAAGCTTCAGGCCAAAATTACAGATTTGGGAACTTCCAAGTTTCTAAATAGTCAAGCTATTCAAGTCTTAACTAATGTACCAGGCAATGAATGTCACATGCCACCAGAAGCAAGAATACCAGAGGGGCAGAGGTACACGGAAACAACAGCAAATACGATGAAGTTGGATGTGTTTTCATTTGGCAATGTTCTAATTAATGTTTTGACTGGAGAATTTCCTGTCACCACCTCAGATCGAGATGTAACCAACAGAAGACAGACTGAGGTTCAGCGTCGCAAGAAACTCCTTGATAAAATTCCTGCTTCCAGGGAGAAAGACCTCATTGTTAGCTGTCTTAGTAATGATGCAAAGTTTCGTCCAAGTTCTGATGAATTAGTCAGCTTCTTTAAAGGAGAGGACATAGAAGGTAAGTACTTTTAAGCAACATATTATATTGTATAAACATTTCTACAATAGTTTTATTCAGCCAGAATCTTGAAGAAATGCTCTATGGCTTAATTTCTATTTTATCCAGTAACAAACAAACTTATGTTGAAAGGAGCTAATAGCAAACTACTGCCTAAGATAGTATAAGGCTTATTCTAAAAAAAAAGAAAGTATTATTACACAACCGGAATTAAATATTAAACATGTATTTTGTTAATTATTTAATTTAATTTTTATAATATAGAAATCCAATAACAATATCATACTATCATATTCAGTATTGTTAAAGATACTTTTATTTACTTCAGATGACCAAAATGTAAATGATGAAGACTTATTTGTGGAGAAGCCTTCTTATGATGTGAAATGTCCTACTTGTTTGGAAATATTTGATGAGCCCCACCAGTCGCTCTGCTGTGGAAATCACGTATGTAAAGAATGCTATGATAAGTTAATAAATCAAAGGTGTCCTCTGTGTCGAGAATTAGACTTTAAAGCTCTACCTGACAAATTTTTTGCTCGTCAACTACTAAGCATGAATGTTACTTGCTACAATAGTAAAAAGGGATGTGAATGGGTCGGTGAATTGCGCATGCTGAAAGAGCATATGGAAGCTTGTAAAAAGAACAAAGTTACTTGCAAACATTGCTTAGAGGAAGTCAGAAAACCGTTATTTAGTGAGCATTTCAACACATGTCTGGAAATGCCACATCCATGCCCACATATATGCAAGGTTGGTGATATAAGATCGAGACGTATGCAGCAGCATCTTGAGAGCGATTGTCCTTTGAGGGCTGTCAAATGTGATGGTCCAGTTCCTCAAACAGCCAGCAAGGTTGTTCAACAGATTCCTCTCAATGTCTGTATGACAAATTACTCAAACTATGCCAAAAGTGAGGATACATGGTACAGCCAGCCTTTTTATTCTCATAAAAATGGCTACAAGCTTTGCCTCCAGGTTGTGATCAATCGGTTCTATGCTAACAAAGTGTCAATACTTGTGAATGTATTAAAAGGTGATTATGACCACAAACTTCGTTGGCCCCTTAGGGCTAATATTGAAGTAGCACTTTATAATTGGAGGACTAAAAAGCCTGAGTTTAGCAAAGTTCTCTACCTCGTTGGAGATGCCTTCTGTGCACAAAACACAACCCGCTTACCATCTTGGGGTAAAGGTCAAATGGAGTTCATAGATTGTAACAGACTTGCATTGAACAAGACCAAAAATACTAGCTATTTAGAGTATAATTGTTTGGGCTTTTGTATCCAAAAAATTGTTGCCTTTAAGACTCCAGCTATCCCTGCACTTCCTGAATGGGCCAGTGCTAATACCTTCATTGTTCCTTCGTATACAGCTCTGAAAAAAAAGGAGAAAGCCACTTTTTATGGTCCTCCAGTTTATACAGGTACAAATGGGTACAAACTCTGTCCTCATGTAAATCTTTGGGGTTGTGGCACATTTGAAAAGACTCATATGTCTGTGTGCTGCACTCTAATGAAAGGAGAGCATGATCATGAATTGCAATGGCCCATGGAGGCAAACCTTACCATAGAAATGCTCAACTGGAGACAAGACAGAAATCATAAACAACACACATTTTCATTTGGCCCAACTTGTGAAGCAAAGCTTGTTTCACGAGTATTAACTGATGGAATAGCTGTGCGTTGCTTGCCTTTCAATTTAGCAGCTTTCACAGAGTTGGCATTTAATCAAAATAATAACACTGAGTATTTAAGGGAGGATTGTTTACTATTCAAAGTAAAATCTGTTACTGCCTATTTAGACAGGGGTTCTTACATTAAATTACCAGCTTGGATTGACCCTGCTAAAGGCTCACCCTACCCTTGCTTTACTTTACCCGAGTTTGACAAGAGAAAGAAACACAACAACAGTGCCTTTAGTAACCCATTCTACTCCCATCGTGATGGCTACAAAATGCAGCTGAAAATTAATTCAATGCGAGATGGTCATGTTGGCCTGTATGTGCACATCATGCGAGGTCCCAATGATAACCAGTTACAGTGGCCATTTTGTGGTGATATTGTTCTTCAGTTAGCCAATTGGTGCAGTGACAATAATCACCACAGTAAAGTATTAGGGTTTAATGAAAATTGCACCAGCACTGTTTGTGGCAGAGTAGTTGACACTGAGCGTAGCAAAGACTGTTGGGGTTATATGAAATTCATTTCTCATGAGGCACTCAAAGGTTCAGCCAGCATTAAATATTTGCAAGACGACTGCCTTCATTTTTTCATCAAAGAAATTATCGTTTATTCCAAGCCACCGCCTCTGTATGTTCCTATATGGCAAGGTAATAAACCATCTCAGTATGTTCACTTTTCCATGAGCAACTTCTCAAAGAGAAAAGAATTTAAAACTAAATACTATTCTCCAGCAGTTTTTAGCCATCGTGATGGTTACAAAATGCGCCTTGAGGTTGATCCCAGCAATGACAGTCACCTGGCTGTGTATGTTAAGTTATTGAAGGGAGAAAATGATAACAAGTTAAGCTGGCCATTCTACGGCGCTATAAAGATTGAGCTTCTTAATCACCTCAGTGATAGCAAGCATCTTCAGTTCAACATTCAGCTTCATGAGCGTTTTGAAAAGTCTATCATTGGAAGAGTTGGAAATAGCCCTAATGAGAGTTATGGTCTCCCTAGAGCCACTTCACACAGTGCCTTGTACCTAAATAAATCTGCTTCCACAGAGTTTTTGAAGTATGACTGCCTTTGTTTCAGGATTGCTAGAGTTGTTGCTTACTCCCATGATATGAAAGTTCCAAGATGGCAGACATCCGGCCATCCAGCTAGCTATACCATCACTAATGTTTCTAAGAGGGTAAGCATGAATTCCACATATTACAGCCCACCCTTTTTTGCTGCAAAGTACAAGATGTGTCTTAACATCGACTTTGACGCAGCATTCAATGAGTCTGAAAAAGCTAAATATGTATCCATGTATGTATGCTTGCTGAAAGGAGGTGAAGATGAGTCCTTGCTGTGGCCATTTTGTGGAGACATTACTGTTGAAATTCTTAATTGGTATGATGATCATGGGCATTTCAAAAATATTATTTCTTTAAATTATCCTGATCATTCCTCCCATGCCAGACCATACACTGACAAAACGGAACCTGAGGGCTATGGAAAAGAGTGTTTTGTTCCAATATCTCAACTTTTTTCTCAGTTCTTGCTTGAAGACTGCATGCGTATACGTATATCGCGGGTGGATTGCTACAGTACTCCCCTTAGTCAGAAGCGGACATTGTTGCAAGCTAATTTGCAGTCTAAATATCTATTTGAATTTACCATCAACAGTGTATCAGTTCGAATTCGAAATAACAGTGAAATAAAAAGCTCAGCATTCTATACTCATGAGAATGGATATAAGCTTAGGCTAGAAGTTTTTCCCGGAGGTAGTAAGAATTACAAAGGGAAAGTATCCATTTATGCTCGACTTTTGGCTGGTGAACATGATTCATCTCTAAAGTGGCCTATGAATGTAGCACTGAAAGTTGAGCTTCTCAATTGGAAATCAAATTCATATCATGTGATGTACAATATTGAATTCGGAAGATCAGACAAAGACTGTTGCAGTCGGGTTTCTCCCAGCGATGTTTCAGCCAGTAATTGCTTTGGATACAGAATATTCTGCTCACATGCTAAACTTTTTCAAAAGGATCGCAACATTGAATATGTTCAAGATGATTGTATACGTGTGCGAGTAACAAATGCACTGATTTTTTCTCACAACAAAGGATTCTTTAATTAAACTTTAAGCTAGCAATGCCTGATACTATTGTTGCACTTGTACCTGTATTTTTATTATTATTTTTCTACATCAATATATGAAAGACAAAGTTGAGTTGTTGTTTTTTCTATTGAAATTAGTTGTTGTTTATCACTTTGTGTTGTTATGTAGCTCTTTTATCTTATACATCACAGTATGTCTTTACTAACATGTTTTTGTTTAGTTACTATCAAATTTTAGTATAAAACTTCTTGAAAACTTATTTTAAGGCACCAGAATCCTTTAGCCAACCTACAGGTCCACATATTGCCAAATTTGAAAGAGTAAGTAAATTGGTTCATGTAGTGTTGTATTGAAGGTAAAATGGATGTCATTAAGCGGAGTTAACGTGGGAGGTGGAAGCGGGGGCAGGGGTAGGGGCATGTGAGAATGCACACGTGGCCATTGCACAAGTCAATGAGAGTCCAGCGAACCTCCCATGCAGACGACGGAGACATCGGGTTAAGCGCCGCCGCCCTGCAAGCGATCGTAGATCGTGGCAACCAAACTCCAGGAAGCCGGTGCCGAGACGGGAGCACCACCGAGAACTGACGTGTCTGAGAGTAAGTTATGGGTGGTGAATGTTACTCCTCCTCCACCTTACAAGGTGTGAAACTCAGTGGGAGCATTATTGGTACTTAGGGGAAGGATGCCGACTCCAGGCAGGTGAGAGGCATTCATTCTAGTGGCTGGTTAGGTGGGGTGTTGGCCCAGTAGTAGGCCAGCATGGCAAGTAGTAGGGTGCAGTGACAATAGGGTGCAACGGTCCAATCGTATGCTAGCAGGGCATACAATAGGGTGCAGGGGTCCAGTGGTAAGCTAGCAGGGCATACAATAGGTGTAGGGGCCCAGTGGTAAGCTAGCATGGCATACAATAGGGTGCAGGGGCCCAGTGGTATGCTAGCATGGCATACAATAGGGTGCAGGGGCCCAGTGGTATGCTAGCATGGCATATAATAGGGTGCAGCGGTCCAGTGGTAAGCTAGCATGGCATATAATAGGGTGCAGCGGTCCAGTGGTATGCTAGCATGGCATATAATAGGGTGCAGCGGTCCAGTGGTAATCTGGCCACATGGTTCCAGTGCTTCGGCCTCTACGTGGCAGTTATATAGCATCTCGACAGCCTAGCCGAGTGCCAGACCTGATGGCCTACCAGGCACTGATAGCAAAGGCCAGCCAATCTTACTGCTGGCCATCCTGGTTGGTGTATGACCAATCCTTTCGCCAGGAAGTAGCAGAAAAAACTACCCAGTCATGGGCCAAGGTCGACCCATCCCTCTATGCGTTATGCTTCTTTGGCCAGAATCGAAGTGCTGAGAACTGGTGTGCCGTATGCCAGGCTATGGATCACACTACAGCCACATGCCCTACTAGGCTGGCAAGAAAATGGAGTTGGGTGGCGGGAGGTAGTCCTCAACAGGCGGGTTGCCCATTGGATGTGTGCTTGAAATATAATAGATTCAACGGAGACTGCAAGTTCGGGAGTAGCTGCCGTTTCCAACATGTGTGCTCAAACTGTGGAGAGCGCCATCCAGCTACCAAGTGTCCCAAAAGTGGAGGTGACAAAAGAGCTCGAGTGGAACCGGGAGAGAGACACATCTGACAGTTGTGACCGAGACAGCAGACATTATCACTATAACCTGTGTGTTGTTCAGTCATTGTTTGTGGCTGCTGGCAAATGGTCATCATATGGTACCTATATACAGAGATAAGATTTAAAAAAATTAATAAATAAATAAATAATAATGAGAATAATATTAATAATAATATTAATAATAATGAAGAAAAAAAAAGAAAGAAAGAAAAAAGTACTAAGGGCAGAAACTAATGAGTACCGGTATGGTTCCAATAGTGGTAACAGTAGCGCTGGAGTAGTATAAGGAGTTATATATTCTTGTTATACATCATCCCGAGCTAGCCCATGATCTATATGCAGGAGGATACCAATATGTACACCATCAGCTGATGGCCCTGGAAGCATGTGACTCGGATCGCTCTCAAGCCCTGCCGCCAGACCTGGTGATAATAGTGACACCTCTGAGGCTACATGAATGGAAGGAGGGACTGCAAGCGCATCCAGACCAAATCTTTGCAGACTATATCCTAAGGGGCATAGACCAAGGCTTCAGAATAGCAAGCAGGTGAAGCTAAAGCCCCGCCCACTGAACATGCCATCAGCAGACGAGCATCCGGAGGTAGTCTGTAAGTACATCCAGTAAGAGATTGAAAAGGGGCGGAGATGGAAAAGGGGCGGGTGGTGATTGTTTCCCAATCGATTAGGGAAAGGGACATCATTCACACAAGCCCATTTGGGGTGATACCCAAGAAATCTAAGCCGGACAAGTGGAGGTTGATACTGGACCTGTCCTCACCTATAGATCACAGTGTGAACGATGGGATCGAGAGAGAACTAACCTCACTCAGTTATGTGTCGATAGATGATGTGGTCAACCAGGTACCTGCTGGGCATGATGGCTACAATGGACATTAAAAGTTCCTATCGAAACATACCAGTGCATCCCAAGGATAGGCATTTGCTGGGCATGGAATGGGCAGGATCCACGTTTATTGACACCACGTTCCCCTTCGGGCTCAGGTCTGCCCGGCTGATCTTCTCTGCAGTAGCAGACACCCTGGCCTGGATAATACAGCAAAGAGGGGTATCATGGGTGGCCCATTACTTGGACGATTATATTACAACAGGAGCTCCAGGGGGACAGGAGTGTGAGGAGAATGCAAGGGTGATGCATGATCTGTGTGCACAACTAGGCATGCCAGTAGAACCGGAAAAGGATGAAGGCACAGCAACCTCATCACATTCTTAGGCCTGGAGCTCGATTCAAGGACGATGGAAATACGACTACCTCAGGACAAGCTGAGGAACCTGAGGGTAGTACTGGGCAGCTGGAGGGGCAGGAAGGCGTGCAAAAAGCGAGACCTATTGTCACTGATTGGCTTGCTAGCGCACGCTTGCAAAGCTATAAAGCCAGGACGAAGCTATCTACGGAGGTTAATTAAGCTGTCTACATCTACAAGGCGACTGGACCAGTTTGTACGACTGAATCGTGAGGTAAGGGCAGACATACAGTGATGGGCATCGTTTGCCAGTGAATGGAATGGGTCAGCAATGATCATAGCACAACAAGGGGCAAAACCAGACGTTGTAATAACGTCGGACGCATCAGCCTCATGGGGGTGTGGGGCCTTCTGTGGTGAGCGCTGGTTTATGCTTCCATGGGTCGCTAGAATGCAGGAGACACACATTACAGTGAAGGAACTGGCCCCAATTGTGTTAGCAGCAGCGGTGTGGGGGCATAACTGGCACGGAAAAGTGGTATTGGCCCAACTCCGCTGTGGTGGCCATTGTATACTCGGGGGCCTCCAAGAACGTAGACGCCATGCAACTGAGAAGATGCCTGGCATTTCTAGAGGCAAAGATGGAGTTCACCATTTGGGCTATACACATTCAAGGGGCCAGAAATCAGGCAGCTGACGCACTGTCAAGAAACAATGTAATTGCCTTTCATGCTCTTTGCCCACAGGCCCAAGAAGAAGAGTCACACATACCATCGGAACTGCTGGACTCCGTGCTCCTCCTGGACCCCGACTGGACATGCAGAAGCTGGACAGATCGGTGGACTCCGCACTAGCGATGTCCACACGAAAGACTTACTTATTGGCCAAGAGACGTTACGAATGTTTTTGTATATGTCATAATATTGTAGCTCTTCCTACTAATGAAATGACTATGTGCCATTATGTAGCCTTCCTGAAAGAGGAGGGCCTCAGCGCCAGCTCCATATGGGGCTATCTGTCCGCAATACGCCACCTCCACATCGAGGAGGGCTGGGGAGACCCATCGCTTTCAAGTATGCCAAAACTGGAGTCAGTGATTCGGGGGGTGGGTGGGTGAAGAGGGTACAGGTAAGTTCAGGCCAGGTCAGTATGGTGGGTAAAGATTATGGGCGGCAGTTACAACCTGCTTCTTCGGGTTCTTTCGAGCTGGTGAACTGACAGTACCATATTACTCATCATTTGATAGGGCAGTACATCTCTCCTTCGCAGATGTAGCGGTAGATGACCTCGCGAGGCCAAGCATGCTGAAAATCCACCTCATGATCACATGTATGGAAACCTTAGAGGTGAATTTATTTGAGATCATATTGTCATTGGAGTACAGGGTAAAATAATTATAGACAGAGGAAGGTTTAGAAAAATATGTCAATAGCAGCGTCAACACAAGTACGTTAAGCAAGAGCAAGCAGCCTTTAAAAAAATAGCTACCTAAACAACACTAGCATCTGTTTCACAGCTCTCAATATCAAACTTCACAATGTTTTGAATTTACATACCATAGCTTCTTTCCTAGCCCAGTAAACCTTGACACTAATGAAAACTTTATTTCACTTACCTTCATCAAATTAGCACACTTTAACGTGGTTCGGCTTCACTGACTATAGCTTGTATATATTTGGCTGTATGGAGCAGGGACATCAGGTGCACGTGTTAGCACAAGTGTTAATTGGTGCTAAGTTTTCCTAGGGGGTCAACCCCCCTTTTTTTCCCTCTTAAGTGTACCTAGTTGGTCAGATTGGTCTTTAAGTGGTGTGAGTCATTCAACCCACTTATCACACTATTCATTGAAAGAAGAAAAAAAGTACCTACATATATTATATGTATATTTGAGTTATCAGAGTGGGAGAGGATCAACATAGTTTAGCACTTTTTCTGTGCTAAACATCTTCCCAATACTCCTCCAATCCGACCAACTATGTTGATCCTCTCCCACTCTGATAACTCAAATATACATATATATGTAGGTACTTTTTTTTCTTCTTCAATGAATAGTGTGACAAATGGGAGTTCATTGACTAGACTTCGTCACTGAGGGGTTCTTGCAATAGTCTGATTCCGCCAGTCTCTTCGACACAGAGGCAAGCTGGTGCCTTGGCGTCTTGATATACACCTGAAATGCTTCGCTCTTCCATCTTCCAAGCATCTTGATTGTCGAGTCCCCATTCTTGCTGCAGTTGTGGCTGCCCCACTGTGTAAGCTATGACCTGAGTACGGCTCACTATCCACTCCTGCTCTTGACAATGCCTCCTGAGTTCTGTCTACCAATCTCGCTCTGGTAAGGGGTTTTCCATCCTGGAAGCGAAATAGTGGGCCTGGTCCTGCTCCTCTGGCTAGAAGATAGTCCAACATTGCCCTGACCGGGCAGAGGTCATTTGCCGTCTTCCCCATAATCACATCTACTCCCCTTCCAAATGGGTCTGTCTTGGAGACTTTACTTTACCAAATTACAAACTTTACAGGTGTAAACTATATTGCGAGTTCCACTACAATATGAAGTTCAGTTGACATAAGGTCAAATACAATAGTTTCATGGAAGAGCTAGCATCTTATATTGTATATACGGAATACAAACAAAACGAGTAATTTCTTAAACTTGTCTACAATCTGTTTTTAATACCAGAGTTCATACAACACCCCAAGGGAGAGAATCTATATAATACGCTTGTTAGTTTTCAACCATGGCTGAACACTAAGTAGTTTGGTGTGAATAATAAATGTGCATCAAGGTTTTATTCTACATGTGATAATTAAATCAAACTAAGCTTTAATCACTATCACTTGGTAAAGTAATGTTAATATTCTTATAATGATGTGCACACACTAACAACACAACAACACAATAAATTGAACACATTATATATACAATATACAATATTAGCTATATATATCAGCAACTAAAACTGGATAAATTGAACTTGATTCCACACACCACTAAAAGCATTGCACTCTCCAATTGAGAGGATCACAAATGTATAGGAAGCCATCTTTGCTAGTGCATATATCCATTGGACTTTGAAAACAACCTTCTTTTCGACCTCGACTACCAAATGATGAAATGTAAGAGCCAGTCTTCGAGAATATACGTACAGTGCAGTCTGGCCCATAGTCGGTTAACAATAAGTGTTGATTCCACAGGGTCATACTGGCAAACTTCTGCACATGGATGAGTGTAAAGGAGTTTTGTAAAACATGATCAGAATTAATTACTAGCACTTCATTCAATTGGTTCATAACATAGATTCGTTGTTGCTCATCAACTGTTATGTTTTTTACAAACCCCAGAGATTGATATTGAAGTTGCTCCAAATATATCAATTTCTTGCTGTAAATCTTGAGGATATTTTTATTATTAGTTTCGGCGATCACGAGTTTGTCATTCATTACACCAAATGCTGACCTTCCTGGATGTACCCCCAGAAAAACTAACCGCAATACTGCATTTTTGCCATTTTTGTCACAAGTAAATATCTTGCTAGATCCACTATCAATACAGTACATATTGTCTTCTTTGTCACACTTCATGGATTGAGGTTGCACGAGTTTACCAATAATGCTGCAGAACTCGTGTGGTGCCTGATTAGGTGCTACTGGAATTTTCTTAATGACTTTATTACTTTGACAAACTAGGAGATCTCCTTCAGAATTGCAAGTAATGCAAATTGGTTTTACCAAATTTTTCAAAATTTTAACTGGAGTGCCAAGTTCAGATGGAGAAATGGATGGAAATACTCGAAAAGGACTTCCAGCTACAGGTTGACCATTTACTAGTACAGCAAGTGTATGACTTTCACGATTAGTGGGGTTATACCGGATGGAATACGTACCAGATGTATTTCTGACAATATCACAGCTCTTTGTGACTCCAGACCATGATGTTAACTGACTGGAAACTTTGCAGCTTTTTTTTACTAGCTCACCATTACAAAGTTTAATGATGAGAGTTGCAGTAGATACTTGGTTAACTGCTACTTCTTTATCCAATTCCACTACACATCTACTTGGATCAACTTGGTACTCCATGACACGAATCCCAGTCCGACTGAGTTCCTTCCACTCTGCATCTTTCACAGTGACTAATAAGTCTGCATTCTCCACAGGCTCCATGCTCCGCTCTGCAGCTCTGTCCTCTGAAATAGCATGCTCAATTTTGTTTCTTATCTCCTGATGGATTTTCATGATTTCAGTGTCAGAAGAGTGCCTCACCACTTGATCTGTGTCATCCACGACCCTCTGGACCTCTTCACTAGCCATGGAAATTGACTTCTCTTGCATGGAAAGGTTGAAAACTTTTCTTTGTGTCAATACTTCCACTTGGTTCAGTAATTCCTGTTCTTTCTTTTCCAGGAGAAGATGCAGCTCTTTGATAGTTGAGGAGATTTTGTTGATGGTAGACTTTTTCTCTGACTCTACCCGTAGCTTGGTAACACGAACTTTCTCTACAGCATTGTTAAGCTGCACCTGCAGATCCTTCACTGGTTTTACTAGTCCAAGTAATCCCGCCTTTGTATCAGAAGCTGCTTTTTCACATAATTCAAATAAATGGCCTTGGTGGTGATCCTGCAAAGTGCATCCATGACAGATCAATTGATCACATGTAAAACAGTAGATAGCAAGAGGCTCATCGTGATCCTGGCACTTTTTCACTTGAGCTTCTTTAACTGGAACTGGATTACTACGGCCATGTTTAAGGTCGTTGAGAGAAGCTATGTCGTGGTCGCGATATTTCTGATTCTGGGAGTGCAACTCACTACACTGCTGGCAGAAGAACCTGGCACATTGCCTACAGAAAGCCTCGGCATTTGAAGGAGAATCTACACACAATTCACACTTAACTTCCATTTTGCTTTGGTGCTTTACATTTGTTGAGATACTTTGGGATTCAATTGTTGAAACTTTGTCTCTCAAGCGATTGACAAAGAAAGCAGACTTGAGATCATCCACACCACCCTCTGGGAGAATAGTTTCAAAACGACATTCAGGACAAAAAAATGGCCTACCAGTGCCAGCCCTGTTGGCTAATGAGAGGATACAATGTTTGCAGTAGTAGTGAAGGCAAGGGAGGACCTTTGGCTCCTTATAATGATCTTGGCAGATACTACATGTGATCTCACTCTCAAGCTCTTCCAGCCGCTTATCCTCAAGGACACCTCCTTCAGCCATCACAAAAGCAACAGAAAAGATGCTGGAATATCAGCACCTGCAATTCTTTTTAACCATATCCACAATCAGATCACATGATGAGGCATTGAGGTTTGACCACCATCACAAGTTGCTGAGGAACTCATACAAATGTCAAATACCACTGCACATACCATAAGCATAACTAACTTCGTGGTTTTTAACTACTACAATTTTGTGGGATGGCAATTTATTGTATTTTTAAGAGATTGTATTTTTTAAGAGGGAACACATCCAGTGCAGTACATCATTGTAGTGACTGACATATCCCTGCTGATGCAATGGTGGTTACGAGCCATTGCTGACTGTATCTCATTAGCTATCAGATGTAGTAGTTATCATGCTTTGGTTTTTGTAGTCACACCCGGTTCACACCTCAAGTCAGTCGATCATGATCATTATATGTATTGGTGTTTTGTGTCTTTGTACTCAGTTGTGTTCTGGATGTATTTTAATACTTTTAGTAAAACTTAGTCAAGGTGTTATAAACGGATCGCTATTAGCGAATACTAAGTTATTACAATCATGGCAGTTTATTGTATTTTTAAAGAGATTGTATTTTTGAGAGGGAACACATCCAGTGCAGTACATCAGGAGCTTTCCTCAGTGATTGGTGAAAAAACAAAAACAAAAACAAAAAACAAAAACAACATTATATAGTTTCAGTATTTTTGACAGTCCAAAGATTTAAGTGTTTAATTAGTAGGATGTTCGTGGGCGTGGTCTGTCTGGTTTTTATTCTGAAAAACTGGCATCAATGGAATAACTTTCTACTTAATTGCATTTATAATTATGCACATTCAAAATGGGCTAGTATAATGTTACATTAAAAAAAAGACAACTTCTCCACATTAACTTCTTACGCCTGTGACATTCTTCCACATACATTGTTGTGATGATATGTCTGACTTCATTAATAATTGTTTAGAGTTTGTGGATTCTTATTAAACTCTCCAGTGACATTGATGTACAGATTTTTCAGTTGATCTGGAATTAAATAAAACAGCTTTTGGAAATATTTAAAAAATATATAATATGATTTTGTCTTACACTGCCAAGCTTTTAAGGAGATTAGTAACTGCCAAAGTCTCTCTATGTTTTGAACCAAAGTTGCAGATGAAAATAGACTTGGCCTATAAAATGAGACAAACAGTATCATCACCCTTGCCACGCCTACTTTAAGGATTGCATCAATCACTGCACACAGCTAGCAATTAAAACTTCATAAATGAGCAAATAGTATAAAATTTATAACGGACACAGCATTCACCCTGAGTTTTGTACCATTGTGACTGTGCTTTCAAAATATGATCTTGAATATAAATAAAGCATTAATATAAGGCATACCCTTAAAGATGGGTTTAAATATTGTTTGAATTGAGTCCACATAAACATATCCATTGGAAACGGTTTCATACATTTTACACCTGTATAAACCATCACCACACTGTGCTGTGGAAGCATATTAATATATTAATGGGCATGCGAGTGAAGTACGTGTTGACATTTCCAGTTTAAGTTGTACAGGTACGTCACATCTATTTACGTAAATTGGGGGGAGCACCAGTTCAACCCATTTATTCTCAAAAACTTATTATATTCATTAGATGTATTCTCTCTTACATAGGCTTTTTAAAAATAATACAGAATTTATAATATTTGGTTGCCTCTGGGAGTTGAACCCAGGACTGCTTGCTTAACACACAAGCGCTCTGCCACTGAGCTATGACAACCAGCCAGCAAACAAACACTTCAATTCTGTACTTATACTGTTAAGGGGTACTGCTATGCTACAGTCTCACTCTCAACAGACTAAACAAAAAAATGTTCCCCAAAGATTCTTTAATCCGTGGAATTTTTTACTCTGCTAATTTATCACTTCACAATTTCTTTCTCAGGCTTCTTTTACTAAATGTATTTGAGAAAGAAATTGTGAAGTTAACTTATTGTATTTATTAAAAAAAAAAATTAAGCAATTACTTTAAAACATGGTAAAGTGTCGTCAAACGTTGTATTATATTCTGCACGACAGTAATATCTAGAGCTTTCAAGTGTGGCGAATAACCTCAAGTCCTTAACACAAGTAAGTCCAAGTACTAGTGAGAAGAAAATATATCAATTACCTCTTGTAGAGTTGTTACTGCTTCTTTTAACTTTCCTTTATCAAGAAATAAAGAAGATAAAAGTTTGAGTGACTGTCCCACCTAATGAATAAAGAGCTAGTACTAAATAAAACTCACAGTACAACTGGTCTTACCTCCACACCCAGCTCCCCGAGACTCTCTTTCTGTTCTTTAATCAAGTCCTTCAACATTCGGATAGCATTCTACATAATATAGCTATATTATTTTATTATACATACATGGCTGGTGCAACCAGTGCAGCTGGTATGGCCATTTATGAGCTGGTTCCAGCTCTGACATACATTATAATATACACATTATTCTACATAAATTTATAGTGAGTTAAATGTTACACACACACACACACACACACACACACATACTTTACCTCTCGTGCCTCAGGTTGAGTTGCCATAAACTTGCAGCATTCTTCCTGAAAAGTCAAATACTTGTGGTTAGTCTAGATGTAAATGTGAAAGATCCCTACCTTACAAGATAATGTCTTAAGATGGCCACTCCCAAGTTTGCTTGCCAATATTGTTGTGGCCTTCACAAAAGCTTTCTCTACATTACCTGCACATTAATACAACACATGCACAAGCACAAACACACAGAGGGAATAACATGTTCACACACATACAAACATTGATGAAGTCGATAGTACCCACATTCCTTATACAAGGGTAATTTAGTACAACTTGACTATAGTACTATAACACTACCAATAACTGCTGTTCAATCCAGATGGTAATAACTGAAAACACTCATGTACTACTAATGGTGCTTAAAATTAGTATAGTACTACAAATGAAAGCAATGATCAGTCTATTATATCTAGTATTTGGCTCCGACCCGGCTGTAAGTATTAAAACATTGTCTTGGTAATTGAAGCAAACCTGGGTCACAAGAAGTCTCTCCAGCTTGTAACTGAGCTCTTCCTAGCCTGCCTTGAGCCTGCCATATCTCTGCCACTGCTACCGATTCACTGCCACACCTAATCATACCCAACAATGTACATGTCTCTGTAATTAGTTTGATAAAACACTTCCATTTAGCCAGTATACAACAAGACTGCCAGGAGTAAAACTTAGTAAATTATTTTTTTAAATCCTAAATTTAAGTATGGTATGTTTAACCCTTTGCGTACGATCGTCACGAATTCGTGACCGCCGTAACTTAACGCGCGCGTACGATAGTCACGAATCTGTGACACCCCGGGTGCGTCAAGAGAATACGGCTGTCACGAAGAATTCGTGACAAGCTCTTTCACGCTCTGTTATTACAGTTACAGAGCGTGTAGCATGCTAAAACTTTCAGTAGCTTACATAGTATACATTTTGCAATCTCTATTCTACAAAATAAGTCTTATAAAATAGTATAACTTATATCAAGTGCACCAACTAAATAAAAAAAATTTTTTTTTATACACTTTGTGTCTAGCTATTTTCAAATAGAACATCTACTAAGAAGTAAAGGCCTAAAGTAGCTAGAAATAAGCAAACTAAAACTAGAACTTACACTTGGGTGTGATTTCACTTTTCATAAATATAAGCTAAAAAAATAGCTAACAAACTATGGCCTCCTCGATCATTCCAACAAGTTTGTATTCAAAACAACTCTATAAACTATAGACTAACGAATTACCATAGCTACAACGCTAGAGGCAGATTATTTGAGGCCTAACACAAAAGAAACACTCGCCCGTTTTCTTTTTCCACGTGTCGAACTCCAACTGGTAAAATGCCGTCTCAGGCAACTGATTGGTTTTACGGCGTGCGCGTATTTAATTACATAATTGCTCGCCCGCGTTCGTCCGCAAAGGGTTAAAGAAAAAAAGAAAAAGAAAAAAAAAACCAGCTTGTCTATGCAAGACTTTTAAATGGGTAAGTTTTACATGATACATGATTTCGTCCATGCAATAAATCCCTAATTATAACCTATGTAAGCAATCAAGTACTTTCAAAATCTCCAATAAACTATACGCAACCTATTTCTATAAACTTAAATTTAAACACTTACAAATCTTCTGCTATACTCATAGCATCCACTAGAGACTCTCTAGCTGCCACAAAGTGATGCAAATTAGCTTTTGCCTAGAGAGAGAGAGAACAAACAAATTTGTGTTATCAATATAATTGCAATGTACTTCTCACCCACCATGTACCTCTCACCCACTATGTACCTCTCACCTACCATGTATCTCTCACCCACCATGTATCTCTCACCCACCATGTACCTCTCACTCACCATGTACCTCTCACTCACCTCTCACCCACCATGTATCTCTCACCCACCATGTATCTCTCACCCACCATGTATCTCTCACCCACCATGTACCTCTCACTCACCATGTACCTCTCACTCACCTCTCACCCACCATGTATCTCTCACCCACCATGTATCTCTCACCCATCATGTACTTCTCACTCACCATGTACCTCTCACTCACCATGTACCTCTCACTCACCTCTCACCCACCATGTACCTCTCACCCACCACGTACCTCTCACCACCATGTACCTCTCACCGTGGCTAGTCCTCTCAGCAATGCAATCAGCTCAGGACATCGAGGTCCTTGAATAGAGTGTGTGAGGTCAATGCAGCGAGCATAGTGTTTGCTACAGCTTGTGTACCGACTTCTATTTAAGTCCAATCTGCCACAAACAAACAAACAAATACATCAACAATACAATGCCTGAAAATCATTCGAGTTTATTTGATTTCATCAATATTTTGTACAAAGTAGAAATGCATAGATTATTTAGCAGTAGGATTTCAGAAGGGAGTAATGCCACTCTATAAGACTGTGGTTAGAGTTGATAGTATCAATAGTTGACTAATATAATTTTGAAATAAAACAAAAACCTACTTTGCTTTAGCCATGGTGAGTTCCTTCTCCAGCAAATAGCACCACCCATGTTCCCTATTAGCAGCAAGTGATCCACTCTCATCGCCATTGAATGCTAAGTCTTGCCCAAGGGCGGAGTCTGGCTGGCGTATTGCCAAGTGGTCACTAAGTATTGTCTCGGCATCTCGTATTCGCTGCTCCGCTATTACAAGACTATCACACACACACACACACAATCAAATTCATTAGTATTATCCTAATAGATGTGGTGGAATGAGGTTATTAATTGACCAATTATAACATACATTTATATTAATTAGTACTATTATTATCATAACAATGATGATATGTCTATGACTCCTTTCCTCTTATTTCTTACTTTTCTCTTTACCTTCCTTGAGCAGTATGAGCCTGACCAGCAACACAGTGACCAAGAGCAAGCTGATACCACACTTCATCATTGACCTCAACCAAGACCTTGTGGCCATTGGGATTACTAAGCATGTCACAGCCTTTGTTGACATGGAACAGAGCTTGCTTGGCAAGACCTAATGCATTATGGGGGGGGGGGGGGGGGGGGGGGATACATAAATTTCATTTGTGTTGATGGTTACTTTAGAATTCAGAGTCATTACCCAATTTGAGAAAAACTACCTGTATCTGAGCATACATGCATCCACTATGCCAAGCCTTCACAACAAAAACAATAAAGTAATCTCAAAGACTAGTTTAGAACCCAAATTTAGAACTTTGAATACTAGTATGAAAACTGTACATTCGGTGAGCACTGGACCTGCACGATATAGACTTTTTTGCCCAAGACGTACCGAATATTGATATATGTAATACATATAATTTATATATGTATAGATACTGACATTTCAGCACGATTGTTTCACCCTACCACACTTGACTTGTGCAGGTAACAACTAAAGTACTTTATCAACTGGCAAGAACAAGAAGAGACTAAGTTTGCATTGCCGAACTTTAGTTCCAATAGTCACGCACTTTAGCTACATAGTCTAACCAGCAAAAATTTAAAAAGGACATGAACATGAAGTATAATCTACTTGCATTAAGATAAAAACACTATTATAAGACAATCTCATGAAAAACAATCTTACCTAGCACTTCCAAATATGTCTTTCCTATTTGAATATGTGTTTTTGCCACAACATGATGACTCCGCCCATGAACTAGTCTAGCCAGAGCATTAGCACGCACCCAGCACTTCAATACTTCAACATCTTCCACCTCTTGCTCCTGCGATGCCTGTACATCACAGCAACTAGCCACTCTTGTTTCCTGTGTATCACAAATGTGTGCAAGCGTATCACAGATAAAAATGTGTGCAAGCTTGTTATTCCACAACAATGGCAGCTATTTACCAGTGTTAGCTCTTCGGCACGCTTGATCTCACGAGACAGGAGTATGTCAGGTGGGGTCATGGGGTCATCGTCATGGTGATAAGATTCCCTAAACACATAGTGTTATTCTTGAGCAAGGTAACAAAGCATACATAATGGACAGCATACTCTTCATCCTGAGCATGTCTGGCCTTGATAACTTCAGCTGCACATGTCTGCATGTGGGAATCTAGATGGACTGAGGGTAGAACAACCAACACTTCATTGCCTACAGGAGAGACGCACTTTGCAGTTAAATAGTTACAACACAAAAAAGTCACTTACTAGTTGCCATGGCGTCCGTTTACGGTGATTAAGAAAAATGTAGAGTTAGGTAAAGGGTAACAACCCACGTGGCTAAGCTATGTTCCGCAAAAGAGACACTTTTCTCGACCGTTTACTTTTGTTGAGAAGGTTTCTCAGTGCCAGCCCGAAGCCTGTGAGAAAAGAGAACAAACCAAACGTTGTAAGATGTGTACAGCCATAAGGTTCAGCGACGGTGATAACGATTCCCGATTCCGTACCCATTCATGTCGGTGTAGGTAATACGTCGTAAAGGCGAGCTTTTGTTTGGAGTGGCCCCGTGTGTAGCAGCTCTAAAGGCCAAGCGAAGAAAAATTTATGGTATCTATCAAAAGCCAGGAAGCTTAGAAAACAGAGCTGCCTCGAAAAGGTAGAATTTAATCTTTTCAAAACTATTGAAAAAAAGATTATTTTAGAGTGTGTTCTATGGAAACTTATTTTGATAATAGTCATGTAGCAATGACTTATATTTGGTACCAACTATTGTATCGCTGGAAACCTAACTTTCTTTTTAATTCCCACAGGGCTGGCATCAATGAGATAGAGCTGCACAAGATAGCTGAGGAACTTAAAGCAGATAAACAGTGGGTAGATGGAGATGCGCTAGACAGATTGACTGGAAATCGTCCTCATCAGGTCAGACCATGTCTAAGTTATGTGAGAGATGTTTTATACACTCATATCCAAGATTATTTGGTAGTGTTTTGAATTCTCTTCTCCCTGCCCATCTCACTGACAGTGCAAGAGACCATTCTACTCATCTGTGATTTACTTTCTTTTTTTTTTTTTTTCCCCTTGATCCCCAGGGGTTAGTTTTGGATGTCGCACCACTCAACACTCGGAGGATGAGTGCAGACGACTGCAACTTGTTAGTTAATTAATTTTATGTAATTATGTAGTAAACATTCGCTTCTTCCGTACTTGTGTTCCTGCACGTGTGTGCTTGTGGTGTGAGCAGGTCAGTGAAAGAGAGAGACAGATATCCAGTGTGGGTGCTGCTGGATGAGGTGCAGGTACTGACTGCTCTGTGCTTGTGTATTTGTGTGAAGTATGGTGTTCCAGTGTGCTCCATTTATTGATTCGTTATACACACACATAGGACCCGATGAATTTTGGTGCTATCCTGCGAGTTTCTTACTTCCTTGGAGTAGAGAAGATTATCACGTCCTTAAAAAACTGGTACGTGGGATCCAGGATATCTTGTGTGATTATAGGAACGAGTGATTCATGAGGGTGGCCATGAGGGTGTTAAACAACGGATTGGGTAGGGGTTGCAAGGTAAAGTGTGAAGCTGTGTGTGTATGTTCTGTAGTCCTCTGTCTCCTACAGTCAGCAAAGCCAGTGCTGGAGTTATGGAAATCATGCCCGTCTTCTCAATCTCTCATATGAAGAACTTTTTATCCTCGGCCCAGGAACATGGCTGGAGCATCTTAGGTACCAGTGGGTTCCCCACTGTAAACGGCAGCAGCAGCAAGGTTGTCAATGCCAACAAACCTGTCAATGCAAAGAAACAGAAGCAGGAGGAGCAGAAAGCACTGAAGACCATGAACTGCCAGGAGTATGTCAAGAATTCACCAGTGCTTCTGATAGTAGGTAAGGGACATCTTCAGTATGTAGACTTCCTTATAACTGCAGTGGAACCTCTGATAGTAGACTTTCCAACAAGAAAATAACCTCTATTTAGTGAACTTTCTGGTTGCCCCCTCCTACAGAAAATGCAAACTGAAGGCCCTGGTCCAAATTGTTATCAGTTCGGAGGTTTTACTCTGAAACTTCATTTCTTTCCCCTTTAGGCAATGAAGGTCACGGGATTCACAGAGAAGTGGAGGAAATGTGTGATGCCATGTTGACCATCAAACCACAAAGAGAACTCCCTCCCACTTTGGATTCACTCAATGTTGCTGTGGCAACTGGCATATTGTTGCATGCATTACAGAGGGGGTCGCATTTTTAATAATATATTTATTGGGAAAAAAAAATTAACATGTTCAGGAGAAGAGAGAATTATGCACAAATAAAATGATGAATTGAAGTCAATTAGTTCAAACCCTGCAAATAATAAATAAAAAAAAATCATTGGTTTTATCTGACTGCTATGCAATACGCTTACTTTTTCACCAGTTGGACCACATCTTCATCATTCAGCACATGCTCCTTGCCGACCTTTTGAGGATTGTGCTTCACTGAAGAGCCCCAAACTATTGCACTGAGAGAAAAAATGCACACACATTGTTAGCTTATTGTGCCACAAGCAAAGAGAGAGACATACAGTTTGAATTCTTTGATGATGCTCTTGTGGAGTCTGTTACAGAAGTCCTCCACTGTCTGTTTGCCTAGTTGCAGCACAATAGGTGAAGTGTAGTCAGGGAGCTGGCCTTTAGGTTTGGTGTAGCTAGGTATTTACCCAAAAAAAAGTTACTAAATTTCAACGGACAATAAAAACTTTTGTTCAAGGTGCTTACATTCTCACGAGGCTGAGGTAGTTCCACATCTTCTCTAACAGATCATCAAAGTTCCATTTGTGGTGGGCGGATATTGGGACGGCATGGGGAATGCGATAAATAATGTCTAGTTCCTCCACTGAAATCTGATCTATCTTGTTCAGCAGATAAATACATGGAATATACACCCTATTGTATATAAATAAATGTATGTTATCGTACTATAACAGCACATTAAATGTACATATTTTTTTTTTAAACATATAAATGAGTTAACTAAAACTAAAACCCCTTAGTTTTGGGGTATTTTACTTTTGGTAAGAATAACTAAAACTAAGCTGTAGAGAATATGAAAAAACTAAAACTAATTATTTTAGAAGACAGTAAATTCAATAATAACCTAAACTACCAGTAGAGTGGAGGACAAAAAAGCAATTTTATTGTAAACAATTCACCTTAAATTATGTCATTATTAAATGAAAATATAAATTCCCATCAAGTAATTATTCTCTAAACTACATAACAAATACCATACTATACCCAAGTTTTCACAGAAATATGCCATTTTTGAAGTTCTTTGGAAAAACTACATGAACAACTTTCTTTACTAACTAAATATTCAGGGAGAATTTGGGGAAAAAACTAAAACTAAGCATTCAAGATATTTTTTTAGTATGAATAACTAAAACTAAGAAAGTCTGCTAAACCAAAACTACACTGTCTACAAGGTTCACAATACATATCCCAGCACATACCATTTTAGAGGGTCTGAATGCATAGAATTATAGGGGGTGGGGGAATGGTTCCTGGACTTCCTTCCCCAAATAATGTTTCCCCAACCGATACAATTCCCCTACTCTTATTCCACATTTGGTTACATGAGGTGTAATTTGATGTTCTTGAATAAAAAAACAACAACAAAAAACCTAGTTCCTGCTACACATCTCAAAGTTAGTGTTGTTTAGTTACCCTATTTTCCCATTATTTACTTTTTATTAGTTGTTGAAGTCCCCTAATGACTATTAGTTAGTTGTGATTAGTTTTTGGACTTTTTAATAGTTTAGCTTTAGTTTAGTTATTTTCAAACACTTTAATCTAGTTTTAATTACGTTTTTATGAATTTGTGTTGCTCAAGAATAGTGGGGCTTTGCTCAGAAATTTCACAAGCAGATTTCCAACACTTTTTTTTGCAGCCCACACTGTACTTAAAGTAATCCCCACACAGGACTCCTTTTTATTCTAGTGGCTGAAGGTCAACTATTCTGCTAGTCAAAGAGCAAGCTCAATAAATCTGTCCATGATAACTCAGCGATCAATGCAGAGTGAATCATCAGCATGTTGTGGTGTAGCGACTGCACACCACTGCCAGTCTCACGTAGCTAGACCCTTTACCTGCTACATAGGGAGGGAGGAGGAAAGCAGGTAAAGGGTCTGGCTATACCATTTTTTCTGGGGGGGGAGGAGTTTAGGAAGGAGGGGAGGGGCATACATTTGTTTGACCACACCCACTATTGTTGAAACCACACTCATTTAATTAAAAATCGTCTTGAGTCTAGAATTAATATTGGAAGACTAATGCGTATTGCAATTGAAGGACCTCAATTAACTGAAGTGAACTTTCACCTAGATACGAATAATACAAACAACAAAATCACAATACCATTATAAGTCATATCCACAGAATACCATTAAGTAGTAAATATTATTAATTTATGTCATAAAATTCTGGGGGGGAGGGGCGGGGGGAATCCCAGGGCGCCCCTACCTCTGTATGAAACCCTGGGCTACACTACCACTTGTTATTTCAAGTGAAGATCACCTTTTAACACTAATGCTCCCCATCTTTCCAAGCCAAAAAACTCCTGTATCAAACCCTGCACTAACTCATTCTTCCCAGCTAGTAGTCCCTATGCCACTTGAACTCCATTCCATTACACATAACTTTACATTCCATTACACATAACTTTACATTCCATTACACATAACTTTACATTCCATTACACATAACTTTACATTCCATTACACATAACTTTACATTCCATTACACATAACTTTACACTTCATTACACATAACTTTATAACTTTTACTGTTTCATTAGTTTCTTAAACTCGTTCCAAATCAGTTTCATTACATAATACAGACTTGCAGTCTACACTGTCGTCACTTTACCTATTCATTCCTTCCATCTCGCACCACTACTCACAACTTCACTCCGATTTAGATGTACACCTCCTACCCACCCCAATCCCACCTCACACTCGCTAACACTACCAACACACCTGTTCCCTTCTATCACATCGATAAGCTCATCTACTGTGGCATCACACCGTAACGTCACGTCGGCATTGTGTACTCTGTACTCGGACAAAATACCCCGGACAGCTGTGAGGTCAAGGGTCGATTGAGGAACAGCACAAGTAAGGTTGATGCCACCTTTGTCCTTGCGCTTATACGAGATGTTGGGAGGAGTCTTGTTCAGTCGAATGCCGAACCCTTCCAATTCTTTCTGCAATATTCTTTTGTGGTCAAGAGGTTTCAAGACATCCAGCACCATGAAAATTAACACACACGTGCGGGCCACCGCTATCACCTGGCGACCACGCCCTTTACCATCTTTTGCACCTTCTATGATACCGGGAAGATCTAGAAGCTGATCACACACACATGCACACACACACACACACACACTAAACATGGCTTGGTATGACACAAACTGCACCCAACCACCTCCATACAGCTAGAGCACAGGAAGAACCTTCTGGCCCCTGAGTCTAGTTAATATTGAATTATAGTCATCAATTCTCATTATTTTCTCCCAAACACTGGTAGAAATAAACAAATAAAATAAAATAAAAAAGATAAATTTATAATAATATATTGACTTTGATTTGGATCCAACTTCATGGCAAAGGTGTACAAGCTAAAAATAATAGATTTGGAATACGTATTATGTGTGTGCCACTCCTCAGAGGCAAACTAACTAACAAATAAACAAAGATTGTTTCCACTTAATGATTCACCTTTGATAGCTGCTTTTGACAATACACTCAATCCTTTTATATCCAGGCACCTTGGGACCTGAGGGTGCCTTTATCTCAGATAAGCCTGTTACTCAGGGAAAGACCCTAGTTTACTTCACTACACATTGACACAACCCTGGTCTCAGGCTTTAGAGGCACCCAGATAAGAGGGGATTGGGTGTATCCTTATACACATGCTCTCAGAACAATAAAACCCCACCTCCTCTCACCTGTATTTTGGCTCCCTTGTATCTGATGACTCCCGGGACAGTTGTGAGCGTGGTGAATTCATAGGCTGCTACTTCTGAATACACTCCAGCCAGGTTGGTCAGGAGAGTAGACTTGCCCACTGATGGGAACCCTACATTGTGACATGCACAGGAACACATGTATGTAAACAATATGTTAACTTATAGATATCACTAGTAGTGTGCTTCAGTAGTACAATGGTGGTAAGTGAAGTAAACACAGCAAAATGAGTATAACTTAGCCCAACATGCACATGGTAGTGAAGAGGGGAGGGGGGAAGGGGGGATGTTAGTGACACAAAGTGAGAAATTACTAATGGAGTGGGAATGCATTAAATTGACATTATTTTTACTACTTCAACTGGACCGACTTGCAAGGTGGATTAGAGCATGCAGAACTCACAAGTACAGAAGGATTAGCCTGACCTCATATACTACGGCAGTGAAATGCATCAATCTCCTATCGGATCATACAACATAATAAATCTGATAGAAATTCCATGCAAGGCTTTGTTCTTGCCACACGAGCACATAAAGCATCAATTAAAGTAATTGCTAGCATTAAACAGCTCCTTCTAACATAGTTCAGTATTGGTCACGGTATTGGGTGGGAGGATCCTCCATACAACCACTATTCACTAGAAATGTTTCACGATGCAGGAATAAAAGTGTCCAGGTATGGCTTCCAACAATATACTCATAGAGCTCACCTACAAAGCCCACTCTGGCATCTCCAGTCTTGGCCACATCAAACCCATCCCCTGATGAACCTCCACCCCCACCCTTTGGGGTGATGAGCTCACGACGAAGCTTGGCCAGTTTAGCTTTGAGAACTCCAAGGTGAGAAGCAGTAGCCTTATTTTTCTGAGTACGAGCCATCTGGCATGGCAAACAAAAAAAAAAGAACAGTGAAACTTAAAACTAAGATTACCAAGTTAAAAGTCTCACTTCGGCTTCTATATCTGCTATTTTTTCCACTGTAGTAGGCATCTTGCTTGAAAGAATCACACACTTTACACACACCACACTTTATAGGTACTTGAGGTGCGCTTTAATTAGATTGGCGATCTTTTCCTTGTTTTGATTGCAGTAAGTACAGTCCATGTAGTGTCTTGTAGTGTTAAAAATTAGCAGTTGTGTCAGTTTCTTGAGCAACTATGTCTATGAGCGGAGGGAGCCGGGTAACTGAGGATGAAATACGGAAGAAATGGCCCCTACACTGGATGGTGTGGGAGGACAACCACGTAGCACTGGAGAGGACTCTGAAGTCTGACCCTGAGGTTTGCAGCTGCATTCTGTAGCTGAAATGGCTTAACACCTCTCTTTTTTATGTCTACAACTTAGAGTGAACTTGAGAGAGTAGACCCTCGAGGCAGGACACCTTTACACTTGGCAGTGACTCTGGGAAAGGTGTCCTGTGTAGAGGTCCTACTCAAACATGGGGCCAGCACTCTGACAGAAAACAGACACCACTGGTCTGGTGAGTCAGTGCAATATAGGGTTTATGAAAGGGGGGGGGCAATGTGGAGGAACACATTATTAATAATGATATTCTACAGTTTATGACTAGCAGGTTGATGCCTACTAGCTATTCACATTAAAGTATATTGTAAATAATACATCTAATTCAGTATTTTATAGTATGGAAATTACTGGAAATACAGAAATATAGTTGCAATAGTCTACTTGTCAAAGACATTCCCTTCAGATGGAACAACCAGAAAATTGGGTGAAAAAGTCACTTTTATATAGCGTATTCATAGCCAGCCATTCTAGGACTTTATGAGTTATATTCTAAGATTAATTTCAAATTTACATGTCTAATGGGCATAATAATAAGTTGGTATATTACCATGGCAGCTAATTGTGGATATCAGCCCAGATAGGCAGGAATGAATGAGTATGTATGCAGTTCATTTCAAATATTCATTAGTATGTAACACATTCATTTATATGCCTGTGTAAACACTGATCTTTTTCTTCCTCTGCATGTTATGTAGTCCTGAATGAAGCTGTGTGTACGGGTCGTCCTGATATCATTGGGTTAGTTCTGGGCTACAGGGACCGACATCTCCACCAGATAACGACCAGGGACATCCCCATCATGCTGGAGAAGCTGAGCAGTGCCCCGGACTATTACATCGAGATGAAGTGGGAGTTTCAGTCGTGGTTGCCCTTTGTGTCCAGGATGTGCCCGAGTGACACTTGCAGGATATGGAAGAAAGGTGAGAAATTTTGATCACCTACAAGGTAGGGAGAGCCTTGGGTCAACATATATCGCTCTCGTGGACTAGGTAGAAGTTCCAGGTGTTGGGTTTGTTTCTCTGACTGCTGTAGGTGGGGGTTCCGTGTTTTTAGAACAATCACCTGCTCTGATTGTCCTCCAGTGTTCGGTTAAAGGGTGTTGTAATCAGGCTCACACCTTGTGCATGTGATAGCTACTAGCTGAGCCTTTGCCTGGCAGGCAGGACTATATAGCGATGTATCTGGTTGTTCCCTTTCTTCACTGTTCTGTCCTTTTCTATTTTCACGTAAACATATTTATAACTTAATTTAGTTGCACCAGACCAGTGATACTGAAGCAAAATACACATGATTTGTTCAAGCTGTGCTTTAAGTCGGCCTTTTTTTTCTTTTCAAATAAAGGTGTAAAAACTTTGCTTTTTTTTTTGTGTGTGTGTGTGTGTGTGTGTGTGTATGTGCATGTGTTTTTGATTTTTTGCAGTGCAGCCATTGTTGATAGTTTACTATTATTGGTAGTTTTGCTTTTGTTGGTATTGTTTCTATAGGGACGACTGTGCGTGTTGATACCACACTGGTAGGGTTTGAGAAGATGACCTGGCAGAGAGGACACCAGTCTCTCATCTTTCAGGCAACTCGTAAGATGCTGGCTCATTCATTTAGGGGCAATAGATCTTGATAGCGAAATATATGTAATTGGCGATGTGTGATGCTGAAGTGTTCCTGGAAATGTTTATGGCTTGATAATATGACACAATGAAAGCTGTCGGATGGTATGCGAGCAAATTCTCTCTAATAGTAGGTCTAAGTTTTTAAGGTGCATACTTTCTACTCTTTTAGCTATACAGACTGTGTGTATGTAAAATGTATTTGCGTGCGGTGGTGCATGTCATTGTGTGCAAAGTTTCATCTGATGTACTATATGTGTGTATTTGTTTATATGTGTATTTGTTTGTGTGTATGTATGTGTGTGCAGCTACTGGTCATCGTGTGTGTGATATCAACCATGGGGAGAAGACTGTGTGGGAGAAAGAATTTAAGATCACAGAGTAAGTTGGCATCAATTCTGATAAAGTGTTGATTCAGCAGGAAGTGATAGGTGTGAGATAGTTGTCATAGCTTAAGGTCCAGTCGAACCAAGTCTTCTATCTAAACCATATTCAATATACTTCGCTCTCATTTTTACTGGGTCTGTTTGTAGGTTTGTGTTTGTTGTTTTGTCCATGCAGGCGTGACCCAGTTCAGACTCTGATGACCCAGGAGATGGACGTGTTGCATCGTATCAATTCACCGGTGGTCTCCACGTACCTCAACACAGACTCCATCTCCTTCCAAAGGTTACATGTCATGACAGTGCATATGTAATACACATACCAAAGGGAAACAACCAAATCCAAGGAATCACACTTTGTAGTAAACAACAGTGTTTTATCACGCTCATCTAAACGTTGCTAGTGTGACTGAAGAAATTGTGAATCAAATGTGTAGTGTAGATGATTGTGTGTGTGTGTGTGTGTGTGTGTGCGCTTGCATGTGTGGCAGGCAGAAGAGTGGTATCTGGGGGTTCAGATCTGAGAGAACAGATGAAATCAATGGATACAAGTCCAAGGTAAGTTAATGTTCGTCGCTTTCTGTCTGCACATACATGAATGTATGTATGTGTACAGTGCTTCCAACTTAAAGAGTGGATTTTTTGAAACTACTGTATAGACCCTCACTACAGTCATTTAACATACACATACCTTTTCTTCATCATCCCAATAATGTTTACAATAGTAAAACTGCCTGTTTAGAGAATGGAAAACGGAGAACAGAACTTTTCTCATTCACTCTAATACATTTTACGCCATTTTTTTTGACGTCAAGATTTTGCGGTAGTTCGTCATTAAACGTAACTAGTTAACGAGCTAAGGTCGAACGGTTATTTCCCTGAGCGGTAAGACGGGACTTTCCCTAACTGCAATCGGCTGTATGGATTCTCATCGTTCTACTAGCAGCAGTAAACGAAGTCGAAATCAGTCGCAAAATTGTTGGCTGGTATATTACTAACTTGGAGCCAAGCCTATCCAAGAGGTCATCTTTTTCAAGAGCTGAAGAAAAGCTGAAGGAGTTTAATACTCCCAAGGCTCCCAGCATTCGGTATTCTGACAACATCAGGGTGATGCAGTTGGAGTCCTACGGGTTGTGCAGCTCCAGGCGGAAGCTAAAACGCTGGCCGCGATAGGCAGTAACGCCGTAAAACTTGATACCTGCTAGGGCCTGAGATACAACCGTAGCTAAATCAGCCATACGTGCAACAATTAGCGGTAAACTGGCGCCCTTGCACAAATACGCATGTGCTGTTTTGTGACGTCGCGTTTACGTGTACTATAGGCCCACAATCCGCTGTAAACGTCATCATTTGATGACCCTTACCGTGCATAATTTTTTTTTGGTGAAAAGCAGCCACAACTCTCTTAATTTTCAAGGTATAGCTACCAAAGTTGTAAAATTGCCTTGACACATGATGTAAAATTGCCTTAAAATTATTATGTATATCATGTGTCAAAATTTTAGAGATATAACTCAATAAATTCAAAAATCCTGGCTTAAACACTTTTAAAATTTTTAATATTTTGAGATTCAAATTTCGTGTGCCCACAAAATTAGGCTCATATGAAACTTCAGGTATTAAAGTATCAGTATACCAAGTTATAGAGATAAGGACAAATCATTTCTCTTTTTTCAGCTTAAACACTTCCAAATTCACTGTCTTGAAGCTCCCAGTTCCATCACCTATAACCACAAAAATAACCACAAACCCACAAAATTGTTTTGTCTGTATGTTAATATGACATTAATGTGTAATAATACAAATGTTTAGCTTTCTACCAAAAAGCTAAAAAAAAATCCACTCTTTAAAGCTGGAAGCACTGTATATGTTATTTATTTATTTTTATCCGTTTTACTTCTAAAATTTCATTTAAGTTTGAGTTGTGATAATATTTATAAGTAGTATACTCATGGTGTAGGTATTCAGTGCTGTGGGTTTGGACATACAGACGAGGACTAGAGTAGAGCACCTGCCAGAGACTGAGAAACACAAACACAAGAGCATCAACCCACTTCAGGATTTCCTCGGAGCCACGCAGGACCACGCCTCTTCTGCTAATCCTGCCATTGAAGCCCCTCCCACCAACGTAGTGCCTGCCCAGACAATACCTTTGCACTCCATGGAGGAGTACTTTACCGAACCGCAAGACAAGGATGAGTATGATGGTAAGGAAAGTGATACGTTGTATGTCTGCCTTCCCCTTCTCTTCCATACTGTCACTCCTCTCTCTCTCTCTCCATAATATGCCTATTGCAAGTGCTCACCAAATATTTTAATCGGCATGCATACCTTTTCACTAGGTATTGGTCGTCCGCCTGAGGTCCACTCGCGGGTACAGAAGCTGAAGGCTAACGTGTGTCTGTCTGAAGACTTCCCCATGTCCCTCAGGGACCATGTCATGCCAATCATCGACCTCATGGTAAGTTATTAAGCCATTCACTCTCTCTCTCTCTCTCTCTCTCTGGTCAAGTGGGTGTGGCTGAGTGAGCTTTTGAAGATCGGTTCTTGATTCCTCCCAACTCATCTCTTCATTTTGCTTTATCTCCTTTCTCCTCTCATCTCTAACTCTTAATGATCATATGTATAATTTCCACTTCAGGCCCTCAATACGCCTCACTTTGCAAAGTTCAAAGACTTCATCAACCTCCAGATGCCTTCAGGGTTTCCCATCAAGTTCGGTAAGTCTGTGAGTTTGTGTGACACAAGCTTAGTAACCTTTTAAAGTCAGATGTCAGTTGTGTGGAGGTCTAACTCAGTGCAATATACCGGGCGTTTGTGACTCTAACTCTTGCTACATAGTGCAAAAAAAATTTTTTTTTTAATGTTCACTTTTCTTATCACATCTGCTAGCAATTTATATGGTACTTTACCAGTACATGCCACTGGAATAGATCCTACTTAGCTTTTTTGAATGTGTAGCAGATAGAAATTTTTGAGCTTGTAAATCTTGCAACAATTGCCTCTGCATGTGTGTGTAGAAATCCCTCTGTTCCATGTGATGTCAGCAAAGGTCACCTTTGGTAACCTCAATGGCTGCTCTTCTGCGGTTCCTCACGTCATTATGACTAAAATCAGGGAAGAGGTGGAGCCTTCTGCTGTGACCACACCCACTGCTTCATCACCTGGCTCTGAGAAGAGGATCAGATTTCGCGGTAGTATTGAGAGCAGTGTAGACAAGCCAGTGCAGCCAACATTGTGTTTTGTGGAGGATGTACAGACATCAAGGTTAGTTGCTCCCTTATGCTATGATTTGTTGTTGTTTTGTTGCCACTGTTGTTGTTTTTGTCAGTATTATGTTGATTATGAAACACAAGAGAGTGTTAAATGCTTGTTTGTTATAATTTTTTTTTAGAGAAGTGGAGAAGTGTGAGATCTCAGAGGACTGCTTTATGGTTCCTGCTGGTTATCGGAGGTTACACTCAGGTGGGCGTGGCATGGTGGACCAGGAGGAGGAACTACTTCAGATGGCCATCCAGCAATCTCTGATGGACCAAGAAAGACAAGGTCAGCAACAGCTAGCATTGGAGGCAGCAGGAGGAAGTGAGGATGACAGAGTGAAGAGCAAGGAAGGCGAGGTGTGTGTGTGTGTGTGCGCGCGCGCATGTACCTTCAGTACATTTTATATTGATATTTTTCCTGTCCCATGCTTACATTTATATATAGAAGCTGAGTCTACAAGAAGCATTGAAGGACAGAGACTTAAGTAATCCAGACCTGCAAGCGTAAGTATGCATGTGCGTGTGTGTGTGTCTTGCTTTTACCATGTGCCTAGAAGAAAACAAAGTATTCACTATATTCACTGGTGTTGTTTCACTTGCCTCTAGCTCTGAAAATCTTACTCATCCCTTACTTAATGTTGGTGGTGAGCACTAGATAATCTTTTGATGACTTACTTTTAAGTATAATGACGACTTCACATTTCTCCATGGTTGTCTCATCAGAGTGCTCCTGCACAATGGCTTAATGCAATTTATACATTCAGAAGTTTAGATGAAGGATTCTGTTGTGCTAGTCTAACAATAAAGTAGTTAAATGGAGTTAACGGTCCCGATAACTGAGGTTAACGGCCAGCAGAGTTGGTGCAGTAGCATTAGAATCCCTGTCTAGGGTACCTGCATGGTAGTCATATGCACACACGCATGGTATTCATACGCACACGGGCTTACCATACTGCACTGCGGGCTTACCATACTGCACTGCGCATGGGCTGGTATACCACACACAAACATACAAGCTAGTACCACCGTGTGCAACCTGTAGCTTCTGTAGCTTTCACAGAAAAGTGTCTGTTGATCTTATCTAACCCACCCACTTCCCAATTTAGTAGGTTTTAATTATAGCTTCAAGGAGGGGGGTTCCTACTTCATGAGCCAAGCACCTCCAGCTTAACGCTGTGTCAGTGCGATCAGCTCCAAAGGTTGAAATGTCACCAGCAGCATTCTGACAGAGAATATGCTGTGTTTACCAATTCCTCGCCTTAGAGTAGGCTCCACCTCCTAACTTCCCCAAACTAATATTACCTGAAGTTGTATGTGTCTGTCACAACCACCATACTCTGACTAGAGCCCGTTAATTCTAAGTTAGACTAGACACACGGACATGAATCAATGCATAATTCACTCGCTGGACTGACTGCACTCTCAAAGTGCACTTGTTAACTTTATTTTATTGCCATTATTGTAATAGTGCTTATCGAGCAAGCGTTGGTGAATCTTCGGCAGACCACACCTCTGGGAACGGTCATGTAGGTGTACCGAGAAAAGGGCGCATGTCCATGAGTTCAGATGACGAGGAGCTACAGCTAGCCATGGCTCTAAGTCGGCAACTCTCTTTGGAGGAAGAAAGAAGAAGACGGCTAGAACAGGAAGAAGAGGACGAGCTACAGAGGGCCCTTAGATTATCATTGGAGGATCAGTAACTGTAGAATGTTTGTGTGTGTATGTGTGTGTGTTTCTGTCTGATTCATTGTCGATCAGAAACATTTTAATTGTATTTTGTATTACACGATTTATCTGCACTGATATATTTTTTGAACTCGTACAGGGAAAAAAAAAAGATAAGTTATGTTGTAAAAAGGTACTTAGGAAGAGAGAAGGGGAGACAAAGAATAAAGCAGGATGAAATATGTATCGAGTATAAACAGAGACCACAAATGAAGGACTATTTATTAATGGTATGTGGAAGTGGCATGTGAATAGGATCCACAGTTTGGGAGTACAACTCTTGAGTCTTTTTATCAAGTGATTAGGAAATGAAATAAGTTAGGGTTAAAAATTGGTGTCTCAAGAAGTTGTAAGATTGGTACCTCTCATTTAGGGCCTTAGTCTACCTGGCAAAAAGATGTAAAATTGGCATTTCATGCTGAGCTTTGGCCAACCTGGGAAAAAGTTGTTAATATGGCACCTCTTATTTAGAGCCTCAGTCTACCTGGGAAAAAGCTGTAAAATTGGCACCTTATATTTAGAGCCTTGGTCAACCTGGGAAAAAGTTGATAAATTGGCACTTCTCTTTTAGACCTTTAGTCTACCTGGCAAAAAGCTGTGAAATTGGCGCCTTTTTCATTTAGAGCCTTGGGCAACCTGGGAAAAAGTTGATAAAATTGGCACCTAATATCACAGCACAATTGTCAGTTGAGGTGTTCCCTTGGGTGTGTCCCAGGATGTTGGAGCAGATTGCATGCCAGTGGAATACGCGCGTCTTTAGCGGCATCACTCAGATGCAAGAGAGTGGGAACGTGAGGTTCAAAACCTCTTTCAATGATATTCACCGCATGAAGCTGGGACGCTCCTATTACCATCATGCACATAGCCACTGACTTCATGGAACTAGGTAATGGATGTGAGGTAATGGGTATCTCAACTCACTGTGGACTTCATCACTGTTCAGACCCTCCTGACCATGCTGCTGTGGACTTCCTGCGTGTCAATAGACTAAGCCAGGCTGCAAGCTGGATACAATGACACATACACACATACACATACACATACACACACAAATAAACCTACCTCATTGCTTGAACTTATCCAACATTAAAATGCTGGCAAGGGTGGTAGATGGAGTGTCAAGCACTACTTAAATTAGCTCCCGCCTATCACACTTGTCTCAAGTTTGAGGTAGCCAGTGAGAAAAGGAGTAAATACAGTAGACCCTCAATTATCTTCAGGACCGAGGGTTGTTCGGATATTTGAAATGTTCGGATATTTGAAATAAGTCTCTTATCTATTTAATGCACAGCAAAATTCCAGTGAATATCATTATAATTCCCAAAAATGGTGTTCGGATTAGCAAGAGTTCGGATAAACGGGGTTCGGATAACTGAGGGTCTACTGTATTTCATGGGTGTATGTAAATATTATTACATTATGTCAAGAGTTTTTATTTCATTTTGCATACTTTTCAATTACTCCCATGTTCTAATAAATTGATGTCAAATAGGCACAAAAATATTTTACTAAACAGTTATTTCTTATAAAATAATGACCATATATCGTAATACTATCTCTTCATATATTTAATGTTTTGAGTAATAGGCACCTAACAGTGAAGCTATTCTAGAAACCAGGAGACATGCTGACAATAATTGCCCACCTCTATACTGTTGTTGAAATTGAAAAAAAAAATGCACCCTTAACATAGCCTGCTAAATGCCAGGCATTAGAGGCTGCATATGCAAGTGATTGACAGGGTCTAACTGAGAGGTAATACACTGGACTTGGCTATAAACTCTGACTACACCAACAACCAACTAGCTTACCTCCTCAACAGAGGGTCCACCCCAGGTCCCCTCCAGTTCACTCAATTAACCTCAGCAGCCTAAGGTAACAGCTGCCTAAGGTAACAGCTGCCACCCAGCAGCTGCTTTTATAGGCAGGTAACCTTAGGGTTTAAGGCTGCTTGGGAAGTTGCTACGACGTTTTTAGGAAACAAAACAACGGAAGCGGAAGTGGTCTTGGCACCTCTGTGCCTTACTCTGTTTTATTGGTGAGTAGAGCGGAGACACTCTGAGAGGGTAACACTATTGAAAATAGGGGATCTGGAGCAATGAGCGATACAGAAACAGTATTTAGGGGTGGATAATGCTATGTATGGATGTTTTTCTCCTAAAAACACTGGCTGTTTAGGCTCTACCCCAGTTTCTTTTGATACCACAGCATCAAGCTAGTCTTACTTTAAACTTAGGCTCAAAATTGTGAGAGAATTCCTGCTAAAACACTTGTTTTTCAAGTCGCAAAAAAAATTGCGGCGACCGGTTACTATGAAGACCCTTTACCAGACGTAAATAAAACCCTCCGTTTTTTTAAACTTGGTAAGTGCCATTTGGCTTGTTGTCAAGAGCAGCCACTGGTAGTCCGAATGGCTTCTACTAGGGGGAAGCTGAGATAAGTACATAATTGTACTGGGTTTTTTTGTTTTTTTTTGTAGCTGAGAGCTTGTTCAAGAGTTACTGGATAGAAAGAAGTAGTCAGTGTGCAACCTAACAAGGCAGGCTCTCTCTCCATTTGTGCTCAAGCAGATCACTAGTTACTGGTGGACCACAGCTGACCCTATACCTACTAAGTTTTCACCTATACACTAGTCTTTCAACAGCCAGCATGCATGCTTTGTAGATTACACCAATTGTGTAATCTGTCATCGATAAATTTCCTTCATTTTTCTTCTCTATTGAAGATAAACCTGACAAGGTGGTTGTGGTGAGGTTAAAAGAGTAAAGGTAGAAAAGAAGCTGAAAGACCCAGTAGTTTAAAATTTAACATCACATCTAGGCTTTACCATGCATATACTATATACATACATGGTGTTCTCTAAGCTTCTAAAGCAACTATCATACCTTACCATATTATCAAGCAGTTGACAGAGATCTATAAACTATCGTTATTCTGACGAGCCAAATGTACCATCAAATGCCATTATGAAATAAAATACTATCAGCAAGTACAGAGTTGTTAAAAAATGTGATGAAGTGTAAGGTTGAGTGAGGATGCTGAATAGGCATAATAATAATAATAATAAAATTAATAATAATAAGCTATAAAGGGGGAGATGATACACAGTTTGTTCTATTGCACACGCACACCATTCCATCACACACAAGTATCAACACCGTGCTAAGTCGCACGGCCTCAGGCACTAGTTTCCTGTTCTATGTGAGTGACGAGGTGTCGACAGGCCTTCGCAACATCATAGGCGGAGTTGATGATGAGGCGTGTCCTGTAGGCTATGTCTGAATGCCGCACAGTCACGTCACATGTCTCCGCCTTCAGCTTGTAGGCAGCGTGCTTCACCTCCCGCAGTGATGTCGTCACTTGCTGAGAGCAGTTCTAAAAATACACACACACATTTAATTTTCTTTTTGCACATAGTATAACTTACACTAAATATTCTAATGAACAAAGACTATTAAATATAATACCATGCTATAATTATATTTTCAGTCTAAAATTTAAAAAACAACAACAACAACAACAACAAAAAACTACACTATTTTTCCCAGGTTGGTCGGTCCTTTGTGATTTTAGAAGGATGATTTGCAAATTGAACAAAGCTCAGTGAGAGAAAGATCATAATCAGCTATCTATACATCTCCAATACATTAAGAAAGTTTTGTGAATGCTATAAATAGCTGGTCTTGTGCTCTTGAGCAGCAAACAATGTCTATAGTGAATTAGACGGCACACACTACAGATGCGTTGCCCAAGTTGAAAAGTCAGACACAAGATAGGCCTGGAAAGTCTTTACCCAATGTTCATTAAGCATGACATCACAAGCAGTCTTCTTGAGCAATCATATTATTATTATTATTTTTATTATTATTATTATTATTCAGAAGTTTCCACTATACACTTCCATAACCCCAAGCACAGCTACATGAACTCACGGGAGGGAAGATAGCCATTAAGGAGTCCACAGTCGTGGCTATCTGTATTGAGTAGAGGTTGAAGTAGTCTTCTTTATGAGCTTGGGCATCTTGAAGCAACTGCTGTATGGGATGTGTGATCTTCTTGATGTACCCCTGCACTTCTTCAAGAGTGGGAGGGGCCTGGACAACAGGTGTTGGGCCAGTTGAAGGGGGAGGAGCCTGGCCTGGAGGAGAGGAAGTCGTTGCCCTAGGAGAAGAACTGGAGGAGGTTGTAGAAAGGCGGGAGGTTGGAGGTGTGGGGTGGACTGGAGAAGCTGCTGATCTGGCAGGAATCACTGGAACTGAAGACACAGCACCAGAATCTAGAAACACAAACGCCCAACAAATACAGGTCCCTTCTGCCCAACAAATACAGGTCCCTTCTGCCCAACAAATACAGGTCCCTTCTGCCCAACAAATACAGGTCCCTTCTGCCCAACAAATACAGGTCCCTTCTGCACAACAAATACAGGTCCCTTCTGCCCAACAAATACAGGTCCCTTCTGCACAACAAATACAGGTCCCTTCTGCCCAACAAATAAAGCAAGGTCCCTTCTGCCCAACAAACAAGAGCTCAAGTGAATATAGATCCAATCACTATGGTTAGGTAAGTGATGTATTTGGTAAGTGGTACACTAGTGTACTGGGCAAGGGCTTAGGGATAGTGATGTACTGTGTGTACTGGGTAAGTGATGCATTTAAGTTTGATAAATGGCATACTGGGTTTGGTAAATGGCGTATTGGTAAGTGCCACACTTGGTAAGGGTTGGTAGGGACAAGCTTGGTAAGGGGGAAGTGTGGTAAGGGACAAGAGTGGTAAGTGGCAAGCTTGGTAAGTGACACATTGGGTAAGTGCCACGCTTGGTAAAGAGCAAGGGCTAGCTTGGTAAGGGGTTAGCTTAGTAAGGAGCAAGCTTGGTTAGTGGCACATTAGGCAAGTGCCACACTTGGTAAAGGGTATACTTGGTAAGTGTCACATTTTGGTAAGTGTCACACTAAGTGGCGTACTTGGTAAGTGAACCCTGGCAGAAAGAAACAATGCCCTTGAAAGGTTCTTAATTTAAATGGATTAAATTAATGAGAAAACGAGCAGAAGCATGAGTAAAATTAGGTTAAGAAGTTTTGGGGAAATAACATTTGCCATACTTTACTTTCACAGACAAGCACAAACCTTCAAAGGGAGAGTCGCTGAGGGGTGTGTCTTGTCTCGGGGGTGGAGGGGTGGGTGTCATAGTAAGAGGAGGCGTGGCTACAGAAGAATTCCGTGCAGATTTCTTAACAGGAAGAGTATAGAGATCCTCAACATTAGGAGGAGGGGATGAAGAGGCGTGGCCAGTGGGCAGTTGGTCGGTGGTAGATGAAGGAGGCGTAGGAAATGAAGCAGCCATGGATGACCGACTCTTTTTCTTGAGGGGCAAAAATACCAAAACACACACAAACAAAACAATTCAGTAATGGAGGAAAAAATTTAGCTGAGGATATTAACTATAATCATCTCTCTTCACACAATAATGAGAATTTGGCAGACATGACATGCAAACATACAGTATACCTTCATTTCATCACACACAAACCATAATAATAATAATAATAATCATCATCATCATCATCTTCTTAACAAGCGACCGTCGTAATTATTCTCATAATTATCATCATAATCATCACCAATAACAACAGCCACATATTTGTTGATTTATCGGCCTAAAGAAGTGTCCACCCACCACCTGACAGACTGTCCGCCCACCACCTGACAGACTGTCCTCCCACCACCCTGACAGACTGTCCTCCCACCACCCTGACAGACTGTCCGCCCACCACCCTGACAGACTGTCCTCCCACCACCCTGACAGACTGTCCGCCCACCACATGAAAGGATGGTCCTCCCACCACCCTGACAGGATGTCCTCCACACCCTGACAGCCTGTCCGCCACCACCTGACAGACTGTCCTCCCACCACCCTGACAGACTGTCCTCCCACCACCCTGACAGACTGTCCGCCCACCACCCTGACAGACTGTCCGCCCACCACCTGACAGACTGTCCTCCCACCACCTGACAGACTGTCCTCCCACCACCCTGACAGACTGTCCTCCCACCACCCTGACAGACTGTCCGCCCGCCACCTGACAGACTGTCCTGTCTCATTCTAATATTTAAGCAGATATTTCACAACATGTGTTTACTTTAGACTTGTCCACCATAGCATACATCTCCAGCACATCTTCCTCCACTTCCTTCCCTTCAGTCTTCTTTGCCCTGGAGGACTCCTTGATGACAGGGAGAGGGGAAGTGGGTGTGTTGGGGCTTCTCGGAGGATTGCTGAACTTGAGACGGACATTGTCTTCTACCACTCTGTTAAGCTGGGCCTGAAGCTCGTCAACCTTATCTTGCAGGTGTTGGTTGGTAGCTCTGAGCTTGTCGTTTTCAAGCTGAAGAAATATTAAGTAATCAAGACAAATCCTAACTTTATCATTCTCTCTTCAAACATCCAACATTTTTGTACCCAGCCAGCTTTTGCTCCTCCTCTACCCACCCCTTAAACCCCCAAACTAAAAACGTTTGCACCCTCCACCAACGACCATTACCTGCACGTTCTTCAGCGTATCCATCACTTCATTCAATTCAGCCCTGCTCACGGTGGCCCCCTCCTCGCTACGGCGAAGCGGCACTGCAGGTACAGTAGAGCTGCGCTGAGGGGACGGCTCCTTGGGTTCAGCATAGTCATCACCGATATCATCATCCTTCTGTTCATCCACCTGTGAACATAGACGGACAGGTGGGAGACAGAATGAGGTGAACATGCGTGGGAGGAAAAGGAGGAGGGAAAGACTTGGGGAAAATGTCATTTCCTAAGCGCTCATCATAAGACTAGGACAGACTAAAGTCATCATTCTGTTTTCATTCTTAATACACTTAGGCAGCTGTAAGGCTAGCTGGTCTAGTTAGGAATCTTTACCAGTAAACCAAGAAATAAAGCATACATAGGGAACACATCTGGAAGCTAGAGTTACCAAAGCATTTGGTAGACCAATACAACTAGAACTATCCAATAGGACGTACTGTGGAATACATGCCATCTGAAGGTATCTCCATAGAGTGTATTTTCGGGAGCGTTGGAACTGGGGGAAGGGGAGATCGAGACTTGCCCCCTGACACGGACCGAAGTGGAGGGAGCGGGAGCATGGAGGCGCGGTTATCATCCATGGGCACCTCGTCGTAGTCATGGGGGTCACAGATCTTGTCATCGCTCGTCATGGGAACGACATTACCCGAGGTGGAACCTGCAGGAAACACAATGCACTGTAAAATGTTTGGTCAATCAAAGAAAATGCATTCAGTCTCTCAATCAAATGAAAGAAGCAAGAAAGCAAAGGTTACACTATGCGTGACAGCTTGAGCTGTATAAATCATTCCTCAGCAAATGCACTTCTTTCTGATGCCAACTTTATCAAAGACCAAATTAATGAATCCAGATCATTTTCCTATAACTTCAAACCCTAAAATTCTATGACCCCCTCTTGTGCCACACAAACCAACTTGGCGATCCTTACCCACCAATTACTCACCCGTCTCGACACTGATGGCTTGTCTTCTCTTTGTGTCCAGCAAGATGTCAATGACCAGTTGTGCAAACTCCTCAGCATTCAGCGTCGCCAGCTTCTGGCGGCCTTGGTTACGAAGAGGCGATAGCGTAGGGTTTACAGGCAGGAAGGCAATGGAGCTCTGCAGCTGCTGGGTGGCCAGCCACACTTTACCAACAACATGTGAAAATGGGAAAATATTACCATGTAACTGGAGAAAAACCCTTTCCCCATCAGTTTTTTCTCATGACCACACCTTACCAGCATCAGTCTCTCTCCTGTCTACTTCATCGTACACGTCTGTGGCTAGCTCCTCAAACAAGTTGTTGGATATCTCCTGAAGTCTATTCCGAGCATCGGCCATGCCTGGAGACACACTACAGTGCACATGTACCATCAAACATGACCATGTACACACACATGTATGTACGCCACATGCACACACACCCACACCCTCGCGGTAGCTAAGTGAAATAGTACAGGTAAGTGCGCATGCATGCAGCTCTAGTCTTGGAAACATACAGTTCGAGTAGTTTCTAGTTTGAGACTTTGTCATTCTTTGGCACTGAAGTTCTGCCCGTATTAGACGGAACATTTTTAACAGATTTGGAGGAGCCATAAGTTTACAACAAGAAAACATTCAAAATAATTTGCACACTGTAAGATTTTTTAACCCGTACACACCTCCCAAAACGCGAGATAGATTTAAGCACACGAGTGCAACAGTGTTGCCTTCCATATTGACCAAAGCACATATAAACATGGTGGTAACAGACCACACCCACTTACTGAACCGCCCCCGACTGACCTATGGCCCACTTGAGGTGCGAGGAAGTGCTCGCCGATGTTGTGCTGAGGCTTGCGTCCAGAGACAAAGTTGGAGAGCTTGTCCGTGAGTGTGTACTGGCACTCAATGAGGCGGGCAGCCAACTGGTGGTGACCAGCTATCCTGGAGGGAGAGGTCAAAGTACATCATCAAGGTCAAGATGCAATAACATGGCTGTATCGGCATAGCTACACTCAACAACACTTAAAGGGTTTTTTTTTAAACTATGTATTCATGTGAGTGTGTATATGTTTAGTGCATGAAGTTGTTTTTAACAGATGTTCCAGAGAGTGAAGCAAAGTGTTGACATGTACACAATCACCTTCCACCAAGCGCGCACATACGCTCTCATATTAATAACCCAGATACCAATAGAAGCCCTGAATAAACTTGCAACCATGGAAATCAACACAGACGAACACACACAACACACACACGCACATACACACATTTTCAAGCCTTTTAGGCCTTCATTCTAAAAGAATATCAGTGAATGACCTATCGATGCTACTCTGATCTCAGCCCAACTTCTCCAACTTCACGTCTCCGTGCCTAATTCAGCCCGGTCACGGAATATGTGCGTTAGTACATGTGATGTCACGGATATGGTATGTACACGTGTGAGCGTTGCATTCCGCTGCTGAACTTTATTCAAGGTCATTTGTTGGACATTTCTCAGCAAAAACGGCAGCACAAGAAATTTGAGAGAAGACAGTGCAAGGGAGCAGTACCCTCACTTTCTTACCCTTGAATGAAAAAAATAAAATAAATTAATTAATATGAAAAAAAAAAAATAATAAAATAAATAAATATATAAACAAATAATAATACACTCAATCACCTCTTATCCAGCCGCCTCAATTACGGGCACACCTCTTTACCGGGTACCAGTTAGACACTCAATTGCATAAATTTTTACCGTGCGAGTTCGCTAATTTGACGACCATTACCAATCACGGTAGCGCAAGCCTGTTATTTCTAGTTTCAGAGAGTTGAAGAGAAGACTATTGAGGATTGCAAGTGAAAGAGGACTGTGCTTAAAAATCCTGAAGCTTATTGAAAAACGGTTGATTTAACGTGTATTTGGAGAAAACTATATCTTTCCCTGTTTAATGGGCATTTCTGAAATACGGGCATCCTCAGGTTCCAAGGTGCCCAGGTAAGATGGGACTGAGTGTATAATGATAAAATAATAATCTAATTAACTCGTACGCCAGTGAGATTCTCTCTCAGGTCCAGCAGACTGTGCACCTATATCTACAGACTCTAAAAGTCCAGCAGGGAACAATAAATAATTCTTCTGATATAATATTCGTGTTAATGTATGCATTTGTGTGTGTGTGTGTGTGTGTGTGTGTGTGTGTGTGTGTGCAACATTAAATGATCAGGCAAAATAAAACTGGAAGTTTTTTTTTTGTTTTCTTTCGTAGGTGCTAACCTGGCACATTCCTCAGGGGTGTGTCCAAGTCTGTCAAGTCGACATGGGTCCGCTCCATTGACGACCAGCAGCTCCACCTGCATGGCCTGGCCTGCCTGTGCCGCCACGTGGAGGGGCGTGTTCCCACGGTCCTACACATCACACAAACATCACATAATATAGTGACAGAGCAAGACTGCATTCATTCAAGGGGGGAAGTTAAGGGGTATTTACCCCTACCCCATCACCCTTCCCCTAGAATTCCTCCTTTAGTGCTAACATTTGGAGTCTGCAACCTGACATCAGCACACGTTGCAAGTTTTTACAGTCTCTATTCTACTTGGAATGTCCCTCCTTAAATTTAAGTAAGTTATTTTTGCCCCTCCTAGACTTGTTTTCTGTACATAGCCCTGTAGAGCTCATTAAAATAATTACATTGGGCCTCCAAACCCCACCACTAACCTGTGTACCACAGGACTCACACTGAAGGTTTATTTATCAAGATCTCTCGTAATCAGATATCGACACAGAATGAGGATTGCAACCCTCACAAACAATAATATGATTTAGTCTAAACGCCTACTGTTTGGGGGCGGGGCGGGGCGGGGAGAATTGATCAAAGTCCAAAGCACAGTTGTCACTCGAAATGGATGGATGTGTGAACTCTCAGTGTGGCACTTGAAGAGTAAGCACATTACATCATCATCCTCCACCTCCTCCCTCTGCCCCACCCCCTCTTTAGGAATCTCCTTGCCAAATCTAATTACTCCTCGAGCCGAAAAAGAAACGTCAGTACAGCACACCACACGTGTGCAATGCCAGGCTCTTGTTACCATGGTAACTTACTGAAAGCATTGTGGAATGTCAAAAATAATAATACAGTGATTTCTCTCTAATAGTCCACCGGTGGGCAGGACGTACTAGACTGGACTATTACAGGTCATGGACTATTAAAGTTTATGGTAAAGAATAGCATACAATGAACAATAGAGTGTAAAATTAGGTTTGCATGTGTTCTTCAGTTTCATTAGAGGCTGAACCAGTTATTTGAGAAAAATAATCAGGTAAAACTGTTTGCCTTGAATTGAGCTTGCTCTTCTCTGCCTTTAAATCAAGACATTTTCCATATACAGTGGTGAGTAAACATGACGTATCATCTTCACCCAGCTTGGCCATCATTTCATGCAATTTCTTCGCCATTTGCAATGCTTCGTTCAAGTCAACTTGATTGAGAATATCTTTTCTTGTGACAGTTGGAGGAGGCATTTCACCATCACTAATGTCATCAATGGAATCGGGTTCTAACTCCAGATCGTCAAAAGCAGGTTCTTGAACAGATTCTTCCACATCAGACTCTTCCAGATCTTTTTTCTCCAGGCCGATTTCATTTTGGAGCACCATTTCAACTTCATCATTCTTGACAATGTCATTGTCTTCAATTGTAAACCAATCTTGTATAGTGTTCCTAAATTGATCGGTGTCATTTTTAGCAAGCAAATTGAGTGTTGACATTTCACCAAGATAGTGGTTTTCATGTGAATGATCGGCTTCAACTGGTTGTTGACAAACTGCTTGGAGATCAACATTTTTCAACAATAGGTTTAGCTCGTCAATCACAGGTGCTCTCACAGGTCGTTTGTATGCCAACACAAACTGCTTAAGAGCATCCACATGAGCTTGGGGCAAAATTTTAGACTGTAACCAGCAATCAACAATTGTTACCTGTGTCAATCCTTTCCTCGCTTCATGTGCCATTGTAGATGCATCCAGAAGATTTGCTGGGTAGGCATGTTGTATTCCTCTCACTCCTGCTGCCATGGAAGCTCCAAGTTGACGTAGCTCATCGTATTTTTCAAGATTTCTTACCATCACTTGTAATAGCTGGCGTTTGTACCTGCGCTTTAGAGCAGCTATGATGCCTTGATCCATTGGCTGATGAACAGATGTACAGTTAGGTGGAAGGAGTACCCATTCAACCTGTGGATCTTGTAATAGTGTGTCATCGGGATCATGTGAACCAAAGTTATCTGCAATCAGAGCAACTTTATTGGATGTTCTTTTCTTCACCTCTGGCAAGAAGACATCATGAAACCACCACTTTGTAATAGTGTAGTCATTCCAAGCATTTTTCTGGGCCTTATAGGGAAGGGGGCATGACTTAGCTCTGAAGCAACGAGGATTTTCAGCCTTGCCAATCATTGCTAAAGGAATCTTATGGGTGCCCATAGCATTGGTACATGTAATCAAAGTCACGCGATCCTTTGCTTTTTGTGCTTTTGTTCCACGAGTACGTTTTCTTACTTCGTTTGGAGCAGTGTAGGTAGCATTGGGTATTGACCGGAAATACAGACCAGTCTCGTCCCAATTATATATCTGTTCTGGATCATATTTTTCTAAAAGCGTTTGAATTTCGAGAATCTTCTTCTTGATTTGTTCACAATCAACTTCACCAGCCTCACCATGGAGTTTTACACTTTTACCAATGCCATTTCTCTTTCTGACCTTTTCCCACCAACCTGAAGATGCACGAAAATCTTTTTCCCCTAGATTCTGTGCTACCTGCTCAGCATATTCCTTGACAATGCTTAGGGTAACTGTCAGAGGTTTGGTCCTATTATAAAGAAGATGGACAAAGGCTACAACCTTTTCTTCAATTGCAATGAACTTTATAGAACGCTTACGCTTAGATTGGCCCAAAGAACTCATCATTTGATGCTTTACCTTTTCTGCACTTAGAAGTGTCCTCTTTATAGTCTTGCTGGTGACATTGTAGGTTTTCTAGCTAGCAAAGCCTGATTAACATATGTTAGTGTCCCCATCTTACCCACCTGAAATCCCATCTTCATTAACTATTTCACTTTTCTGCTTCAATGTTAACTCGACTCGTGGCTTCTTTGCTGCTAGTTGACATTGAGTGTACTTTCTACCTTTACGTGAAGAAACTTGTTTCAGTTGTAAAGGCACTGCTGGTCTGATTTCAGTAGACACTTTTTGACTAGAGCTAGAACTGGTAGCCATTTTGCTAGCTATATCAGGCCAGCTGCAAATAACACAGTCACATGGCCAACTACATGATATATGGGACATGAAAGTCCAGGTGGACTATTAGAGGGTATAGACAATTAACGGGGTGGACTATTAGAGAGAAATCACTGTACTGTACAATAACAATAACAAGGTAAGTAACAAATACTAGTTAATAGGAAGAAAAACAACAACTAGCATTTACAGTGTTATTAATGAAAACCCAGAGAGCCACAAGCAGTCTGCCATGATGAGATAGATGAACAGCTCAAAATCTGTATGCCAGACATGACTGGTGAGGTTACACCATGCATCTTTCTACCCAACTTATAATCAGTGATAAAGCAAACCATGTGTGTATAATCATAAGCTAGACTTGAAACAGTCTCACTCTCTCACCAACCACCATCCATAGCTGGAATTGACCTATGGCAAGATAAAGGATCAAACCTACCAACTGGGGCGGTCAACACAACCAATTCCGCAAATATAATGCAAACAATTTTCCCACGGCATAATATTTACAACTGTCCAATCATACCAGACCACAACGAAGCATTCCTTAGCTTCAACATCTTGAACTCCAGACCAGTGTGACTTCACTGTGAATCACACATATGATAAACTCCTCCACAAGTTGTGGAACCATTTGAGTCCTCTCATCACACCCAGCTATACACGTAGTGTTTATAAGCTCATTGCTAAAAGTAAAGTTGACCAAATGAGTTACTTTTATGCACTGAAGGACTTCTCAATACACACCACATATCTATACAATAATATGCTTGTCTGTCAAATGACGACAGTGTGTTTATTCGTGAATAATTCATTCACTGAGTCCGTCTTCAGTAATAACAGGTTGGTAAAGCATCATCAGTACCACCAGTTGTGTGTGCATGTGACGACGACAACAACAGTAGTATGTATGTGTATTCATGTCTATATGGGCAAAGCAAAGTAAGTGAAAAAAAAAAACAAAAAAAAAACCAAGTGGTAGACTGCATCCCTAAAGTTAGTACATCAAGTACCACCACTGTGTGGCGGGCTACTTGCTGTAATATAATATAATATATATAATTATGACATTCAAACCTCTTAAATAAATGGGTAAAGATGAGTACCCATAATTCTCTTACAATTTAAAATTTTCCCGCAGTTTGCTAGTTCCGTAACATTAAGTACTCTGCCCACCTACAAACTAAAGATCTTAGAATATCGTCTCTATAGCAACAAGTACCCAACGCCACTCCTACACTAATGGGTACATGAACACTTAAAGCAGCCGGCCGGCAACAGAAGATGATATTAATGGGCACAGTACCCACACAGGTATTGCAGGCTACAACTAGAGGAATTAAATATAGCACAGAGAAAGCCATCCTTCCGCTTGTCAAATACAACATACCATGGACAGGTGAAAGGAAGATGCCCTAATGCTATTTTTAACCACTGAGGTGGAAATGAGGGTTAAAAATAGCACAAGGAGAGACTCTCAGTAACAGTTTGTACTTGATTTTTATTGTGGTTGCAAGTAAAGAAGAAAATAAGGCAGGACAGGGGAAGTATTATAGTATGTGTGCCTATCTATACTGGTCCTTGAAATAAAGTCATTATAACTGTAATCATCACTGTCCCAAGATATAACGGTCTCTCAAAATTTTAAAAGTGGTAATTAATGAAACAACAACAAGTTTTAATTAGTTGTCACTAATTAGAAGGAATCGAATGATAGAATAAAAAAATATTGCAGTTTTTGGTTATTGAATGATTTTTAGTATGTTGGGAAGAAAAGAAAGAAATAAAACAAAAAACAACTCTAACTTGAATTTAGACAAGCCACGAGTGATGCTGACTGTACGGTTATTAAACTGTTTTGCTTACACATGCATAAAAAAGAAGCTGACAACAACAGAAATAGCATATGCTAGTCAAGGAGACTGACATCCCAACTACTCCATCTCCAACAACACCAGCTACGGCCTCCAACTACTCCATCTCCAACAACACCAGCTACGGCCTCCAACTACTCCATCTCCAACAACACCAGCTACGGCCAGCACTTCTTGCGGGCAGTGGGAGGGCAATCATTATTATATAAACACTATGTGCTGTGCTCCAATTAGAAGTCGATGATAATTTGACAGGCACCAGCACATGATCAGAATGCATAGTAAAACATATAACAAGCAATTAATTAAAATAGTACGACTTCCCAACAGTGATATCACAATTACTGGACCATCGACAGAGTATGTAGCCATTCTTTACTTGCATCAATAACGCCACCACTTCACAAAAGCATTCTCCCAATACACTAATCATCTAATGCAAAGATACTTGTCTAACCTTACCAACCTGGCTGTGAAGAGTCTGAGGGGAATCCTACACGGCAGGCCCTTCAATCAGGCCCAGTATCCAGTATTCATTCTGTGTATACTGTAGCCATCTCAGATTCACTCACAAAACTAAACAACCCTTGAACTGACTGCTCAGGTGTGAAGTAATCATTCTACAATAACACACTTTGCACTCCAAATATTTAACACCTTGTCAATGAATATCATTAGTGACAGATAGTCCCCAGTTAATAAGGCTCACAGCCGTTAGACACTGCTGGTTCTTACAAAGTTTCATACAGGCGCCCTGAAACCCCCTCCCCCACCCCTTCAGAAATTGAGTTAAAGTTGAATTCTATGGAGTAGTATGATCACAAAATTATGCATTTAACTGATCAGTGTGAAATATATACACTCTCATCTAGGCATGTCCATCAAATTAGTGTAGGTCTAAAAATGGGTGTGGCTAATCCCCCCCCCCCCAGTGAAAAGTCGTGTATGATACCCTCAATCAAACTCACCCCATGCATGTAGTTGGGGTCCGCCCCCAAAGCCAGCAATCTCAGGCACGTTTCCAGGTTACCTGTGCGGACACTGGCGTGAAGTTGCTGCAGGTCAAAGTACAAGAAGGTAGTAGGTACACACAATAACAGACCACAAAAACATCGAAACGCAACAAAAACAGCTCATTAGTGTCCGAGTCCATTTCATGTCAGTCTGCAGTCAGCACACCAATCTGACTCATTCACTCACTCACCCGGCTCATGTCTTCAATGGAATTGAAGTTGTCCTTGTTTGAAATGCGAGGAAGGAACGCTAAGTGCTTATACTTGCTCGCGATGAAGTCATGCTTGGTGGGGCTGTGGAAGTGAGACATACAACATAAGCAATATCATTGAGAACAAGATGACTGCTACCAGAGACAGGCTTGATGACCACACAGAGTGCATGAGACACTAACAACTTAGAGCAATGACTGTTGAGACTCAAACGAGGTTTATTCTATGGCACAACAATAACTTTCACAGTCTATACACAAGTAATTGTGTTCGACGAACATCACACTTAAATTTCGTTTCATACGTGCAAGACAAGTTAGTATGAGAAGTGGTACGAACATGTAATGAGCAATTAACTCTAATAATGACCACATACAATCAAATGAGGAAGAAGAAAAAACAAACAAAAGAAATAAGAGAAAGCATGCATAATAAGCAGTGAATAAATTAGTAGCGTTAAGAAAAGCGGAGATGTTATGAACCTAAGGTGCACTTACTGCAGCCTGTCTTTTGGAGTTGGCTTCCGGACTTTAGTTTTGGAGTGGCTATCGTGAAGCTGGTGTTCCCACAGATTGTTGGAGCCTTTATTCACCAGTGTGTACACCATCTAAACACCAGCCATCAACCCAGTGATAATGCTTATTATAGACAATGAACGGGAGATTGAACACTGTTAAACTACGTGGATCATAACTACAGTGTACTCTATCCAAACATAGCAGACAAACTGAGATAAATTAATCAATATAGTCATCATATGCAGCTTCAGTGATTACAGTGTTTAGATGGTAGCTACCTCTTTAAGGACTGGAGGCCAAGTAGTTGAAGTGATGGAACGGATGTGCGAGATATGGGAGCCTAGCACGCGATGCACGCTGCAGCACTGGTTGCACAGGAACACTCCTCTGTTGATGGACGCCCATGTTGGGTCTGGGACCGAAGAGGGGAATAGGAGAGCGAGGAGTCATAACAAAAATGTCTTAGCAGCTGCAGAGCTGCGCACAGAGAGCGCTTTGTTTCACTTCTTACCTGGAGTACTGCAGTCAGCACAAAGAAAGTATGTGTTCATCACGAGAGGAATCTCCAACTTTTCTACAACATCAATTCAATCAGTCTATCTAATCTGTCAGACCCAGCCTTGTGCGTCTCCTCCTTATTTTCCTGAGGGGCTCGTAAAGTGGGCAAGTGGAATGCAAATAAGGCGTGGCCTTGAATATTCTAATAAAGCGGAGGTACAAAAGGTCAGGCGAGAAAATTTAAAATTCCGACATGGGGGGAGAGGAGCTAGCAGCTATAATAAAACACGAGCGTCGATTCAGTTTCGAATCTATTTGGCTTGCTTTCACACGTTTTGTTTGCGGTGTATGTGCACGTACGTTTTGAAGGTAAATATCCCACAGACGCTTCGGGACTTATTCCGAGGTCCTGCACCCTCGGAGTGGCTAGTGCCGCGGAGGATTCCAATGGCTGGCTGTGACGAGGATCTGGAATTCAATCCATTCTACCAGGCTCTCCAGGTAATAACTGGGAAAACGTGAAGTAAAAACTGCGTGTGTAGAGAGAAAGGTTGTTGAACTCATCTAAATGTTTCATTATGAGGCATCCTTTTCTGCAGAATCGCTTTTACAGCCTGTATGAACGGGCGCAGCAAAACTGCTGGTTGGTTTGCATACCTGTAGCTACGTCTGTAGACCCTTCGCAAGTCATTCAGGCTCTTGTAGGTAAGAATTCCAAGATTCCAGTAGCAAGGAATCATGAAGTGATGCAATGATGTATTCATGAGGTCTTGTAATACTTTATTCATGTCCCTAGAGAGCAACTTGCTGGAGCCGTCAGGATTTCTGAGGGAGTAAGTTGGTTGTTATCTTGAAATTTTCATTTTCCAGCCTCTGTTTCCTTACAGTGTATATCAATCTTCAGGAACACAGCGCCTGGAGTGGAAACTGACCCAGAACCACCTAGTGTGCACAAGTAGGGTCGCCGGCAACTTTAAAGTTCGTGTTCTCTCGGAGGAACTAGCCTACAACAAGGCTCTGAAACAATTCAAGATATTCATTGTGGATCGACCTTTGGACCCCAGCCACCAGGTAAGTAGGGGAGTTAGCAGATGAGGTGCAAGAAGTGACACAATAAATTGATATTTTTCCCTCCAATTTTTTTCTTCCTTATTTCTCCCATATTCTCCGCTCCTCTTATTTTTCTCCATTTGACAGTTGTGTTGTTGTTTTTTTTACTCGTAGAAATGCTGTAACTAGAGAATTAATTTATATCCACTTTAGTCTGATTTAAGTTATCAGTAATAGAGCATACACACACCCATCTTGGTATGCCTGAGTGCACTGCTATTACATTTTTTATGACCCTTTTTTTTTTCCTGGCAAATTCCCAGGTAATGAGGTTGGGTGTGGTGTGTCCATGGTGTGTCATACAAATTTCCTGAAATACTTAACTGTGTATGTATGCGGTGGGCGTGGTACACCAGTTTGTAATTCTTGCTCCTAACAGTATTTCCATCCCATGGTAACAGTTTACTCCAAATTAGGAAATGATTAGATATAATGTTGATCGTTATCGTTGTATACAACGCTAGCTATGGATTGTCTCGTCCTATGCTATCTGAAATGGAGAGTTGATTGTTATTCCCTGGAAATGATTAACTGTTGATTATGTATTAAAGCCATGCACAGAGTACTGCAAGGGAACCTATAGATTGAATGTGAGGTTTTCATCAAAGAATCTGTTATCTGACCTTTTTTTCTTTTCTTTCAATGTCATAGATGCCAGCTTCTTCAAGTAGTTTGGAAGATACCAATGGAAGAGGCAGAAAGGGAAGTCCCTCTCCGGGCACCTCCAGGGAAGTGGTGAAGAGAAGGCGGTCGTACGATGAGCACAGAGCTTTCTTGGAATCTTTTGTCAAATATCGAGAAGTGAGGCAGTTAATAGGCAATAGTATAAACGTGTTAGTATAGTGCTTATTGTACGAGTCAGCGTACAATATGGGGAGATATTTCAAGAGCACGCATAAGTATTTTTACAAGCTGAAGGCGAGTGAAAATACAAGTGTGAGAGTGAAATGTTGTCCCCGTATTGTACGACGAGTGTAATAAACTGTGTACATTGGATATTTTTCCAAACAATTAAACGTTTTTTTTTTCTTCAAAGCCTCGTCATTCAGAGGTAACTCTGCCATTCATTTATAAATACAACTGTCCAGAAATGCACACGGGAGCGTTCAATATGCTATCAATGAAAATATCCAAGGTACAATAAATATTTTGCATGGTACCTGATGTTGTTCGAGATAGTTGCTCTAGCTAGTGAGTGCAATCCTCACTTGTCACACAATACTCTGCTATTAATATACTAACAATCACATGAGAATAGTCTACAGATTGTCAGTAACATGTGATTACCATTTTTAAGTATCTACTTATTAATTAAGTATTCGAGTAAATGCCAGGCATTCACTTGTTTTGAGAAAAATTGTTTTTATTTTCAACTGTCATTGTATTAAAGTATGTCAAGTGCTTTAAGTTTCTTGTCTGAGACAATCACTGGAGGTAGCTACTGTTGAGGATAGAGGAAGGTGGGTAGGAGGAGCTGGCTGGGCTTTGTTTCTCATAATCCTCCCCTTTACTCAGTACTCACCAGTAACTACATGACCAGCTGTCCTTCATTTCAATTGGCTAGCACTTTAAAGCCACACTTCTTGAAGGCCATGTGCATGCGACAATATTGCTTCAAGTCTAACGGGTATGAGTATAGACCGTCATTTGCATCATCGGTTATATTAATTGCGTTTTGTTTAGAAAGATGCAACACTCATTAATAGCTACCAATTTTATTCTGACTTGCGGAAAGACAATCATCAAACTCAAAGTGGTATCCTCTAACTAATAGAAGCTGATAGCCTCAAGTGTTGTGTGTGATATGTGATTGCAAGCAGAGCCAAGGATTCACACCTCAGGCACTGACAGGACTGCCAATACAAGTAAAGAATATAGACGCATGCTACTGGCATTATCAGTCCAGTGAGGTCGTGTGGAAGGAGTGAGAATTTGTTAAGCGAGTAGTTGTGATATATTGAATGAACTATTGTTATTACTAATGGACTGGATAATTGCTGAAGAGCCAACAAGCCCAGTAATGGCGATATAAACTATACTTGTGTGTGTGTGTTGATATGTCCGTGTACTAATTATCTGATTGCATTCCATTCAATGCCGGCATTCCACGCATATTTCAGTTCTGTCTTGTGTTATTTATATCAGGGCTTGGAGGAACTCAACCAGAGGATTCGCCAGTTTCATAAGAGCTATCTGGTGGTGAAGGTGGAGAGCCTACTGCTGGACACTGGCACCAAACTTGGGGGCGTGGTCAAGCAAGGATATGCGGTGAGGGGGCCAGGAGATTAACTTGGGTTTTATACGAATCATTTGTTATTATACTTCTGAGTGAATCGGATTGTTATGTTGCCACGGTGTGTTTTGCTATAATTAATACAGGGGGAGGGTAGAGCAACGTGTTGTTATTCGTCCTCAGTAGTGGTAGTTTATTTACCACATGCTAGCAGAACTGCGCAGCTATTGTTATTTAGATATGCATAAACTCTGTCTGGAGTCATCATTTGGATACATAATGTATCCCAGGAATTGAAGTATCTTTGCAGTTGGTATAACGTTCCTTAAATGAGGCACTAGTAATTCTATTTAGCGCCGATCATTGGTTCGCTTAATGAGCACGGTACCATGGAGGTTCATATTTAAATATCACCTGTCACATTATTTTATATAGGAGCCATAAGTTAGAGGTAGTAGAACAGAACTTGGATTTGTGTGCCTAATTAGTAAAATATGACCTTACGTTGCATTGCCCTCTAATACTCCCGACATTTTATGGCAAAGCACATGGTGTGTGTGTGTGTGTGTGTGTGTGCTTCGTGATGATGTAACCACCCATCATGCCACATGTGAGGGTGGCTGTTTTTTTTTAGTTTGAAAATGTACACACATGACAACGGGCAAGAAATTAGTTTCAACTAATAATTTGGCATTGACTTTCCTTTGCTACTGTGTTGGCTAGATTCAATAAATGTCAGCAAGGCTGCTGTGATGATGCTATAGCAAGCAGTATGTTGTTGAGGGTTATAGGCCTTGCTGGGTGCAGTGTTGCTTGCTGGATATCTAAACATGCATGAGAGTCGAGGTGGATTGTTGTCCTGAGTATTCTGTACTAATTGTTTTAATTACTTATTTACTTTTTTTCCCCTTTTGAGTGAGAATGTTAGTGGGGAGGTGATTTAAACTTCACTTCGTGTTCCTCCGTTACTACGTGTTGGTGTTGCCTTGAGGAATGGGGAACTTTGCTGAAGCATTGCGTGAGTGGTGAGGAAGTTATTAAAGTCTGTGAATAGCTCCATCGGCTGATAGTGCAAGAGACAAATGTGAATGGTAGCCTATAAGTGTGGCTTCACTGGCCTGATTGCTGGGAAGTTTCTATTAACCGATTTTACGAACCTGATAGTTGTCACACTTTGTTTTGTGTAGTTAGACATCTGCTTTTTTTAATCGTTATTAGTTATTATTATTTTATTTATTAATTATTGGCTATAAGGGTCCAATCCAGCAGTGTCATTGGAGCTGCTGGTGATTGGAGAATCTGCTGACACTGTACCATCCTGACCAATCCAGACCAGTGCATTGCTGACACAGTAAACCTACTGGTGGTACAAATTGGACATCAGTATTTTCACATTGGAACACAAGAGTGCATTATCCTTATATGTTTGTCTGATCATTTGACCACATTTTGTGTTCTTTCTGCTGCCGGGATTTACTTGCTTTCTATGAGGGGTTTCAAGGTATATAAACAGTGCACTTACAGCTGAGGGAAGAAAGAACATAGCTTTCATTTGTGGCTGCCTACGTGTAGGTTTTGTGCCCACTAAGCTGAGCAATAGGAATGTCATGAAGAGGTTTTCGTTATGGTATATGCAGGTTTCTCTTTGTATACTATATCACTAGCTTTCATAGTGTGTCTTTTCATTTTGTAATCTTCTTAAGCATTACGTAGTAACTATCCATAAGAATACTCCACATAAGGAATCAGTGGTTTCAGAGTAAAGATTGGACTCTTACTTCCCAGAGAGATCTCTTGAAGACTTTTATAAAGCTGTTGAAGAATGCTATGTGCAAATTAACATAATAATTTGATGTTGATGGTCAGTATTTCTAGCTTGCATCATTTTTAAAAATATGTACTAGTACAGAAATTTGTGAAAGAATCTGCTTTTCGTGTGCATCCTCGGTCAAGACATTTTGTTGGTTGCCTTGGTTACAAGCCACACCCACAAATGCTACAAGATTGCTCTCTAGTGTACGCAGTACAGCTCCTGCTTATCCTGTACAATGAAAATTTTTAACACAGAGTGTATTGATGGAGCATTTGATTCTCTTTCCTTTTTCTTTATTTTATTTTATTATCATTATTATTTTGTGGTTTGGAGTAATTGTTTATTGAGTACATCTTGACATCCTAGTTCAGGACATAACCCATAATTATCCATTGATCCATAATTATCCATTGATCCGTAATTATCCATTGTCTAAACTGTTCCTTATCCATTACCTAACAAGGTTATACAGCAGTAGGCTGGCTTTAGTCTAAACATGTCTGACTAGATACTAGATTGCCTTCTTGGGTTAGTTTGTTTTAAATAAGGCTCAATAGACGCTTCTCAACAACTTTGTGTGAATTATTGTTAAGTTGAAATTGCTGGGTTTTATTTGATTTTATTGCCATAGAATTTGATAAGAGCAAGGTAACATTAATTTCTGCTCAGCCATCATAATTTTATTCCTCCCAGTCATGGAAGTGTTAATTAAAATAGGAAGGAGTGTGGTTTGGTTTTATCCCAGTGCTCTTCTTGACTGAAGCCCTATGCTTGTGTGTGTTTGTGTTTCCAGGCGTTTATGGAGGCAAATCGCCAGGACTCCAAGTTGCTAGACAAAAGAATATGTGAGGCGTGCTGGACATCCATTGAAGGGTAAATTATTGAAAGGGGGAGGGGCATTTGTGTAATAAACATGTCTATAAGCCTTTATAATAATAATTAATGTAACAATTGAAGAAAAAATGTTTTGGAGCATAGAGTGCTATCGAAAAATTGCTTTTTCAGTGCCATTTTCTTAACTTGTATATGTTACAGCTACCTGATGCACCATGTCTATTCCAAGGTGTTACCTGCTATCCGTGATGTGCATGCCAGACAAGACCAGGAGTTCAGGGAGCGTTGCCGACGGTTGCGTAGAAAACTCACGCCTTCCCTCCTCGGAGTGCCCGAGGATTATGATTGCCCTTACCCACTCACAACCAAACACCTCGTCTCAATGGCTCGCGTAGACACTCCGCTGGAGATGTTGTATTCGGTACAGGATGCCATGGTGAGTCAGGCAGTACAGGACAGGTCATGTGATGCTGATGGGTGTGGCACGGGATTGAGTCATGTGATATATGTGTGAAAGTTTTATTATTATTATCTTTATATATTGAGCTGTGATACAATGGATTTTGATCAATCTCTATTTGCTGATTGTACTTACTTTATTTAACGCCCGTCTGAATAAATTGAGTTGCGTATATCCCTCTACCATTAGAGAAACAAAAGTGCAGAGTGCATAATAAACGTTATAGTAAGCCTTTCAGCAAACCAAGTGCCAAAGACCTGTCATTTTGTGCTACACACACTTAGCAAGATGATGATGATAATGATAACGATGATGATGATGATAATAGTAGTAGTATAGTAGCAATTGCACAATGCTGGTAGTACACAGTTATTCAAACATGCAATTTTAAAGCAAGCAATTACTATGTTTTTATACATACGTACATGTATTCTTTCTAGTGGTAGATGAATTACCATGTTTGGTAAGTTTCCAGGTGTTTTGTAGGCGGCGAGGTAGTTGTTAACGGAGAACAAGAGAGAGCTCTTGTCCAGCCATTCATGGTGGTTGTTATTGCAGGCATGTTGGGGAGAGGAGGAGGTGAAGGAGGCAGCTGTAGGGCCCAGAGGAGTAGGGAGGCTGTAGGGCCCAAGGGAGGCTGTAGGGCCCAAGGGAGGCTGTAGGGCCCAGAGGAGTAGGGAGGCTGTAGGGCCCAGAGGAGTAGGGAGGCTGCAGGTTATGTCTTCATTTAGTCAGGGACTCAAACCATCCAATAGAACAAACTAATCATCTCATTTTCTTCCCTGCCCCTCCACCTCCCTCCCTCTCTCTCTTTTTCTCTCTGCAGGACAGTGTAATGGTGGATGTCAAGCATCAATTTGATGTCTCCTTCAGAATAGGAAGTACGTATGTGTAAGCACACAAGTACTGTTTGGATAAACGGAGTGAATTATCAGTGTCGTTTATTTAGTTGCAAGTTTATTGCTGTCATTGTTTGTTAAGTCTTTAACAAATATTCTAAAATTTTTAATGACATGTGTTTAGTTAATCTGTAAGAATTGGTCCAAATACCTAAAATATTGATTTTGAGAACTTTATGTACAAGACTTCAATAACTCTTGACAATTCACGCTGTGGTTTATGACCGTTCAAATCCTACTGTTTATATCATTCACAATTCACATTAGCAATACTTATTATTAATCCCATTTACATTGAAATTCTAGTGTATTATGGTTGTTACCTCAAATTCTGCTCGCTGAAGCATACAATGTGAGTAGATCAGTTACATTCATTGTGCACACAGGTTTTTACACTAGAATTGAACATAGTTATAGTTCATAAACAATCTCCAACTTTTAATGAGCTAATTAGAAGCAGAACTTACCATATGCATTATCGAATAGTGAGATAAGTCTGTGTAAACACAGAATTCTGTACTTTTGCCTCTAGTTTCCCTGAAGCTCAAGTGTAATCTTTAGCTGTACTCTGAATTGGAAGTGTCCCTTTTACGACTAGCTAAAGAGAAATACATTATTGTTTCTTTTATAAAGGTACTTGTAACTTCTACAATGTGTTGCATTTGACGGTTGATAGGATAGGTGTGCCCCAAGTGCTGGCCGTCTGCAAAGGCCCGAGTTATTCATTACCCAGTGGTTGTCAGTTTCATTACTCTGTTATATACACTATTCATGAGGCACACGTACATTCGTATATGTACATGTCAATGCCTTGACTGAATGGTTATTTGCCTTTTCCTGAAGAAAGCCAGAGACATTCCTGGCTACAAACCCCTAATGAAGCACCAAAGGTGCGAACCCTCAGCGCTACTAGACACTAACTAGCTATTACAATATAATCTCAGACCAAAAGAACAAGTAATCTGTTAATATTTTAATCAGGCATCAAATAGCTCTAGCAATAAAAAAGTACATGGAAATGCTGTCTTCATAAGAGAAGAAGCTAAATGGGCCAGAAACACTCACTGGTATACATTTTCAACACACGAAACTTCGCTTCTTTCAACTCTGTTAACTTCCCTGAGCATAAAGCAAACTACGCCACTGGCTGCAAGAAATTGTTTGCTCACGTGATTATGACATGACGCTAGGGGGTGTTGCCCATAAAAGCTGGTACCTACAAGGAGCTGAAAGCTTCGCGTTTTCTCAACGATTAGCCCGAAATAAAAAAAAGTAGCACAATGAAAGGTCCTAAATATTCGTTTTGAGTAAGTTCATACCTAAATAAATGGTTAATTGTCAGTAATCTCCAAAATCAGAGCATGACAGACAGACAAACAGACAGGATGACTACTATAACCTACTGGCACATGTGTGCTGAGGGTTAATAAGCAGATATTGAAGGGTTTAAGCAGCTAGGCAAGGCATATATGATACAGCAAAATGCTGAGTGAACAAGGTACATGTGCAGCAATGGCAATAAGTTTCACACCAGAAGTACTGTAATAGTAGTATTTTGGATTTTTTTTTGTTTTGTTTTTTTGTTGTTGTTTTTTTCAGACCCTCAACCATTGGCATCTGATGGTTTAATATCATTAATGGTAAGTTGCTGTTTATTGTTGTTATTATGGTCAGAGTAGTTATTATTATTTATTAGTAAAGATGATAAAACTAAATATTCAAAACATAAAAATATTAATAGAATTTTCCCATTTCAATTATACTTTTTGACATACTATTACGAGAGAAATTTACGAAGTTTATTAAACTCGAAGCGAATGTGAAGGTGTCACTGTTGTTTTACACATGATTGTTGTTGCTATTTTCTTGCCAGTTTTATAACATGTACATTCATCACTTCCCCCTCCCCCCTCGCTTCCCCCTACAGTATGCAGTAATGATGCGGGAATATTTCATTGCTGATTATTAGTATTGGTGTTATTTTTTTTTGTTATGTAGGCATCGATTCTTGTAAAGATCGACATAGGTATGTAAATGAATATTTTTGCTCGTTTAAAATAATAACCATTCTTCCAACTGCAGACTGCATGTTGAGCATGCTCTATTACATGGAGAACTTCCACTGGTCTCAGACAGATGCAGATCAACTCAGCTTTATCTTAGTCACCATGCGAGCTGCTGTAGAGTTCTTGAGAGGTCCTGATGTCCAGCAATGGCTACCCCAACCAGAGCCCACCAACAACAAGCTAGCTCGAGTAAGGGTGCTTTCCTCTTTTTCATTTCCCTTCCCCTTCCTTTTAATGGAATTCCAGTGTGTGCCCATAATGCTGCTATGGGTGGGTAGGGATGGGCTGTTAGTTGGCTTCAATAAGGCTATAGTGTTCTAAGCTACAGTAGTGGCAGCTGCGGGTGTCAGGTGATGCATGTGCACCATGGCACTGATGTTGCTTACTCAGCAGTTTGTTTTATGTGCCTGTACAGTATGTGGCCTAGTGTAGAACATCCATTATTCAACCATATACTATATTAGATGATGAGAAGATGGATTGCCCAGAAGTATTTTATTTATGTAGTCTGACTTGTGAGTGTTAAAGTTATAATTAAAATAAAAATGAATAATTGAAAAATGAGCTCCCCCCCCCCCCCCCAAAAAAAAAAAAAACTTGCAGGTTATGGTTTTTACCTAGTAGTCGGGACTCTTCAATAAATCTCAGGGCTGATAGGACTCTGGTCATTACATCGTTGTTATTGTTCCATGCCCCCAGGTTTCTCCAGTGTCCTCGCCACGCAGTAGTGACGACAGTGACTGCCACGTGTCCTCCCTCAGTCTGTCGCTCTCCACCACGCCCAGCCTGACCAGTGAGGAAAGCTTCACCAGTGGAGGCAGCCGCGGAGTGGGTGGAGGAAGAGGTACCTGGGGAGGAGGAGGAGGAAATGACGTAGATGAGAGGAATAGAAATGGAGGAGAGAAAGGTTGGCGTCAACAGCAACACAACGAGGGTGTGTCAGAGGGTAGAGGTATCTCTCTGAAGCCTGGCTCCACTCTGCTGCAAGCTCTCGGAGCACGCCTGGGAGTGTCAGAGGAGGTGATTCGGTCACGTCAGAAACAGAAAGACGACCCTGGGTGGGTAGAAATAAGTAGCATGTTGTGATATACTGAAAGTCTGAAACAGGACGTAAGTACCACTTGCTCCTGTGCGGGAGATATATGAGCGACGAGGGAGTAGCTAGAAATGTTTATGTTACATGTGGAGAGAATGAGTTAATTAACAAGTCCTAAAACTTTCAGCATGAAGTAAAAAATTAGACTCCTTTTTTGTGTGCGTGTTTGCCTGTAAGTCTCCTTTTCTGTCATTGCAGGCCATTCTTGTCGCGACTGATGGAGAACGATCGCATTGTGACATCGTCAGACTACGATTTCAACTGAATCATCTCGTAGTATATACAAGTTTATCATTATCACCTCACCATTTCAATTAACACTTCTCCTTGGGATCACCCTGTTCATCCTTTTTACATCTTTCATCACCTTTTCACTGATTATGTGAATGAAATTACACTGCTATACGAAATGTTAGAATCAACATTAAAAAAATGTAAATGTATGAGCATAAACAGAAATTATTGTCCACTTTTTCCTTTCAGCCATTGAATGGTCTTGTTGACTAGAAACACTGTGCACACACCCACAGCAGTCTTGGCTTCTTCTGGGGTCACTCTGTGTTGGCACTGGGGGCAGCCTTGTTGACTGGCCAGTCTGGTGAAGTACCAACTGTATTACATGGATAAGGGAGAGAATGTAATTTAAAAATTCAGCTAACCTTGCTCTTACCTTTGGAATAGGTTGGTTTGGGAAACTTGTAACTGAGATCCCCGTGAGGTTGAGCTACTGGTGGTGGTAGGACTATGTTTGTAACACATCGTCAAGTACCAGGAAAATTCCTTGGCGAAATCCGTTTCGGAGAAAGTAAAAGGCAGGGCAATATTGACTGTGATGCGCTGTTTGGAGGTGAAGAGGCTCCTATCACTGTAGGCCGCACTCGACTATCCTCAAGTTGCTAACTTAGGCTGTGGCGGTAACAAACGAACGAACGTAGAAATTACCCGCAATGTCTGGGGTCTTCTGTGTTACATGGTTTTTTGTATTGGTTGATCACGTGCTTCACGCAATTTAATGATGTTGTTGTATTGGCGCCGCTCTCTAGGCCACACCTCCGAACACGTGCTAATAGCTGGACAGTATAAAGATGGCCAAAAGTTTGAGGTCCAAGAGTAAGCAGAGAGTAAAGCGACTAAGAAGAGTCAAGTTCTATGAAAGGGAAAAAAAGAAATGCTGGGAAAAACACCAGTCTTTAGAAGACCAGAAAAATGACCAAGAGATGGACGTAGAGGCTAACAGTAAGTTGAGAAAGCTAAGGGTGGATAGATTTAGAAGCCAGCATTACCTTTATTAAATCTTAACTTTAGCAGAAATTTAAGGAAACGGAAAGCTCGTAGCTGAGATTAACATAGCAGTGATTTTAATGCTGCAGATAGGTATTTTTGATGCCACATTTACTACTGCTTATTGTTCACTGTTATACGTTCCAGAAATATACCATGTTTACTACTGTTATTGTTCATTCCAGAAACTGAGGAGAGTCAGGGTGTAAAAAGTGACACTGCAATGGAAGATGTGGCTACTGGTGTCACCACTGAAGGAGAAATTCCAAAGCTGAGCCGCAAGAAGCTTGAAAAATTGATGAAGCAACATAACACGCGGAGAACAAAACACAAGAGAAAAAGACTGGGAGGGAAAAAATCACATTCAAAATGGTAGAATGTCACAATTTTCACTTGATCAACTTTTTTTTTTAATACACATAGTCACAATGAACAATTAAGAAGTGATCAGGGTAAAGTACAAACAGTAATGTAAACCTGTTTTAGAGAGTTTTATCACTGTAGAAATTATAAGAATCAAAGAGTAGCAGTTCTGAAGGAATGCTCAGGTATATCTGAACTCAGAACACTTGAGTGTGGATGGCTAGAAGCACCAGCAGATCATGAGCCAATCAGAGAAATGCGAAGGGAAGATATGAAAAATAAAATTTACAGAGTATTGTTTTGATGAAGACGAGACACGACTACAGCTGCATGTTTTTTTCTTCCATTCACTCAATATGGGTATGGAGTTTGGACTGGCAGACTACCTACATTAACACACAAATACGCAAAGGAAAATTTTCTGAAGGGGGGTAGAAAATATAATCATTGATGTGAGAATTAGCAAAAAAAAATGAACGTGAGTAGGTTGAGACTTGAACGTGAGGATGCGGGTAGGAAGTGTTGATAGTATGTGAAAATACGTATGACTAAGCTAAGTAAATTATAATAACGAGGATAGGTATAAGCATACTTTATTGAAACTGAAATAATTATATATGTGGCTGTGGGCCAAGTATAAGAGTTAAGCATACCCTTGGCTAGGACATTTTTAAAGTTGTTGTTGAACTTACCATGCGACATAGGCATGTGATAAGGGGGATGATAAGCCATGGCAGGAAGAGAGTCTGGCATAACTTTATGCGGGTATCCAGTGGCCCCGATGGAAGGTCCAGACCTCACTCTATGGGGCATGGGGGGGCCGTGGGAATGATGGTGGTAGAATTCCCCCATACCAGGGGCCACATGAGGTGGGAGGGGGATAGGAGGCTGTCCAGGTGGGTGAGTGTGGATGTTGGGCTCTGCATGCTGGTGTATTTGTGGGCTGTGGACCTGAGAACTTTGTTGCTGTGTGCTTAACCCAGACATCTTAGAAACATCACCATCCTAAAGAACAAAAAGCATGCAGTAAGTAGTACACTATATAAGCCCATTGCAGAGTTATTTAGACCCTTTTTTTTTAACAACAAACACTTATTTAGATCAACAACAAATCATTAACAACAAAATTGGAATGTTATACGTGTCGTTGTAACAGTAAACAAGAGTTACCAAACCTAGAACTACTGGATTAACCACCAGCAATGTGTCTCAATTTCACTACTTTCTGTATATAGTGCAAGCTGGAATCACTACCCCCCCCCCCCCCCCCCCCCCCATGTACACTCCACATTACCTACTTTTGTGCCGTTACAACTCTTTTCTGTGTTGAAAATACAGTAGGCTAAACAGGCTTTTGTTTACTAAACTGTCCCAGCAATACAAACGCAAACACTCATTAAGCAAAACACTGCAGGCTGTCATTGCTCATAAGCAAGAGCACATAAACCATCCTAGATTTTCACTCTGAAAAGGATGTTATTTTATCTTGAAGTGACCCACATAACATTTTCTAAATGTGACTGGTTTTGGGAAAATCGGCCTAAACGCGGCATCTAAAGTTTTCTAATTTATTCTACCAGTAGGTTGCACAGGGCCTTGGGATGCCGTCCTCCTAATTTGGAAGCTGTAGCACAAGCCGTCTTCGCCCTACAACACTTCAGTATTTTGCTAAACTTATTATTGCCTATTTCGAAAAAAAACGCCGGGTAAGGCGTTGCTAAGGTCACGGGGCGTGTCTTGTGTCCGTATACTATTACTGCGTGTCTCCGGGACACTATGGAATAAATCGGTTACAGGCGGATTGAAAGAAGTCTAAAAGGCTTAATGCAGGGCTCCTTAAGAAACTATGATGGCGAGAATTGCGTGAGTACGTGAATCATGTAGAATAGTAAGTGAATTAGTTAGCTACAGTTTTCCCCCCGCTGTTAGTGAAAAGCCCGCCAATAATTTCTTAGCAACTCTCCGTACACGAGTCCAACCGGCTAGTGTTTCTAGCCTCCTAGTGTGAGTTCTAGAGCACGCCGCCAGAGCTTACAACTGCGTCATAAGCTAGAGCTAACGGGTGTCTATCCATTTCTGCCATAAAATATTTTTCGAAAAAAATCGACCCATAAGGCTTTACCCGGGGATACTGAAGAAAATTGTTTGCCGCGTTTAGGCCAATTTTCCCAAAACCGGTCACAAATGTGCAGTACAGTTGCACACAGTGCACATTGAATGAAACAACTCAACAAGAGTTATGAGTAATAATTAGATAGGTATTTACTAATAAAAGGCACACACCCTGTCTTCAACAACAACTCAAAAACAACAACTCACAAACACTAGTGTGTAAACAAAAGAGCACATGCAAACATTCTTCTAATTAGAGAAATTAACACACTGATGCCATTCCAATTACACAATGAGTCTTAATCATGGGATCATCTCACCTGGTGGCTGGATTTGGTGTTGTGCATCTGGCGGACAACCGACGTTGGAAGAAGGCTGATATTGGGCCTGCTGGAGGTAGCAGAAGAGTGCAGGGGGGCGGAGCCACTATAACTCATTCCTGCATGACTCCCAGGGACATAAGCGTCTTTTTCCTTCTGCATCTGCTGCAGTTCCAAAATCCTTCGACGCTCCATATCTACTGCCCAGTTATTGGAATTGCGACTAGCTCCACTGCCTGGGCCACTATTACCTCCTCCTGGCACAGGGTGCTGCTGTGGGCGTGGCATAGGAGGGTACTGGTGCTGAGAAGGGCGCATACCTGCCCACTCCATCTGGTGCCTCTGCCTGTCTGAGTATCCCCAATGACCCTGAGGAACACCACCGTCATCTCTTTCCATGTGCACCGGATGTGAAGGTGAGAGGTGTGGTCTGACGTGCTGATGATGATGATGTTGGTGCTGAGGTGGAACGTGTGGGGGAGGGGCACCGTGCGGATGAGGTGGGTATTGGGATTGCTGGGAGCCACTAGCCCCTCCTGCTTGGTCCCCACAGTCCAAATTTTGAATCATGTGACGTAGCTGCTCTAACCTCCTTAGATTGGGCTTAACTGTTCCTCGCAAAAATTCCTCTGAAGGCAAGATGGTTTTTTCAAGATCCATCAGCTCCCTGTCCAAATTGTAGGTGGGCTGGACGGGTGGGTGGCCCATGGCCTTATCTGGAGGAGGTCTGCTAGAGCCAGGCGGTGGAGGAGGGAACCTGACGGGAGAGGGTGTGTGGACAGTGTGGCCAGGAGGAACCATGGGTGGCTTGTGATCAGAAACACGACGTCCTAACTGACCAGACTCTTCTGATGTGGAGGCCTATACAATACACAAAATTATCAAGTTCCGACTTTTCTGTGCTTGACTACATGCAATTTCTTTTCTCTCATTTTTTTAAAACTTTTATCCTCCCTTCAATTCACATATTTACTCCTCTCGTCCAAATAACTGGTATACCAGTCAATCCTTCTCAGTTTATCCCCCCCCCCCCCCCCCCAACCCCGAACTACACTAGCAAGTTAGTTGGCATCTGAGATTAGTGGTAAAATCTACTATATCAAACCCCCCAAACCCCTCAGTTGTTACCCACAGGTAGGCATAAGCTGGCTATTTCCGGAATGGGAAGGCTGTCTCATAATCTAGTGCTGCAACAGCTGAAGAAGTGGCTGTAATTCTACAGTAGATAGTGCAGTGAAGTGAGCTTATAGTCTACTATTGGGTAAGAGCCCACCACACGCTTACTAAGTAAGTGCACTTAAGCACACATAGGTAATTGCGTGATCTATGATCAACACAAGTGATAGCTGAGACCAAGTTCTCCTATTGACGTATTTGTTTAAAATATTGTTGTGTGTGTATTACATTGGGCGTTCATTCAGTAGAGAACAGTAAGCATGGCCCAGAAATACAAGCTGTCAAAGCTTCTATTGTAGCTATTATCCCCCAAACTTTCTAACCTCTTTTTTTCCCTCCTGATGCTGTGTCTTGTTGGACTCCATGGCTGCTATGAGTTTATTAAAGGCTGCCATTCCCTGGCCTGACGCACCTCCTCCTCCTCCTCCAGTGCTGCCTCCTGCTCCTCCTCCACCCCCAGCTCCGTTAGCCTGGATGTTCTCTCTGGCATGAATCTCTTCTAGTGTCAAAGCATTAGCTGGAATAGATCCTCCATTAGCTCTTCCATTTGAACCTTGAATGAAAAAAATTGACAGTAAGTGCACATTATTTAAGCAACCCCTTCCATTTCCCAATAATGTATTGGTGGAAAAAGAGGAATTTCTTACCATTTGCTGTACTCTTAGGTTCTTCCTGGGTAGCAGGAGGGAGTCGCTGGATCACAGAAGGCACTTTGTCAGTGGATTTGGTCTCCACGGACGTTTTCTCAGTTTCCCTACCATTCACACCCAGTACTTTAAGTAGAGCGTTGCTTAGCTGTGTAGGACTGCTCAAGCCTTCAGGACCCAGTAAAGACGTAGACAAGCTTTCCTTGATCCCTCTTCCTTCTTCGCCCCTGTCCTCTTCATCCATGTCCAGTTCCTGACAGATGCTAACGCCAGTGCTGAAGTCAAACCCATCAAACATGTATTCATTATTGTCCTCCTTAGAAATAGACTGCTCTGAGACCGGCTCATTCTTCATGGATGAAGACGCATCATCTTTATTCTTACTTAGATCATTTTTTGCAATCTTATCGCCACTGCTGCTTGGACCATCTCTTTCTTCAGGAGATGTCACCAACCCACTCTCCTCAACTGCTTCTCCAACCACCTTTCCAGCTTCGTTAGTGCCTAGAGAAGAAAAAGGAATTACTTTAAGTCAGGATGACCATACAGCAGCAACTCACTGTTAGTGCTCCCTTCTTCATCTTCCTCAAATCCTCTCAACTCGATGACATCGTATCTGTCAGTAGGACCAAATTCCATCCACTCAGGTTCTGGCTCCTCGTGATAGTGCTACAAACAACCAAATCACAATTATAATTCAGTAACAACAACAACAGCAGCAGCAAAACATCAACAATGATGACCAACACCTGCAATTAAAATGAAGCACTAAAGGTGCGAACCCTCAGTGCTATTAAACACTTACCTACCTATTACAATATAATCTCCTTCCAAAAGAACAAGCAATCTGTTAGCCATTTTTAATGAGCTATCAAAATAGCTCGACCAATGAAAATGGTCATGGAAACGCTGTCTTCATAAGAGAAGAAGCTAAACCCAGAAATACTCACCTGTATACATTTTCTACGCAAAACTTCACTTCTTTCAACTCCATTAACTTTCCTGAGCATAAAGTAAACTACACCGCTGGCTGCAGAAATTATTTGCTCACGTGATTATGACGTGACGCTAGGGGGCGTTACCCATAAAAGCTGGTACCTACGCGGAGTTGAAAGCTTCGCATTTTCTCAAATCTTCGTCCTGAGTAAGTTCATACCTAAATCAACTGTTAATTGTCAGTAATCTACAAAATCAGAGCGTGACAGACAGACAGACAGGACGACTACTATAACCCTCTCGCGCATGCGCACTGAGGGTTAATTAATAACTCCAGAATAACATTAACAATACTTACAACTCAAACATACACAACCACTGCAAATAGATCACAACATACATTTGGATAATTTCGAGACTTGTTGCGATGATCGTCGTGTCTAGAAGACTCCCAGTTCCTTCTGTTCTCTCGCCTGTCTTCATTATGCTCTCTATCTCTCATCTGACCACGATGCACTCCTCTAGGCAAAGACTTGTTAGAAGTACCGTGGCTACCTGAATTGCCGTGACCTCCCGAATTGCCGTGCACACCATGGAATTTCTGATGATCAAAGCTGAAATGTGAGTCATTGAGAGAACTGCTAAGTGGACTAGCAGCTGTGGGGCTGCTTCCAGGGTCTCCCTGGCTGCCACTACCCACTTTCTCCTTCCAGGAGCAGCCCCGCTGGAAGCTACGTCTCTGTGGACTCAAACTGAACTTGCTATGAAGTTTGTCTATAAACATGTGCAATCAACCAAAGAATATTAAAAACAAAAAAACAACAAAAAACAACAATTAATGAATGTGCTTATTATTAACATTTTTTCAGCTTTTTCTACTTACTATCGTTAAACCTTGAGTCATTATTTGGAATTCACCATACTATGTGGCTGAGTAAGCACTATCGACTTGGTACTTATTGAATGATAACCTTTCTGTTACAAACACCTGAATGACCACTTTTGTCTTCTAATTGCTTGCTCTCTTCATATGACACTCACAAATGTAACCCTCCAGCCAAAAAGAATCCATACTATTCACAGTATCATATCTCATCATACCATATCTCTGATGTATATCTTTCACAGGTGCCAAAGTTGTGAAAACACCATAGTCTTTATTACCGTTAACACTTATCGGTGGGTGGGGGGGGGGGGGGGATGATTAACCATGGCTGAGAGCTTGAGAGCGAACTGTCTCAGCTGATTCGGTTTCATTTTGAAGTAAATAAAACTCGAGATATGAGCTTGAAAGGACTTGCTTACTCTGACAAATAGCATCACACTGTGTGAAGGGTATTTCTACCTTTCCATTGGTTTCAACTTAGCCCCTGTTATCCATCAAATCACTCTTCATCAACATTTGTACAATTAAACAATAAGGCACAGAAAAATTGGCTTGTAGCTCAAAGCTGCCGTGTATGTAGCACGGTACCGAGAAAGAAAAAAAAAGAGTAAACTATACATATACGTATATAATTTTAGAGAGGACGTTCCAAGTTTGGATGTTGTTCACACCACTTGTGCTTATCTATGGCCAAATAGCTTATTCAGTGACATAACTTGCAGAAATGCACAACTCGTGTGGAACTTCAAACACAAATCATCATCACAAAAACAGCATACATCTGAGATCTCAGTTTGCTTTGTTTTGTTTGTTCTTTTTTCAGTACTTTCTATCCTCTTTCTAAAAATCACAGACATCAAAACCTTTCACTGTTGCTATAGGAACTACTCACAATCTAAAGTTATTAACTCAAATTCACCTTTCCAGTCAATATTTAGTACCTGTTTGAAACGCTTGTGGCACACAGTCATCAAAAACAGACAACTTCTGGAGACTACACACTTGTCACTTTCTGATTGCGGAATCAATCAAATGATTACGATTAACCTCAGTTGCATCCAAGAGTTGGTAAGAAAATGTAGAAAAGCCAACAGTTTTCTGAAGAAAAAAAAAGTGCAGCACAACAACTGTTGTTGTGCTATAAACAGAATAATTACTTGTGATGATAAACTCAGGTTATTGTTCCTCACACACTCATACTGTGTCCAATTCTCTATTGATCATACAATCTCACCTGAAATGATATTACAGCCAATAATATATATGGCCAATAAAAATTAACTCAACATTTTGACTTTTTGCCAAGTCCTGAACACTCTGTGGTGATTTTATAAACAAGAATGAACAGTAAGATAATTGGTGGTGCATGTCTACAGTTTAACTTAACCTGCAGGACAAATCTAAGAATTATATTTAATCTGGAAACACCCAAGTTAGCAAGCAGTATTGACAGCCAACATCCTGGAAACTCCCATGTCTCGATTTTCAGGTGTCACTTAGATATGTAAAGTCGTTGTTATTCTTTTTTTAATCTTTGTGGCTCTGTCTACAACTTTCACCTCTTTCTTTTGACCAAGCAATGTTACAGGCAAGCATGTTTAGTAGTGGCTGAAGCCTCGTCACATCTCTTAAAGGCATCCTGATGAACCTTTACTCTTTGTTGCAGCCTTCTAAAGTTTTAACTCTTTCCTTCAGCTGCATGGTAAGTGGATGTTGAACTCGCCAAGTGCAATCAGAACCGCCTATTATTACTACCGATTTTTATAAACCTACTATAGCAATAATGTGGTCAATTTTTTTTTATAAACCGACTATTGATTGTAATAATGTTATTAAATTACTGTCCTGTTCCTGTTTTAACCACATGGAGAATTAGCTAATAATTAAGAAATACCCCATCCCCCACCCGGTGGTTGTCTTTTTCACCACTTCACCCCTCACAATTAGTTAACCATTACACCTGTGCGTGCGCGCACACACACACACACCACAGAGTAATTTTTAAAAAAAGAATAATGTCACATATTGTTACTCTAAACTTCTTTGTAAGCAACAAGAGCTTTTTTCCAATGTACACCTTCTAAAGACAGAGTCCAATTTTTTTAATACTTAAAAAAATTATCAGTATTGTTTGTTGTCCACCCTCTCCCTAAATGCTTCCTAAGGATTCTAATAGAGTATACCCAGCAATACTTTTTAAATAAATGCTTCACACCTTTGCTTGATCACAAGCTCCATAAATTAACAACAGGCTTCTAACTTCCATAACAGCACAAGGGGGACTTACCATGGTCTTTGATGAGAGAGAGGGCAGTGGGATGCTTGGGTCTAGTGCCATCATCAGGAGCTCTAGAAAGAAAGTTTTTACATTCACATACCATTATAAACATGAGCACCAGCTTGAACCTTGTGTTTGTACTTTCTATTGTAGCAAACCTGCATTATTAATTAAAGTAAAGCTTTTTAACCATTAGAAAAAAAGGGAAAAAACAAACAAAAAAAACTGTAGGCCCCAAGCCTTGAAATAAAAAAATACTTCCGTTAAAACCTGACATGCTAACAAAAATGCATCAGTGCTTAAATAAAATTATGACAGTACTGATACTTCATTACGGATTTATACAAGACACACTGACTTGTTTGCAGTATCCGATGGAGTCTGGTCATCCAAATGATTTGTTGCAGAAGTGGATGGTCTAAATATCCTGAAAATATACCAGAACAAATCATATTGGGAGGGAAAGCAGGAAAAAAACGTAACAGACTTACACAAAGCGTTTCAATGCCACTGGACATTCTTTTGACAAGTCTTCGTCCTTCAGCTGCAGCAGAACTTCCTACACAGAACAAGGAGAAGACTAGTCAAAACACATTTGAGCAAGTGAATCATAAACCCATAGGCTATGTACTTTTTATGTTGGTCACAGAGTCATACAGGTATTCTCATCCAGACCATACTTCCACAACGTCAATTGGATTTATTTAAATAAAGAATAAAATTTTAATTTAAGACAAAGCAGGTAAAAAAAAAGGAGGGGGGTTTAAGAAAGAAAAAAAAAAGGGAAAAAAAAAGGGGAAAAAAAAGGGGGGAAAAAAAGGGGGGTGGGGGGGGGGGAAGGTAAAAAAAAAAAAAAAATCAAAAAGGTAACCCAGTAAATGTGCCTCATCGGCCTATGAGAAGACTGAAACTAGCAACTGTTTCCATGCTGACCAACAACTTAATTGGAATCCCCATTCCAAAACTTACACGTTCATAAACGATTCTTTTCTGTTGATTTGCCTGTTGGTCGCTGCTGTTACTGTCTTCAACTCCAGAACTATCCCCTTTATTTTCATTAGGCCTATCCCCAACACCATCTTCTGGTGACCTGCTTTCAATCGGGTCCTCTGTGGACTTATCCTCATGTTCAATAGACAGGGAAGATAGTGAGGCTGTGCCAGTAGAAAAATACGCTGAATCTTGTCGATTAGATGACTCCGTATGGGACGACGCATCAAACTTAATGTGCTTATTAGACAGTCGTTTCTTTTTCATTGAGTCTTCTCTCGACACTTTCTCCTCACCCTCCAACTCCTCCGTAGAACCTGAAGCATTTGCTGGTCCATTCACCTCTTGTGTATGACGTACAGAACCTCCTCTTCGACCACTCCCCCTTCCACTCCTTGCAGGTTTGTCTTTGGAGGAAGTTCCTGGTTTTCTATCTTCTGATCCTTTCACAGATGCACCAGAGTTAGAAGAGGTGGGAACAGCTGAACCTTGAGTCACATCCTCTAGGCTCGTACTGGTAGACACTGCCATGACAGCGCTGGAGGATTCACAATCTATATCTGGATCCAGCTTCTCAAATCTGTTTGAAGAGGTGATTTTGGTTGACGATGGCTTCCCCATAGACTTGCTACTGCCGACAGTTGGTTCAGTGGAACTGGCAGCAGAGCGATGTCTTGATGAATGGTGATGAGTGTGGGCAGTTTCTTTCTTGACCGAACTTCCAGGATTGGACTTTGGAGCAGTAAAACGCTGATTAGATGAACGGCCCTTGCTTTCTTTGTCCTACAAATATTTAATTATGAGATTTTCACGACACTTCGAACTAATAGGTATTACTCTACCTTTGAGTGTCCAGAATGTGCCTTCTTTCTGGCCGAGTCGATGTGCAAACTGTCCTCTTCACCACGACCACGATGGGAATGAGACCTACTGCCACTCTGTGAATGGTCCTTGGAACTAACCCCCTTGCGAGCTACAAGAAATACCATGGGCCAACTAAAACCTCATATTTTTTCTTTACACTTGTGAAAATGGTCATACCTCCAGCTTGATTTGGCTTCTTGTTTACTACCTGGAAAGTGGTCTCTGCAGGGCGTCCCACATTAGAAAGCAACACCTCCTGAGAAGGCTGACTACTTGCCATAATACTTAAAGTGGTCCACTAATAGTGTTGCTGTAGACCCCAACAGCGGCAATACGTATCTTATAGCTGTAGCGCTACGAGAATTCTTACCATTACGCCAGAGAAAGGTCTTACACCAGCAACAACCTAAAAAATATTTACACTTGCAGCTGACAGACTCAATTGCGTGTCTAGAGCTCGCTCGACGGACACACTAAACTGCATATTTACTATCTAAGTCATATGCCTATCACGTGCACTTACATAAAGCGGAAGAAGTATGTGTTGCTACTACGTATATCTGCGTCACACCCTATCATCCGGGAAAAGGCCAGGCCTCTAATTTCCGCGATTCCACATACAGTGCGCGTGTGCTGCAATTAGAGTTCCTAGTAGCGATTGGTAAAGGGTCTATCTACGCAAGACTTTACTTTAGAATAAGTGCGATCCCTAAAATGTAGCACCAAGTGTTTGTTTAGACTCATTTGTTTTCTTATTACCACATTTTTGTTTTAATTGGTTCTCTTTTTGGTGAAGATAAGTTTCCTGCCAATATACAATTAGAGGAGAACAACAACAACAATAAAAATAAAAATAACTTGTCTAATCTAAAATTAACTAAAACTATATTTGGCCACAGCATTATTCTTATGACATTAAGCTGTTGTTTAGCATAGGATAATTCAGTACAGAACATTTCAAACTGAGGTTTAATATCAGCTGTGTAAGGCAATCGATGATGGACCTCAGTCTGAAACATTCTGTGCTGAATTATCTACAGTTACTATGTTACACACAACAGCTCAGACGACATGGTCATAAGAATTATTAAGCCTTTCATTTCAGCATCACTGTATCTTTTGACATTCCTGGTCCAAGCATATTCTGTCACACAAACTGAAGGAATGTATGAGAGCTATAATTTAAAAAAAAAAAAAAGCTATGTACCTGTTGCAAAAAAAAAAATATGGACTGATTGATAAGCCTTCCATCTTCGTTGAGTTGCTGCAGTTACTGAAACTCTAAGCGGCTGGTCATTGAAATTTCAGAAAAATATTGAAATGACACAAGACATTACAGATTTAGCTAGCTCTGCAATGTGAAATTTGTTTTGTACAAATGCAAGCGCGCAGAGCAGACACGACGCGACACATGGACGACCGCCGCCCCGACGACGCGACACGTAGATCGCGCGTAACCACCGTCGTCGTGTGGTTACGCATGTACAGCTCTCGGACGCGGGGGAGGCGTGGTTTCGCCACTTTTTTTTATAGCAACCAGACCCCTCCCTTTGTACGACTCTCGTCAACTGAATGGTTGCCAAAAAGACGAGGGAGGACTAGCTCCTTTCTTGCTGGCGTCCAGAAGACGTTGATTTTGGGCAATTTATTTTTTTTTGTTTTTATTTAAGTAGTTAAAGCTGTGAAGATGACGTGCTGAAGTTAAGGAAGGTTTCTGTGAACTCAGCGGCGAGCGAGCTCATAGTTAGCCTACAACCCGGATTTCTGGACTTCTTTGAAGGTGGAGGAGGTTTTCTGTTATATCGAGGAAAGACAAAAATGGTGACTCTCGCTCAGCCGGCAGGAACTTTTGCGTTTTGGCCTCAGAACAACCATTTTTTGTCCTATGGTTCCCTGGTTCCTAGTCAGTGGCATGGTCTTTCCGCGGCGTCTTCAAATTGTTGCTGCGCTCCCGTGGACCCGTCCTCGTTTGCGAGCTGTTCTCCTTATGTGTCTCCACTCCCAGTGCAACCCCTCCCTTGCTCAACATCCATCAGTAGCAGCAATTCTCATCACCATCACCACCTGGGTCTTCCTCATTACCAAACCTTAGTGTCATCTCTGAGCCCCAACTTGACTCAGACCACTCGTACTGTAGATCCGGACAAACCAATAGGATATGGGTCATTTGGAGTCGTTTGGTGAGCTTTATAGCTACTGTGTGTTATGGGTTAAGTTTACGTGGGGTATCACTGAGCTACTTGTTCGTATGATGAAGATTTAATACAATATGTGCTGTGTGCTACTCTACTGACTGAATGGTCATTTGTCTGGAAAGCACATGCACTCACATATGCAATCACATATGCAATCAACCCTCAACAAACAAGGGCGAGAAAATTATCATTCATTCTAAATTGGTGTTGATTGCCTGTTGGTGCTAAGGTTGATTTCCACCCCCAGGTGGGTTATGAACTACTTCTGTGTTGTACAATGCTTAGGTCTGTTGTGAATACTCAGGATGGAAGTCGGTCAGCATTGAAGAAGATCCCCAATGTGTTCCAGTCCCTTTTGGCTTGCATACGGACGTTCCGAGAGGTGAAGATTCTTTGCGAGCTCAAGCATGAAAACGTAAGAGCCCTAGGTTTAAGGTTTTAGTGGCAATATTGAGCTAGTTTGGGGAGGCCAGGTCATCCTACAAGCTTTTGCTAGTCACATGTGTGCAAGGAAATATTCATAGGTACATTATTGGAATACTGTGACTGGTCACTGTCCAAAAATAGAATCCAATCAGTGGCCTTTTAAGGCTGCCCCATGGTGATTCCATATGACCCTGCCCCCACACTGACTGTCATCTTTTTTTCTTCCCCACAGTTGCTGTCCTCCACAGACTTCATTTACCCGCCACCTTTGGAGCAGTTCAATGATGTGTGAGTTACAGTATGGATTTCCTTGTGCACTTTTGCAGGATGTTCACCATTTCTTGCCCCCTCCACTCTGTGCATATGTGAATAGGTTGGTGCTGTGTGACCTTATGGAGTCAGATTTACATCAGATAATAGTGTCTCCTCAGAAGTTGAGTGAGGACCATGTGAAGGTGTTTATTTACCAGATTCTCAGGGGTAAGGGGAATTTGTAGAGTGTAGGCAATGACAAATAACTTGTTTTTCTCTCCCAATTTATATTTCAGGTCTCAAGTACTTGCACTCTGCAGACATCATTCACAGGTAAGAAAGTAAGAGTGGTGGCTAATGTATGTAATGGTAGCAATGTGTTCGGAATGTGAGACAACCTGAGGTTTTGCTCACAACAGCTAAGACTCCAGGAATGCCAAAGCATGACCTTACAGTAATAAACAACCATGTTGACTAGTTGTCAGTGCTCTCCATATTATATTTGCACCCTGTCAATTTGGACAAGGAGCACTTAGTGCAAGAAGTTTGATTTTTTCCCGTGTGAATGCGGCGAGATGGAATGCAAAATAGCATACTGTAAATGATGTTAATTCTTATTCTTCTCACTCCAGGGATCTGAAGCCTGGCAATTTGCTCGTCAACAGCAACTGCCTTCTTAAGATTTGTGACTTCGGCTTTGCACGAGCCATTGAACCGGATCCCAACACGCACATGACCTTGGAGGTGGTGACGCAGTTTTACCGAGCCCCTGAGCTTCTGGCAGGATGCAAGCATTATGACACCGCCATCGACATGTGGTCAGTTGGTTGCATCTTGGCTGAACTGCTAGGAAGAAGGATTTTGTTTGAAGCTTCCACTCCGGAGGCACAGGTAACAATGAATTGTTTTCAAACACTTTCAGTACAATTACAATGACATGTGCCATCTAAGTGTTCTTGCTACTAATTTCATTACATCATTGGTTCTGTATTTATTCTACAGCTGGAGATGATAACTGACTTGCTGGGCACTCCGTCATTGGAAGATGTGTACCATGTCACCTCCTCTGCTACAGCTAAGTCTCTGGTCTCTCAGAGTAAGCCTTCTGGCATGTCCAAGCTCTACCAACTCTCCACTGACATGAGCCACAGTGCTGTTCACCTTTTGTCTCAAATGCTCGTCTTTAACCCTGTAAGTGAGCAGATTATTGCTGGCAAGTGGCTAAATTTAGGCTTAAGCTTTGTGGTTGGAAAGTACTTCCTGTAAGGGGCTAATGGCTTGGGTAAGGTTGGCCACTTAAAGTCAACAGAGCCCTTACTAATGTGATAAATGAAGCTCCCCCACAGGCTGCCTAGTTTTGGTGGTACACACCTGGTAGAATGTACACATGATTTATCACGTTCTGTAGGTCAAACGTCTTAGCTGCAGTGATGCTTTGGTTCACCCATTTTTGGAAGATGGCAAGATGCGTTATCACACCTACCTGTGTTCCTGTTGCCGTACTTTACCTAATGGGAGTAAGGACTTCACTGGAGACTTTGAACCAAGTGCAGGTTTCAAGTTTGATCCATCTTATGAGAAGGAGTTGACCAGTATTGCCCGTGCTAAAAGTAAGTCCAGGTGGTGTATGCATCTGTGCTTTTGTAATGTGTTTCCTGGCTTCTGTTTTTACAGTCCAACTGCACGAGTACATTCGCTGCGTGCATCCCCATCTCTCTCCGCTGTATATCAATATTTATTCTAAGCAATTCAAGAAGTTCCAGGGGTAAGCTAGCAGCCTAACTTTGATGTCTTTCACCTCTTTAACACTTATTTATCTCCTTTATTTATAGGTGCTGTCCGGGTGTACCTCAGATTACCACAGTCAACTAATCACACGTGCCCAAAGCTTTCGTCTTTGTCCCCCCTCTTCTCTTTGTGTGTGATTCCATTGTAGTGTTTTGTGTGCATAGCTGCTCTATTGCCTTTCTTTTTCTTGTATGCTACCTGCATGGTTGTTGGTGTCGCTTTACCTTTCCTTTTTTTTCTTTCTTTTTTTTTTTCTTTCTTTGTGTGTGTGCCGAATGTCTCGACTGTCGACAAGAGTTCGTTCAAGTGATCAGTACGTGAAATCACCAAACATTAGGGCCAATTTCGCCTCACGTGGAACAAGACAAGCACGTCTATGGATGACTTATTTATTCACTCTTCCTTTTGATTATTTACACTCGTTATTTACTGTTGGTGAGATATTGGACTAAAACAGATATAATTTAGGAGTTTCTTACCCCCTCCCTTCCCCCTATCATCACACTTCTCAACTATTACTGAACTACATTATGAACTCACCTTCATTGCATTTTCTGTTTCTTCCACACCCCCTTCTCCCCTTCATTGAAAGTTCGAGTCTTGTACAAATGGCTTGCAAGCCATGCCTTATGCTCTATTACAGTTATCTTTACTTGCTTTGTGTACTACATTTTATTTATTTAATATTCTCAATTGAAGATGTATATGCAGTTTCTTGAGAAAAAAATGATGAGTTTTAAAATAACAAAAAATCAACAACACGCATTGATTGCGTTCTGAAAATGGAGAACAGGTTCATTTGTTTAGCTGGGTTGTGAACACACAAAAATGCGTCTTGTTGGGTTATTTTTGGAACTACACAGTCACGTTGCTGTACTAATTGCACCGAGTGTAGTGTATGATTACATGCTTTAGGACTAAGTGTCTTGTCTACAGAGTTGCTGTTTAACCTGAGTTTCCCACTGAGCCAGTTGGTCAAGAAATGCCTGTAGTGGTAGCACGCGCTGCTTGCACTTCTTGACATGATCCATAGCTTCCTGTGATGCCAAACAATACCAAGTTGTCTGGGAACAAAATGGCCACTAATTCTCAATGTACCTTGACGTTCATTTTGTTTTTCTTGATGAGATATGCCATGACAACTGCTGCAGACCGACTGCACCCGGTCTCCTCATACACTAATACACGCTCACTCCTCTTCAAGCAGGACTCTGGTACACAGAACATTGACACAGGCTGACCAACCAAGTAATTTATTCATTACCTATGAATGTAAAAGCTTCCTCAAAATGAACGAGCAAGTTGCTTTCACTTTTGTCGCCGACTCCTATTTGCAAAGTCTGGACTTCTCCTGGCAGAGCAGGTTCCACTTCGTTTCCAAGGAGAAGGTGCGTCCGGATCTTCAGGTCATAGTTCAGTGCAGCATTGTTGGCATGGCACATGTCTCCCAAATACAGGAACAAAGGCACAATCTCACTGGGATATCGTGGAAGCTTGTGGAGTTCCTTGAAAGTTCACAAAGTGCCAACCATTTCAAGTAAACTTTAAACCACTAAAATGGAAACCTGAAGACAGTGCTATACCTTTGGTGTATATAATATCTTGTCTGTCCTCAGAAAGGGATATTCAGCAGAAAAGCGTTCGTATCCTCCTGAGCAAACCAATGAATGTTAATGTTTATTAATTGATTGTCACAATACTGACCTTTTAGAATCATCACTGGATTCTTGCTTCCATTCAAGGCTAGTTTGTTGGCCAGCTCTACAGCCGGAGCTGGAGAAGAAAAAACAACAACAATAACAACAAATCAGCATTGGAACAATGCATCTATATACAACTTACTGTCTTCAAAGTTTGATACTGTTTTGTCGTCGTACACAACACAGTGACGTACAGTTGGAAGATGTACATTGTAAGGGAGGTTGATGTCTCGACTCTCTGAGAGCCAGTTTTTAGCATTTCTAGCAAAAGTCACATGATCTGCACTATAAGCAGACCAGTCTCGGACATCTAATGACAGTAGTAAATATCAAATGCAGTATATTGAATTATTGTCCCATGATTACCTAGTAGTACCAAATATGATGGGTCCAGAATGGCAAGCTCTTTGCATTCCTTGTAGAAGAAGTAGAATCAAGATAATCAAAACGATGTGGGAATATTTAAAAAGAGGTGAGAATAATGTTTGGTACCTTTGTAAGGATATTGTAGAGATCTGTAGGTTCCAATAGTACAGTTCCAGCTGTACTGGAGCTCATGACGGATGACTACGACTCCCTTTTTCCAGTTATCTGGTTGTCAAGACAACCGACGAAAAGCGCTGGTAGGTGTGGTTTAACCTTTACACTGAAAGGTCAGTTGGTGGTGCTGCTTAATCGAGATTACTCATTGATCGAAGCTTAAGAAAAAAGGCTGCAGATAATATGGCATTTCGGTTCGCAGTCCGTTCTATCAGGTCCGCGAGATACTTCTCGTCTTCTGCTGCGGTACGATCTCGTCATAACTGAAACGGTATTTTTATTTTATTTTTATTTTACAGCAATCGTACAAAGTGACTGTGCTGGGTGCTTCTGGGGGTATTGGGCAGCCTTTGTCCTTGCTGTTGAAGCAGAACCCTTGTGTTTCCCAGCTATCGTTATATGATATAGCAGGTACACCAGGAGTGACTGCAGATCTTAGCCATATTGAAACCTCTGCCAAGGTGACTGGCTATGAGGGACCAGAGCAGCTAGGGGAGGCTCTCAAAGGAAGCGATGTTGTTGTGATACCAGCTGGAGTACCAAGGAAGCCTGGTGAGGCCAAGTGAAACAGCTCTGTAGTCACCATGTATGTGTGGCAATATTTAGAATTTGTATAGTGTACTTTGAGATTTTCTTCCTCTTTCCGTATACTGTTATGGTGAATGGTGCAAAACCAACCTTCCTCAGGAATCTAATAAATAATGTCTTTCTTGAGCTTTAACTTTTAATTCAGCAAGTCATACTGTGCTTTAATTGGTAACTGGTGGATGTGAGTCCAGTTTGAATGGTTGTGAAAGCTTTTGTCTATTGTATTGTATGTCAAGGTATGACACGAGATGACTTGTTCAACACCAATGCCTCCATAGTGAGGGACCTTGCCCAGTCTTGTACCCAGTGAGTTGATATGCTTGTTTGTACACACACACACACATGCACACACACACACACACACACACACACACACACACACACACACACACACACACACACACACACACACACACATTTAATTGTGACTTGCCAAATCAATATTTTGTTCCTATACTACATTTATATTAGGAACTGCCCATCTGCTATGATTTGTGTCATCACCAATCCAGTCAATTCAACTGTTCCCATTGCCAGTGAAGTATTCAAGAAAGCTGGTTGCTATCAGCCCAGCAGGTGAAGCATATCCTGATATGTACTGGAATTGGTGATAATTTCCTCTTTACTGTTTATGCAGAATATTTGGAGTGACCACCTTGGATGTTGTGAGGGCAAACACCTTTATACGGGAGCACTCCAACCAGGTGAGCCGCCAAGACAAGTGATTACTGTATCTGCAATATGGTTAAATAGATTATGTATGATGGCTGATGGCTAGCTGTGGGGCGTGAACATTTGCTTTCAAGGTTTAGAAAAATAGGTTTTATTGTGGAAGACTTTAATTTTGCTTGTATATTATATATAATATATATATATATATATGTAAAACGTTGTTTACAGATTCAAGGAGATTCTCTGCCGGCTGTCACAGTGATAGGGGGTCACTCTGGAGTAACTATTCTGCCAGTGTTCTCACAAGTGAGATTTCATTTAGCTATAGTGTCACAAACGAGTCAGAAATTGTTATTCCTCGCAGACTACTCCTTTTGTGAGCTTATCGGATGCTGAAAATGCTGCAATGACCGAAAGGGTTCAGAATGCTGGCACCGAAGTCGTCAATGCAAAAGCAGGAGCTGTGAGTATTCTACCATTATTTATGTCATTGGCTATGATGATGGTGTTAATTACAGGGATCTGCTACTCTGTCCATGGCTTATGCTGGAGCAAGGTTTACTACTCGTGTACGTTTCAGTAACTAGTTGGCAGACAATTTCTAAATAACTAATGTAATTCAGACTCTCAAGCCCCGCCCCTTATAGAACACTCTCATTGTGCTGGGTGCTGCAGCCCTAAATCTTCACATCCTAACTTGTCATGCTCTGAATTTTAGTGCCAAACTAATAGAATACACAATGCAGTCAAAATGTGAGATTTGCTTTGAAAAACTTAACCAAACTAAATATATGGCAGAGAAAGCCATGATACTGTTACTTCCTAATGGTTTCCCGTGTTTACTCAGAGTGTATTGATTGTGCAGCTGCTGGAGGCCATGGATGGAAAGACTGGCGTTGAAGAGTGCAGTTTCGTTCGGTCTGACGTGACCAAGGCTCCATACTTTGCCACTCGTGTACTTCTGGGAAAGAATGGAGTAGAAAAAAATCTAGGTCTTGGTCAACTGTCTGATGGAGAAAGAAAGAACCTAGAAGACGAGGTACTTGGGGCATGCTCCTGAAATTAAAGTGACAAATAAGAATTTGTTTGTTTTACTCTTTTTGTAGGTGCTTCCGGAGCTGATGAAAAACATCAAGAAGGGAGAGGACTTTATGAATGCTTAGGAGATGGAATTTTAGCTTCTTTATTTTTGAGTTGACAATTCGTATAGAAAATATCTACAAGAGCAACTGGTGCTTGTCCAATAATTGTTGTGTCATCAAAAAACAACAAAAAAACGGCAACTGGTGTGCACTGTATAAATTGTTATGGCTATCACAAAATTAATTTGAAATTAACACAACCATCAACCACAACAAAAGTAGTAATAAACAAAAAACCACACCATACAAAAAAGGTTTATTGTGAATTGAATAATAATACAGAACACATCAGAATTATTAAATCGATCAATTTGCATTAACACATACCACGCCCACCTCCTCCACTCCAAACACTGACTAACTAAATTAGTATTACTGAGTACAAGAAAATATGAGTTAATTTATTAAGGCCGTTTCTCAGCATATTTTAAAGTGAATTCTTTAGCATTCGCGTTAAACTTCTTTCTGTCTTTAGTGTACTCTTCAGCGAGGTCTCCTCTCAGAGGATGTTCTGGCTCAGGAGTATGGACCAGGGCCACCAATGCCTGCACAACTGGACAAAACAACAACAAACAGTGATAACTCAAACTGAATACCAAACACCCTGCCCAATTTATCTCCCAACTAAATGAAATAACACAAACACATTAAAACAACAACAAACTTTGAAGGAACAATTCTTACAGGCTGCTGTAACAAGAGTTATAATTAGCAGGGTTCTATCTAGAAAAATATGTTAGGGAGAGAGGAATGCTGGGGAGCTTGAGGTAAAGCTCCACCCCCCCCCCCCCCCCCCCCCCCCCCTAAATAGAACCCTGATTAGGTAATGACAGTGAAAAAGTTTTAACAAGAGGTTGCCACGACTTCCTCAACATGAGTGTTTGTGACTGAACATGAGCAGTTAAGTATTTCTTTTTATGTTTCACTGGTGGGTGGCAGACTTACAAATTTTGAAGGTCGGCCTCCCCCAAAGCCAGTTAGTCTTTGGTTTCTGTATTATATACCTGTTATAAACTTCTTAGCTACAGTGAAAAAGATACGCAACAATCAATTCCCATATTAAAAGCCAAAATATTTTGGCAGATAGCTCCGAACTTAAATCAACTTAAAGTTTTAAGGGTGCAGTCAAATGCAATTACAAGGAAATTAATAAGAATTTCAAAAGTACAGCTAAAATTTAAACTGAAACCCAGGGTCAGGTCTGGACTAGTTTTAACGGCTCATGCAAACAGGGTGAAGGTCATGTAAAGCAGATCTTAAAGTTGAAGTACACGAGTTGATTCAAAGTGTCGGAGCTAAGGAATGTATAGCGGACAGCAAAGAAAAGTTTGTGCGAGCTAAGATTGGATTGGTGAATTGATTAAGATGTTGTAGGGCCAAAATGATTTTTTCAATCAAAAGAAGAAACGTGACTGATTGCATAGTATGGCTAATGACTTGACCATAAAAACACTGCAACCAAACCATGCGCAACACTTAATTGGTAAGCAAGCTCGGCAAGATGTTATCAGGGGATTACAAATTCGAGATGATGAGATGATATATACATATATCTGGGTTTTATACAGAGGGGGGCCTGACCCTGGGATATCTTCCCCCCAGCTGTAAAATGGTCATGAAGAGTGGATTAAATTACAAACTAAAACGATCCTATTCGCATAATGTCCACATCTTGAACTGATGAGGTGCAAACATGTTACTAAGAACCATTTGCACAAAGTACAAGTTGTAAAGTGTGTTTTAATACTTACATTTTGCCTTGGAGATTACAAAAAAAAAATTTTTTTTAAATTTGTAGTTAATGTGTATATAACCCACACATTTGTAACTAGTCAATCTTATCTTATATGTGTATGTGTGACGTATTAGTAGCAAGTGAGATAGGTAATAATTTAGATGACCAGGTGGGCAAAGGCTTTGAGGCCTAGTATGATCTTAGAACATTTTGACCTCTTGTTACAACATGCCAATAAAAAGGCAAATAGCTATATTTCGACTAGTGTGCCTTCATTAGAAAGATACACTTATACCATACAGCACATAAGACCTTGGTGACGAAACACCATTAGATACATGTTTCATATACTCTTTAATCGCAGGGTCCTAACAAACTCTTCAAGGCAGCAGCTAAATAAAAAAGCAGCAGTGCCACAATCAGTTCACTGACTGAATTAAATTAATTACCGTCAATTCTTATATAATATCCAAGTAAACATCACTATGATGGTCATGGTTTAACCCGCAAAAGCCAGGATTTATCAGAAAGGTAAACCCCACACTCCTCTTTCAAACTATCACACTCACTAACAAAACAATATTCCATCCTCTAAACATAACGATCTTACTACACACGGGCAGTCCTATACGAGTCCTTCACTAAAATTAAATTATCTTACTTAATTGCACAGTCACTTGTGCACGGACCACAATTGGACCACCATATAACTCATATTGCTAGCAAAGACTAGATCATATTGGTTAAACGTTTGTATACCCGTAAACAAATAACAATTCACATTAGATAAGTCTTCACTTGTAAGTTATTGGACATCAACTTAATAAAGAGTGTAACACCATACTTTACCTTGATCCATCTTGGTGGCTGGCTTCCAGTTTTCTGGACTAATAATTGGAAGGCAAACTTGACCTTTTTCATCTATATTCGGGTGGTAAATCCTGGTCTTGAAGTTTATCTATCGCAGTAAATTGAAAATAAATCAATAAAAATACACAAAAATTGCACTAGTGGTTTCAGTTGCCAAAAAACATGCACTTGGTTTACCTTAGGAGGTTTGAAGGGATACTCAGCTGGAAAGTTGATCTCTACTCTGAATGCACCAGCGTTGAATGGCGGTTCATCCTAAGATAAGCTCGCTTATAACAGTACACATTCCTAAACAATGCACATCACACTCACTGGAACTATCAAGGCTTTCCAGTTCAATATGTTAGATTCATCACATTCTATATTACGAAGGGGGTGGGTTCCTTTGCGAAGATCATCTAGTTCCTGAAAGAACAAAGATAAACTACATTTCTACGAGCACATTTACACTTCTCAGTGATCGAAGTCATTATTATGTGTAAGTACGTTTTCTATGTACGAGTTTTGACTAACACAATCGTGAAATATCTCCCAGCTTACCTTAGTAAGCCTCCTGGTGGCCGCCATCTCTCAAAATCCAACTCCAAAGATGACTTTCCGGGGGAATCAACACCGTTTTCTGGTGAGTGAGCATGCGTTGTGACGTTATTCCTCCTCCCCTCTCCTCCTCGTTCTTTTTGCACATACAAACCACACCCCTTGCTCACACCCCCACCGCCGGCCATTGAAATTTCCTAGAGTCCACGCCCCTCCCACTCACTTTTCTGAAGAGCAGGAGGGTGTGGCGGTAGTGCCATGCCCTCTGCACATGGCTGATAAATCCCGCCACAAAAGTGACTTATGGGCGGCGGCGAGGCTGCACGTAGCACATTTACAACTCCTTCGAGCTCAGCCCTCGGCTGCCAATACACTTGAGGGCTACGGCTGCAGGAGCCGAGAAACTCTATTTACGGATACGACGTCTTGTAAAATCGCAATCTACGGCAATGTCTACTGACCTTTTCCAATTCTCTCTCGGTACTGTGGATGTCCTGCTGGAAGCTGATCCAGCAATAGAAGAGGTAAAATGGGTGCTCTAGCTAGCCGGTAGTAGCTGGTTAAGTAGGCGGTAGTCATCGCAGAGTGGCTTAGATTTGCGTTTAGTTACGAGCGTGTGAGAGCCTTGGTTTTACTACAGACCACAGGCTGGTCTTACAATTAGTTCAACCCATCATGTGGAGCATGTTTTATTGTTTTGTACAGCCAGAGGATGAAGAAGAAGAAATTATACAAGACCAGACTCTAGTGCACTCTGACAATGGAGGAGACAGTTCTGACAGTGCAGATAATGCAGAATGTGGTCTCATGGAGACTGTGTCAGAGTGAGTGTAATGAAAGAACAACTTAAATGATTTCTATTCTTAAGTGAGACTCCTGCTGCATGAATGTGGCTTATCAAAATTATGTCATGAATGTTGTTATTATTTATGACTTCCTGGCTCCAATGGAGAAGCATTGGTTGCCCTCTCCCACTCTTCATCTGACCACAGCTCACTCTTTGGTTTTTGACAAATGATTTGTAACTGTAGAGCTACATCTGCAGGTCATATTTCAGGGAATCTTAATGATATCCTGTAGCAATGAGATTTGTGGGTTTTGATTAAAATAGTTTGACCTTTTTTTCTTTTGTCTTTCCTCACAGAGAGAACATGGAAACTTTTGACATCACTTCGGAGTCTGTGAACAGGACATCTGAAAAAATTGGGCCCGAATGCTTTGATCTATTGAAGGTACTGGGTAAAGGAGGCTATGGAAAGGTGAGAATCCTTTGCAGCGCAGGTGTGAATGCCCTGCTTGATTGATGTTAAATTTTGCAGGTATTTTTGGTACGTAAAAGAACTGGGGCAGATTCTGGGAAAGTATGTGCTATGAAAGTATTGAAGAAGGTAAGCATGTTTAGAGACTACGAACATAATGCATTTCAAACGTAGTGTAACGTGTAACAAAAACTTATTTACTAGGGAATTCATATAATGTATAATTCAGGGGGTAACCATAGTTGCCCCTATATATTTGGGAGCTAATTGTGAGCATGTGGAATTATTGAAATTGTATACAATATAATCCTGTTAATTATAAAATGTATAATTATTGTGATGTTCCTTGCAGGCAAAAATTGTTCGAAGCAAGAAAGATACTATTCACACAAAAGCTGAAAGGCATATTTTGGAGGCAGTGAAGGTATGTTCAGCACTAATGCAGGCATTGCACAGAATCATTATTGATTAAAGGGGCATGGAGTTTCATATGAGTATACATGTCCATCATAATGTGATCTAAACAGTCAATGGAAAAATAGTGATTGAAGTTTTATCTACAAAGATATGTTTGTGGTACAGAAGGTTATAACATCTTATATTTGTATATAAAGGAACAAAACACCCCTCCCTCCCTTTCCCCCCAAAAATTGCCACTTAAGCACTTGTTCCCAGTCTTTTTGTTTGTTTCTATTTTTAGTAATTAATTGTCCTGACCATAAGTCAGTTGAAGTGTTAGAAATCGCGGGTCAAGACTTGCTAATGGACCTTGACTCAACACTAGCACTGACCTCGTTGACTCACTTCTCTTAGTCGCTGCCACCATATTGGACCTCTCACACATGGTGATGTCATGGTTACCGATGGGAGTGATGATCTCACTTTGTTGATGGTAGACGTGGTTGAGGTCATGCTGAGATGTTTCCGTTGCTAGGCCCATTTATCTGGCTACACCCAAGTTTGAAAAGTGGGAACGGATATTTATTGGTTTAGGCGGCTGCCGCTTGACTGCTTATTTTGCTCCAATGAATATCAGTCAATGATTTTGATTAGAATTGACCAATTCCCAGACTGACTCCTGCACCTACCTTTTGTGGTCAGTTAGCACTTGCACCGGCACATGCCAGTAAGGGGGTGTACCTTGGTGGGCCGTGTGACTGGATTTTTTTACTCTGTGTGTGTGCGTATGTGTGTGTAGCATCCCTTCATCGTCAATTTGCTGTATGCCTTTCAGACAGATGGAAAGCTCTATCTCATTCTGGATTATTTGAAAGGTGAGGTGTCCATTGTATGGGGATTGGTATTCAGTGGATGGTATTTATTGTTTTAAGTTGAGTTGCATACAAGGAACAGTCAGTGAGTTCTAGGAAATAGGGCTCCATTGCACACATGCACACATACACATGCATACAGTAGTCACACTGTTCATTTGATGTGTGTGTGTGTGTGTGTGCGTGTGTGTTCACAGGTGGAGAACTGTTTGCCTTGCTGGAAAGAGAGGGCGTGTTTCTTGAAGATGGTGCCTGGTAAATTCATGCAACACTTTTTATTCAATACTTGACACCAAATAACATTATTTTGTTGTTGTTGTTATATTTTACATTATCAGATTTCTTAAATTTAAGGTTGGGTGTATTTTGTTGTTTTTCTCACATGACCTAATTGTGTGTGTGTAGTTTTTATCTATCTGAGATTACTCTGGCACTGGAGCACCTTCACTCACAGGGAATCATCTACAGGTCAGCCGGGGGGAAAAATTATAACCTTATCCCTAGCCGATTGCATGTCCATTAAAGGTATGCTTGTAGTGTGTGTGTGTTCATGTGTTAGTGTTCATGACAATGGTGATCTAGTATACTCTATGCCTCCCGGCTGTGAGCAACAATTGATTGATCGCATGAGAGTGTGTGATGTTGTATGAAGTTTGGGTGCAGTTCATGGTGTTCCCATGGTGACGGTGTTGTTGTTGTTTTTGTGCAGGGACCTCAAGCCTGAGAACATCATGTTGAATGGGAAAGGCCATGTGGTTCTCACTGACTTTGGACTGAGCAAAGAGTCTCTGTATGGAGATGACACCACCCACACTTTCTGTGGCACCATCGAGTACATGTGAGTTCATGTGACTCTTACTAGGGTAATTGCATGTAATAGTGTAAGTATACAACTACTGGGTCATGTGATCTCTAGACCAGAGTGTAAGTATACAACTACTGGGTCATGTGATCTCTAGACCAGTGATTTAAATCATGTGATATTGACATGACTACAACTACTGGGTCATGTGATCTCTAGACCAGTGATTTAAATCATGTGATATTGACATGACTCATTGTTACTGGGTCATGTGATCTCTAGACTAGTGATTTAAATCATGTGATATTGACATGACTCATTGTTACTGGGTCATGTGATCTCTAGACCAGTGATTTAAATCATGTGATATTAACATGACTCATTGTTGACAAGCTTTAAATTTAGACATAACATGTGATCAAATCCTGCCTGGATGTATCATGTGATCAACTGCCTCTATCATGTGATCAAATCCTGCCTGCGTGTAGCATGCAATTCTGTTTCATATTTAGAATGGGTTAGATGTCCAAGTGTGTTTGTTTTGAAGGTTAAATTAGCTGTTGCTATGACAATGAGGAAAGTCCACCCACACCTCCTGGTGGGTACAAGCACTAGCTTACATTTTTGGAAGGATTCCTGGAAATGTGTTCTACTATTGACATAAGTTTCAGTTTAAGATAATAACACTCTGTGTGTGTGTGTGTGTGTGTGTGTGTGTGTAGGGCTCCAGAGATACTACAGAGAGTGGGTCACAATAAAGCTGTGGACTGGTGGAGTCTAGGTACACTCATGTATGACATGCTCACTGGAGCGGTAAGTAAAGGAGGACACTACTGCCTGTGTGTGTGTGTGTGTGTGTGTGTGTGTGTGGCGAGTCCACTGGTGAGTCCACTGGTGTTAAAGCTCTCAAGGGACAGAACCTAATAAAGCTGACTTGCTTTGTTACTGTATGTGTGCAGTCAGGTGACTATGCCCTTTGAATTCCAATTATAGAATAGTATTGCCTATAAATAGATTTGGAACTTAAAAAAAGACTTGGTGACACCAGAGAGGAAGCATCTTAGTTGTGTCGTGCTTTCTTGCTGTGTGAAAGTGCCTGGGGTGTTGGTAAACAATGTATGTATTGCACTGTCTAAGGGTTCCGTTTGAAAGTTAATTTGTGAATGAACAGAGGTTGTTGTATTACTTCTAATTTGATTTTCACAACTTCTTTTTCGGCCTGGTTGTTGTAGCTCAATGATAAAGCTTGATTATGCAACTCATCCTGGGCTTGATCTGCAGTGACAATATTTTCTGTATTGAAAAGCATGTGAGGGTTAATAAATTTAATTTTGTGTGTTTAGCCGCCATTTTGTGCCGAAAACAGAAAAAGAACCATAGACAAAATTCTCCACAGCAGGCTACATCTTCCTCCGTACCTCACTGCTGAGGCGAAGGACTTGATAAAGAAGGCAAGTTGCTGTTCATTGCTGGCATTAATATCACTAACATTCCCTGTCTTCTTTTGTTGGACCTGCAGTTACTGAAGCGCAATCCACACAACCGCCTGGGGAGTGGCGATGATGACTCAGCAGCCATCAAGAGACACGTCTACTTCAAGCACGTGGACTGGGTTGCTCTCCGGAACCTCAAGGTGGAACCTCCTTATAAAGTCACTGTGGTAAGTAACTCTGGTGAGAGAGGGGAGAGATTTGAATAGTCAGGCTCAGGTAGGTTAGAGTAGGGGGGGATTTTTGTGAGTGTCTGATTCTCTGGGGACTAGTGGGACCAGTTTGAGTGTACTGTGGTCAATTTGTGAGGTTTGTAGCTGACCTGTAGAGTAGCCACAGCTTATGAGGAGCAGGAGTGGAGGTGTATACCATATAATTCATTTTTTTATGGCTTGTATAGTTCACAGTCATCGGTTGGTTACTCTTCTGGTTGTGTGTGTGTGAAAATACCTCATCTGTTCTAATTATCACATTGTCTTAGGTGCGAGATGATGACACGAGTCTGTTTGACCGCAAGTTCACGGACCAGCCGGCCATTGACTCGCCTGTGGACAGTAAGATCAGTGCTAGTGCAGACATGAACTTCAGTGGCTTCACATACGTGGCTCCGTCTGTGCTGGAAGAGATGTGCAGAACAGCCAGCAGAGTGCCTACTGATGAGAGTAGGAGAGCAAGGTGTGTGTGTGTGTGTGTTGGTGGGAGGGGCATGACTATAGATAAGTGATGCTGAAAATGACTTGTGTTATTGGCGAGCGAGTGAGACACTCTCAGGGGTAACACAAGAAAATCGGGGATATTTGTTTATTTATATATTTGGACGTACGTATGTCATTTTGTACTTTAACCCTCGCATATTTTTGTGTTCGCTCCATGTTCGACCCCGTCCCAAGCTTAACTAAACAGAATTCTCTGGTTTAGCGACCATTACCCGTATCACCTTAGAAATTGAATTGTTTACCGCTTTGAATTATTTTGCGGGTGCAGTTAAAACTCAAATATTTATGGGAGCTCCATTTCTATTCGAGCTAGTGGCGGTGGTAAGTTAATACGCTATTTGTCACAGTTATAAGCCCTACGCAACAGTAGTTACTTGAAAATTCATTGTCCACTAGACGAACCACGAAGGTAAGTCTTGCGTAGGTATGCTCAGTTGTGTGAAAGTATTGTGCGTTACAACTACTATTAAGAATATCACAAAGAAAATTTTAAATAACGTGACTTGATTTTGTTGCTTCTTTTTCAATTCAAACAGTTGAGGGGAGTGGTTACTATGGCATTGAATCCCCTTTACCGCATATGCGTAATTTAACAACTCAACTTTATTTTAGTAGTTTGAATAACAATAGCGTAGTTTAAGGCTCGCTCGCCATTTGTGCTCAAGCACACCACTAGTAATTATTTATTCGCGAGGAATCCAATGCTTCACATCCCTAGTGATATCAAAACGAGTTCTGTTGTCATTTTCTTCCCTTCAGAGTCGGGAATGGTAAAAATATTATTGAACCTTGTTTTTCCACCCCCTGATCAACAGGACATGCTAAATGCCAGAACCAGAACTATGTCACTTGTAGCCGGTTTATGTAACCAAATTAACTTGTTTTTATCTCTCTTGTACAACAGGAAAGAGATCCTTTCCCCCAAGGAACATTCCATCTGTGCCAAAACCGCTCCTCGTCAAGTGTTCGGTTTTGATGCTCCCTTTGCAGACAGTGGTCCGTACAAACTGCCAGGAGAATTCAATCTACCTCATCAAGAAGCAATGACCTCCACTGGACCTAGACTTGTGAACTCACCAGCAAGCATGCAAAGCAGCGCTGCTACCAATATACCCCAAATGGTGCCCACCAGGAAAGTCTCTCCCCCAATCAATACCCCCAACTTTGGATATCGCCCTGCCTAGATACAAATGGAATGGGAACCTGAAAGTGGGAATGGGCCTCGGCATTAGCAATATTTATTGATCACTCAGATACAGGAACTAGTGCTGGATTGGGCTTGAAATCAGATTTATCAACTTTTTTTTCATTTTCAATATTTTATTTGCCGTATTTGTGCCATTGTCAGATGTGTTTTTAAAACTCTATTTATTTTATTTATTCTGCATTTAGTGTTTGCATATTTATTTGTGTCATTATTTAAGTTTTATTTATCACACCAATTTCTGCACTATTATAATGATAATAATTATTGATTCTTTCAAAAAACGACTAAATTTACTGCTAATGTATAATTAAATAAAGAAAAAGATGAAAATGTTTGAAACATATACAAAAAAAAAGAAGGTAACACGAAGGAGTTAACTAACATTCACTTCTTTGCCATCTTGGCAAGACTCCGTAAATATGCTTCTTCCAGCTTGTGGGAAATGCTAGTATCAACCAGACTGCACACGTGCTACAAGAAAGTGATAAAAAATGATGAGATAAAGGATCACAAAGTATTATAGTAATATGAAACTCTTGTGAAGGAATTGCATAAATTAAGAGGGAATTTGAACAAATGAAATCACAGTCTGCTTAATAAGTCGTTATGACACACAAACCCACATCACGTACCTTGAGATGTCCGTCTCCCTGGATTAGGTTGACCAGTGCCGCATCCACTGCAGCACGCACGGCCGTGTTCTTCTCGCGACTGTTCTGGAGGAGGAGGGGCAGGATACTTCTGAGGACATAGTCAGAGGTTGCAGTCAGACTTGCACATGTGTCGCATGCAGTAATCTTCACGTCCAACGAGGAATGACTTAAGCCCTACAACACACAGACAGAAAATACGACTAGTGGTGTGCTTGAACACATACACTGAGCTAGCTAGCCCCTCCTCTTAATGAACATGTGGCACTTTGGTTCTCCTAAGCATCTATACTATAAAGCTTCTCAGCTGTTTTCTAACTAATAGACTGTTTCAGAGAGGGAGACACACCACCTTTCCATATTACGATGTACAACAATAGAGAGTTGCTGATTTTCAGGTTTCTCTCCCTCCCAATCAGATCTGCACCCTCTGACAAACTTACATTTAAATTTGTTTCCTAACAGTAACTTATTCTCTCCACCCATTTGATTTAAAACACACATACATACACACACACAATACTGTCCTTATGTACCTGACAGAGGGTGGGCATCATTTCTGCTCCGTCTCCTTCCAAATGGTTGAGGTAACTACTCACACAGCGCAGACCACTCTCACACACCGGCACACGATCTGATGTCGCCAAAGCAACCACACATTTCTTGACCGCATCTCTCAACCTGAGGTCAACGATACGTCCAGAGGCGAGCTGGAGGGCGGAGGACAGGCTAATGGCACGCGCCTGCAGGACGGCCCAGTCACTGACGCTGTGCAGATCCAGGATGTGAGTGGCCAGAGTGTCTCGGAGGACTGAGTCGGAGAGATAGGCACACAATGCACCCACGCAGTGCCCCGCCTCCAACCTGAGCACACACACACTGGTGGCATCATTACCTTTCTTCTGCTCACTCTCTCCAGTTCCATATTCTTCAGTTACACCCCCTTCAGATTCTCTTCCTATTTCTTGCTGTAACTGTCTTAACATAACTAGATAAACCTAAAAGTACTTACCGTCTGCCCCCCCCCCCCATAGAACTCAGCCAATAATAAATGATCGTCTTCTTGCTGAAATCTTCCCCAGATCTGCGGATTTCAGCATGAAGTCTAAACATCAGGTTAAGTTTTAACTGCTATTATTTATGATTTTTTTTTTAAAGCCAAGAATGACTGTAAGATTTAAGTCTAATTAAATTATAGCAATGGGGTAATTAAGGGGGAAGGGCTAAAGCCCCTCAACTGAAAGATAGCAGGGGCTTAGATCCATTTTCTGTTGTCAATAGTAAGAAAATGCCTATTTAGTGAAAAGTTAACTACAAGCAATTTATAACTCATGCAGTTTGGAAAAAAAAAGTGCACATTCCAAATTAGGCTAGAGTGAACTTATATAGCCACAATGACTTGGGCAGTATGAGTCTTTAAAGTCATTCTTAATTCTACCTCTTCACTTAGTAGTTGTACTCTGCAGCGAGTCCCCCCCCCCTCCAATCATTACTCCGTTCTTACCACCCCCCCCCCCCCAGTGCCTATAGTACATGTATGCCATTACACGTAAGATCACGCCTAGTGATAAAGGAGCAGTTTTATGCAATTGTGTACACAAGTTGATAGCAGAACACGTGTGTGTGTGTGTATGTATGTGTGTGTGTATGTGTGGTGTACGTGTGTGTGTGTGTGCACGTGTGTGTGGTGCACATGTGTGTGTGGTATACGTGTGTGTGTGTATGTGGTGCATGTGTGTGTATGTGGTGCATGTGTGTGTGTGTGGTGCACGTGTGTGTGTGTGCACGTGTGTGTGGTGCATGTGTGTATGTGTGTGTGCGCGTGTGTGTGGTGCACGTGTGTCTGTGTATGTGTGCACGTGTGTGTAGTGTACGTGTGTGTGGTGCATGTGTGTGTGTGCGTGGTGCATTTGTGTGCACACGTGTTCCTACCCCCTGTGCTCTATAGTAAGTCACATGTAAGATAAGATCGCCTAGTGATAAATGAGCAGTGCTATGTATATCAGGCTTGACAGTAAGTCTGGCTACCATGCGTGGGATTACTGGCAAGGTACAATACGGTACTCTAGTGGGACCAGTACCATCACCAAATCATATTATTAGTGCAACAGCCACACAAGGACTTGTGGGCTCTCAGTCACACATACATATATACAAACATGTGCACACATGAGCACATTCTTGCAGCACACATACACACATACATGCACACACACACACATGCACCACACACACACATGCACACACACACACACATGTTCCACACATACACACACATGCACCACACACACACACACACACATGTTCCACACATACATACACATGCACCACACACACACACACAGGTTTTGCTATCAACACTTGCGTACACAATTGCATAACTTAATACTAGAATACGGCAAAACACAGCAAAATTAATAACGAAGTTTTAATTAAATAAACATGAGATCATTTTCTGCAGCAACTTCTTAGCTATAAACACCGACATCAGCTGTGTAATCGCCCTTTACCTGTGCTGTTCCTGTGCAGTATTCTGGAGCGATAATAGTGTTGCCAGAATTTCCGTCTGATGCTTTTCACTCATCTTCTTCCCTGACACCTTGATGACCCCATGCAGAGCTTGCAGCATCGTCAGCCTTAGCCCCACCTCTTCATTTTTCTGCAGAATGTGGGGGGGAGGGGATGAAGGAGGATCATTTGTGTACCACAAGAAGAACTGGTGGGTGGGTGAGTGAGTGGGGAGGGGAACTGGTGGGTGGGTGAGTGAGTGGGGAGGGGAACTGGTGGGTGGGTGAGTGAGTGGGGAGGGGAACTGGTGGGTGGTGCTTGATTGGGATGTACCTGGTTGGTTTGTGAGGAATGGGAGGGGAACTTGGTGGGGGTTGAGTGAGTGGTGAGGGGAACTGGTGTTTGCGTGATTGCTTGGGGAGTGGCACTTTTGGGTGGGTGATTGAGTGGGAATGATCGTGTGTGGGTGAGTGGGAGGGAACTGTTGGTGGGTTAGGAGTGGGGAGGGGAACTGGTGGTTGGGTTGGAGTGAGTGTAGGGGAACTGTGTTTGGGTGTTTTGTTTGTGATTGGAACTGGTGGTGTGTTTGGGTGAAGTGGGAGGGACTTTTTGTGGTTGATTTAGTTTTTAGGGTAACTTTTTGTTGTTTGGTGTTGATTGGGTGAGTGGGACCTTGTGGGTGTGTTGCTGGTTGGTTAGGTGGAACTGTGTGTGGTTCTTATGTGTAGTGGACTGGTTGTTGGGTTAGTGGCTTTGGAGGGTACCTTTTTGTGTTGTGTTAGTGAATTGGTTAGGGTCACTTGTGTTGTTTAATTTATTTGTTTGCGTGCACTTTTGTGTGGGTTTAGTGATGGTGTAGTACACTGGTTTGGTGTGTGCGTGAGTTGGTATGGAACTTTTTGGTTTTTATTATTTTTTATTGTAACTTGTGTGTTGGGTGGTGTGAGTTTTTTATTGAACTGGTTGGTGTTTTATTGATGTTTGAGGGGAACGGTTTTTGTTTGAGTATTGGGGGGTCACTTTGGGTTGGTGATTGGAGTTGGAGGGTACTGGTGGGTGTTGTGTTATTGAGTGGGGATTTGAACTTTTTGGTTTGTGTATTGATTTTTTGGGGTGTAACTGGTGGTGGTGTATTGAGGGTGAGGTTGAACTGTGTTTGTGTCCTATTATTTTTTTAGTGACTGGTGGGTGGGTGAGTGAGTGGGGAGGGGTAGGGAATGACTACTAGTAAAATAACTACAACACTTTTTTTTTTTTTTCCCTCTTTGTTTTTTATTTTCCCCCTTTCTTTTTATTTCTCATGTATCTCTGAAATTTCAACAACAAGTTTTGTACAGTTCTCATGCTCATCTGTGGAGTCTATCCATTCTTCTCTATGGGTACCACCATTCAACACCATGTGTGTGAACAACATCTGTAAACCAGACCTTAACATGATTGTTAATAATAGTCATTAGTAACCTGATCACTTAAATCACACCATCCCAAAGGACAGGCAGTTCAGGATGGCCAACTAAAGTCTGTACAAGTTGAGTTGGCCACAAAAACAACAACAACAACAACAACCTCTTTCTACCATATCCCCCCCCCCCTCCCCCCCCCAACTGCATTCATACCTTGATCCCATTATGAAGATCATTGAAGACTGGATCTACACGAGGAGACAGAGGGAGAAGCTCGGTCAACCCCGTCACAGCTTGGACTCTCACCGGCTTGTTCGGATCGTTCAGTGCTTTCAGGTACGATGTCTGGAGCTGCGGAATGAACGCCTTGGCTGCCACGCCCACTTTCCTGACCAGCTCCACTAACGCCTCGAGGGTGGCGACCTTCACGTTCCAACTGTATCGATCGCCCAAGACTCTGATAAGAGGCCCGGCTATCATCATAACGACCTTGCCCACAGACAGAGTCTGGGGCGCAGTCAAGTGGATGACCCGTACGAGCACACGCGCAGACTCCTCCTTCTCGTCAGGAGATCCCCCAATAAGACCTTCCTTCAAGAGAGTGATGGCTGGAGCTATACCCTACAATAGCCAACACAGGCAATACCAAACCTAACATTCAAACTCCATTTTATACAACAAATGAATTAATAAATGAAAATATAATTGGCAGGCGAGCGAGCGAGACACTCTCAGGGGCAACATGATTTGAAAATCAGGGATATTTGTTTGTTTGTATGGATGTACGTATGTCATTTTTTACTTTGACCCTCGCGTATTTTTGTGTTAGCTCTGTGTTCGACCCTGTCCCAAACTTCACTAAACAGAATCCTCTGGTTTATCGATCATTACCCGTATCATCCTAGAAATTGAATTGTTTACCGCTTTGAATTCTTTTGCGGGTGCAGTTAAAACTCAAAAACTTAAGGAAGTTCTATTTCTACTTGAGTTAGTGGCGGTGGTAAGTTAATATGCTACTTGTCACAGTTATAAGCCCTACGCAACAGTATTTACTTGAAAATTCATTGTCCACTAGACTAACCACGAAGGTAAGTCTTGTGTGGGCATGTCCAGTTGTGTGAAAGTACTGTGTGTCACGACTATTACTTAGTTAAAGAAAACATTTAAATAATGTGATTTGTTTATTTGTTTCTTTTTCCCCTCAATTCAAACAGTTGCGGGGAGTGATTACTATGGCATTGAATCCCGTTTACCGTATATATGTAATTAAAAAAATCAATATTTTTTTAGTAGCTTCAGTGTTAGAAGTTAAAATCAAACGTTTAATAATAATGTTGTTTTAGGCTCGCTCGCCATTTGTGCTCAAGCACATCACTAGTAAAACAACTTCCCAATTACATTAATACCAACCATTTATTGCCGCATTTCAAAACATTGTACCACACACACACACACACACACACACACACACACAATATCATGCTGCACCTTGATAGTGAATCCTCGCAAATAGTCGCCAATGAGAGAGGCGGAGACAGTACGAAGAGCTTTCTTGAAATACCCGGTGTGATGAGGCAGCTCTTTCTGGTTGATACGCTACACGCAAACCAACACGGACAATTAGAACACAATTTCACATACCCACTTACGCATGTGACAACCCCTTACCTTGACCACAGCATCTAGTCCCAGCCACGCCTTCACACACACCTCCTCACTGGGGTCGTTCAACATCTCCGTGGTGAATATAATCAACTGGGACACATGCTCCGACAGGTCTGCGGAGCTCCTCCCACACAGCGTGTACACCAAGTGCATCGACACGGCCCTCATCTCTGGTTTGGTGAACTTACTACCCTTTACCAGTTCCTCGATTAGAAATGCTGGGCCGGGCTCTTTGGTAACACTGAGCACCACATCTTCAGCAGACTGCCACGCCTTCTCATCCACTGTAGGGGCGCCACCCAAGAACTGAATGATGGCTGGTATGATTCTGTTGAGGTGTCTGTTCAACGCTTCACCTAATATAAACCAAACAACACTATTAAAAATAACAACAACATGAGAACTTAAAATAACAACGCCAGCTATCTTGTTTAATTAGCACACAAATATATGACTCACTCGCCAACAGCCACGCCCCAAATTTCAAAACCCTGCCCTTCTTAAAACAGTTTTGACCTTCAAATTTTATGAATACATCTGAATCCATCACTGTGACTTCAGTAAACATTCTGACAAATCCCATGTGCGTGTGTAAGGGGGAGGGGTGTCTCATTACGCTTGTGGTAACCAGTGCCAACACCCATTCTCCAACCACACCCACCAACCACACCCACTCTCCAACCACACCCACCTGCCACAGATGTGAGAAGTGCCAGTGCCCGCAGGTTGACCGGAGGTTTGATGAGCTGAGGGACGACATGTGGCAAGACAACGTGAGACTTGACGGCCATGAGCTGCCTGAGGGCATCCAGGGCCACGTCACTGCCTTCACTGTCGCCGCCTGACACGCCCGACAACAGCGGAGTCAATATTTCATCCAGCACACGGGAACCTGATGGGGGTGGGGAGTGAGATGTCATCAAATTAGGAGGGAAAAAAAAAGAAAGAAAAAAAAAAAGACCCAAGCTAGCACTATAATATCCTCTACCACAATGGAGTGAACTGCAAAGTCTAATACTTTGTCTAGAAAAATCCTCAATATCTTTTGACATTGGTGTTTAAAAAACAAAATTAGTTTTTGCAAAGTGAAAATAAATAAATAAATAAATAATATGTATTGACAGGTTAAATCATGGCAAAAAAACAAAAACAAAAAAAAATCAAACTATCATCCACCATACATGGCCAGATCTTGGCGCTGGCCTGGAGACTAACCTACAGCTGAGTGCAGACTGTCGAACGTTAAGGCAGCCGCCGCCCTCACACTAGGATCTGCATCACACAGCAAACTCTGCACAGTGGGCAGCAGAGACTCCATGTAGAGAAGCACTTGGTCTCGAGACGTCTGCTGGATGATCTCGGAGAGACCGATACACACCCCCTGCCTCTCCTGCGTGGACTGAGATTCCGTACCTTTCTCGAGCATGGGAATGACCTCCGGGAGTACCCTCTCGCCCAGCTTCCTGACTAGGTCCCCCAAGGTGCGGGCTGCCACCTTCTTCTTGTCGGAACTCTGGCTTGCCAGGCATCCCAGGAGGAGCTGGACCAGAGTGGGGAGGATCTCACGCAGTGTGCGGGCCGTGTTGGTGACCACTACCTTCCACACGTGCAGGGAGGTCTGGCGCACTATCAGAGCCACGTCCAGTCTGGAGGAGAAGAGGAGAACAACACAGGTAGATCACACCACAATGGAGCAAGAGAAAGGTGCATCACAAAAAATAAAATGAGCTAAGAAAAAAAAATTTTTTTTTTGCCTAATATGCTTAAACTATCTTCATTATAGCTTACTTCCATCTGATCTTTGATACACATCAATTCAATTATCTATTATCCCTGGCTTACATGCTTTTGACTACTATGGGTTAATTTGACTATAAGACACACCCATACAAGTGGGTGTGGCCTCCCAGGAATACCCGTGGTGAACAATAGATGGCAAAGCTGGGCAGTTATGCTAATCTCAGCTATGATTCAACTCTCTAACCTTCCCATATAAAGCCCAGCAAACACACGGTCTCTGCACTCCCTCCCCAGACTCTTGAGCAGCACGTGGTGAGCAGCTTCAGTGCCGAAGTTGTCGTCCTCCTCACTCTCTGTGCTCATCTTACCACTTAGACCAGAGATCTTGTACAACAGGTCACCGAGCAACTGCACACTGGAACACCTGCATTATAACACAAAGAAACAGTGCAACCAGTTTATATATAATATATATATATATATATTATACATTGGATATTTGTTTCAGGTACTTCCGCATCACACAAGCATTCAATATTTTCCCACATTGGATGCTCCAACACACCTGTGCATAGTTCTGGACAACAGCTTACGGCAGCTGAACGTTTACTGACTTGGAAAAATATCCAATGTATAAAAACACATTTTATCACATTGTATTCTATAGGGGTGACTTTTCACTCTCATGCCTGTATTTTCATTGGCTTTCGACTCGTTAAAAAATACTTACGCATGGCCTTAAAATATTACTTGACTGTACACAGACTCGAGCAATAAGTGCTATATACACATTATAATGTCAAAAAACTGGTATGATGACAGAGAGCTCGAATGGAGCAAATGAACTTAAACACAAACACTTATATATTCTAAGTAATGCACACCTAAGGTCTAATATACGTACCTTATCCTCCAGTTGTCGTCAAAGAGACCTTTCTCTAACTGTGGCAAGAACAGCTCGACAGCTTTGTCAGCATACCTACTGACAATAGTCTGCCCGGCTAGCAGAGAAGTCTCTCTCACAAACTCCGATTCATCTGCCAAACCCTAACATAATAAAATATTTTAAAATATATCCCAATTGGAAATTAAGCAACAATTCTCTCACCTTCAAAATTGGTGTCAAGATGTCGCCAATAAAAACAGAGAGTTCATCTCCAAAGGTCAGCGGAAGGAACACAAACAGCATCAGATATCCATCTCTCTCATGAGTGGCAATGCTCAAGTCCTGGCTGGAGGCGATGAAATGCGGCATAACCTTACCCAATTCTTCAATGCCACGCGCGTACAAGACTTCGCTGATGCCCTGAGCAGCTCCAGATCTATCAACAGATGTGCCGTCTGACTTGAGAGTATCGAGCAGCCACGGGAGAACATCCTTCATCCCTTCTTCTCCCATCCCACGAACAATGGAGCCAAGAGCTTTAGCACACACCGACCTCACCTCCGGCACTGGGTCCACCAGACTCTGCTTCAACCCGGGCAAAACCTCCGCCAAGTAAGGCGCAAGGTCTTTCTTGTCCGTCAGAGAGTACATGTTGCCGATAATCTGAGCGGCCATTTTCTTGGTGTCGGTGGACCGCAAGTCCAGAGTTCGCTTTAGCGTGGGCATGATGAGAGCCAAAGATGGAGGATCAATGATATGGACAAACTCCGTGTCCAGAAGCTCTTGGAGACAAGCATTGGCCTTATTGGATGGGTCAGAGAGAGCGTCCAGAAGCACCGGTACCAAACTCTGGATCTCTGGGTTCTTGATAACAGAACCAATCTGCTTGAGCGCCTGTGCCCCAGCTCCCTGGACCTTGGAATGGGAATCGGCCAGAGTGTCCATGAGTTTGGGGACGATGCTGGGCAGACAGGATGAGAGCTGCTTGGGAGCACAGAAGGCCATGGCTCCCAGCAGCTCCACGGACCCAGCCTTAGTTCTCCACGAGTCTTCTTCTTCGAGGATCTTGAGAAGAGAAGGCAGAACCATCTTGACGCCATGGCCGCTCAGTTGTCCCATGATGGTACGAGCTGTCTGGTCCATGGCCTCTCGCACGTACTGATTCCCGTCACCGAAGCACACCAGGAGGTCGGGGAGAAGCTTGATGATGTAAGGCTCGAAGAGCTTGCCCAGGATGTTGCTCAGACTATGGATGGCCAGAAGGGACCCTTCTCGATGGCGGTAGTTCTTCTTGTCCTTTAGAGCTTCCAGAAGCTTGGAGGTGACTTCAAGGCTTTTCAGAACAGGAATACCAAGACCCTTTACCAAACCTGCCAAGCCATAAGCACTGCCTTTCCGCTGGCTGTAACTAGTGGAGTCTAAAAGCTGAAGAAGACAAGGGAAAGTTTAGAATTGTGTGGCATACGTGTGTGTGTGTGTTTCTGTTCTACCTTCTCCAGAAGTTTGGGTATAATGACGTCAGCATCATTCTTAATGACAGGGGCAAGTGGAGGCAGACAATTGGCAATAGCTTCCTGGACTTGTTGGGAGGGCGTGTCCAAGTTGCTCAAGAGTAAGTGAACCACTTCTTTAACCTAAAATACAAAAAAAAAAGAAAAAAAAAAAGGGGGTCTGGGTGAGATTATTTCACCCGGACTGGTAAAGGGTATGGCTACACTAGATTACTTCACCCAGACTGGTAAAGGGTCTCACTACAATAAATTACTTTGTACCCTGACCTTCGTGCTATTTCGGTCCATGTGCTTGGCCAGAGTGCCCATGAGGACTATAATGGACTGTCTCACTGCATCCGCCTCCACTGTGTTCTCTATCTCGCCCAGGGACGTCTCCGCATGGGCCATGAGCCGGTCTGCAACCTGGTCACCATGGCAACCTATGGCGGCCGTGGCAGCCTGCATGACAGCAGCGTGCACTTGTGCGCTGGGGTCCGAGAGAGTGCCCGGGATCACAAATTTGAGAAACGTCATCACCTCATCGCTGCTTGACTGGAGGGAAAGCTGCTCCAGCGCCTTGGCCACACCCACACGCCACTCCCACTCATCCCTGAAGCTGACCAATACCTCCCGACCAAACTTATCCTTAGTGGGAGGGGGCGTGGATCTGTGGGCGTGGTATGCTGTGACGAGGTCATCCAGTATGGGACCCACTTGCTCCGGTTGCGCTTCAAGCCACACCCCAAGAGCCTGGGCGGCGGCTCCATGAATACTAAGACGGGAACTGCAGCAGTGCTGAGTCAGCAAACTGGGGAAATCTGCCGGAAGATGTTTATTACATTTGTGAGTTTTCCATAACCTGTAAACAAAGAAACAAACAAACTCAAATCAATGGCTATAGAAAATCAAATGTGATACATCCTTTTTGTTCACTGTGAGCTCCCACAAATTGAAAGAGGAAGCGTCAATTACTTAATATAATATTTTATTAATTCATTAATACTCCAACACAACTACTTTCAAGCCAAGCCCCTCCTCCTCACTTGTCAGCGAGCACGCGGTTGGACTCATCTCGCTCCTGCTGTGCGATGTAAAGGCCCACAAGGAGCTGGGGTTCAGAGGGCAGTTTGGAGATAGGGAGGGAGGAGAGAGCAGTGAGAAGGGTGTGTCGCAGGAGAGAACACGAGTGGAACAACGACTCCGTGACTAGAGGCTGGCTCTCTCGCAGCACATGCGGTAGCAAACGCACGAACATAGACACGCAGGACCTCTAAATATCACACACACACACACACACACAATTAAATCCAATGAATTCAGAGCTTTATCCCGGACCAAACAATTAAACAATGAATTGCTGAAATAACGATGCATACTTTAAGGAGCCACACCCACCTTACCTTGAGGGAAGATGTTCTCGGAGATTCGTCATCCAAAGCTATGACTGAAGAAAAGAGACGAAGGGTTTCCACTCCTGGAAACAGTGCAGGGTCAAAGTCCAGAGCTTCTTCCTGATGAGTGGTAGTGAAGAATTTAGTATCAAATTATAAACTGCAATGAGTGTTTTGAACGACATCACCTCACCTTGCCATTTAGTGCTTTTAGGTGCTTCTCCACTGCTGTTGTTAACACCTCCATTCCCGTGCCTTTGAAGTCATGTGACACAGCTTTGGTGTCATGTGACATGAGGACAAGTTTAAGGATGGGAAGAATGAGAGTAAGGCCTCCACTGTTGAGGTCAAAGGACAACATGGTGTGCTCCTTCAACATGCCGAACACACGGGGCAGTACAGGAGATGACACCTTGGACCCAAAAGACCCGAATGTTGTTTCAGCAAATAAATGAGCTGCAAGTTGTGACAAAGTTAAGTCACTATGAATACTATTTCTATAATAATCACAAACTACAATTGCGTCTGGTATCAACTCTGTATTATAAACAACATTGAGAGATTGTTTACCAGGCAAATAAAATAGAGGGAAAAAAAAAAAAAAAAAAAAAACCCAATGATAACAATTTTGCAGTATTAGATGCAATTATTCCTCCCACTGTCAGCTGCTACAAGCATTCCTCCCACTGTCAGCTCCTACATAGCAATGATAAACAGCCAAACCTTCAGTACAACTATCTCACAAATAAATGGATACGTGATCCCACCATTACCAGAGTTGAAATATTGCTCTATTTTGAAATAATTAACTAAGCTTCTGGACGCAAATACAAAAGAAAGCTCATGCAAATGCCCAGTGACAATAAACCTTGGCGACTAATTAAACAATCAGAAAGTAATTAAAGTCCTCCTAGGACTACTCAAGAGCAAAGCAGTAACTGCATATTAGGTTTCTCCCATATTGTCTAATAACTGAGCATTTAGTTCTTCCATACTTACCTAACGTCCAGTCTCTGAGGACAGCCGACGCCATGACACCCCACAACCTCCGACAAAAACCCCGGGCTAAGGGAGATTTGATGGCTTCCTGGATGACAAGACTTAGCTGAGGAATGTGGGGGAGTAGCAAGTCCCTCCCCATGTCACCACACTGCTCCACCTCCTCACACATGGCCACACCCTCCGACAGCTTCTCTCTCCTCGATAATAGTGTACGCCGCTTCTCTTCTTCGTATTCCAACTGGGACTCAATCGTTTCCTACCACACACAAACACAGCACACGAACATACATTGACCGAGTCAACGGCATGTTGACCCCTTACCTTCATTTTCTGGCTCAGTTTGGCTTTCTTCAATAGCTGCCGGGCATCACAGCTTGTCTCTAGAGATTCCGCTCTCTTCTTGCGCTGTAGTTCCTGCCGAAGCTCTGCCTCCCATTTCTGGTCTTCGTAGCTATAGATCTTGGATTCCTTCTTCATATTCGCTACAGGTTCAACCACGCCCATCACTGCCGCCTCCAACCGGGGGGGGGGGGGGGGGGGGAAACATTAGAAAAATTGAGCAATATCAGTAGATCAATCTTCAGTAATTAGCTCCTCCCACTTAAAGTTGAAACATAAACTGTAGAATCAGCTGCACACACTTGCTATCTAATAGTGCGATTCCAAGCAATTCATAGACCAGCCTTTTGTTCTCTTTACATTAATTTTGTCTTAAACGGTGGAAACGTACATCTTTTTTCATTCTAATAGCTATTGGTGGTGTTGGTGACTAAGTGTAAATAATGTCTGACTTTTAATCTAACACACAATGACTGGTTGTAAGAGACATTGGAGAGAAGTCCATCACATCTGGCTCTACAATTGCCATCTTCCTGCCTACATCCCTGTCTTCTTCTCACATTCAGAATATTGTTGTTTAAGCCTTTAACAAAATGTATTAGTCTCTTAACCACCATCTCTGTCACACAAATGCAAGTACAGTATTAGCGGAAAATTCACAGGCTCAGGGGAAAATAATGTTGACTAAAACTTAAACCACACCTTATTCTCTCAAAAGACTAGCAACAGTCATTCATCAGATGCTTCATTCCATCCATTACTCACTCTTTCTTCATTCCTCCATGCCAAAGCTGTCCCTCCGGAGTGCACAGGATGTCCATGTCTTCTTGACTAGCCCTTACCACCTCCCTGGAACTTAGCACTGAACACACCTTACCGACTACTGTCCCCACCACGCCACTCCCCCCACACAACACAAGACTTTTCAGTCCGCTCATGCACGCCTCCCTGTTGGAGGACATGTTGGATTCCAGCAGAGATGCCAGCTCATCATGGGAATCAGATATTAAAGAATTTGGATCCAATTCTGCCTTTTGCAGGAGGCTTAGCCATGCACTGGCATCCACAGCAACTGTAATAATAATAATTAACAACAACAACAATAATAATAATAACCACAATATAACAATATAAAATAATATAACAACACAGAATTTCCATTGCTTTTGGTATTGGCAAAACAAAAAATATTTAGCACATACTTGATCAATCAAATGAACAAATAACACAACTTCTACAAAACACTAGTTTACTTGGCACTGCAAAGACCCTTACCAACTTCTGGACGATGGCTGATCATAAAACTCTTCACGGCCAGCTCTTTCTTAGTGGGGTTACTAGGCAATGTCAAACTCTTGAGAGAGAGGAGAATCCACTGGGCAGGGAACTCACTCTATTACAACATAGCAACACTGACATGTACATGTGACCATAGCAACACTGACATGTACATGTGACCATAGCAACACTGACATGTACATGTGCCACATAGCAACACTGACATGTACATGTGCCACATAGCAACACTGACATGTACATGTGCTACATAGCAACACTGACATGTACAGGTGACCACAGCAACACTGACATGTACATGTGACCACAGCAACACTGACATGTACGTGTGACCATAGCAACACTGACATGTACATGTGCCACATAGCAACACTAACATGTACATGTGCCACATAGCAACACTGACATGTACATGTGGCTATAGCAACACTGACATGTACATGTGCTACATAGCAATACTGGTGTGCACATGTGGCCATAACAACGCTGACACGTACATGTGGCCATAGCAACACTGACATGTACATGTGCTACATAGCAATACTGGTGTGCACATGTGGCCATAACAACGCTGACACGTACATGTGGCCATAGCAACACTGACATGTACATGTGCTACATAGCAACACTGGTGTGCACATGTGGCCATAACAACGCTGACATGTACATGTGCTACATAGCAACACTGGTGTGCACATGTGGCCATAGCAACACTGACATGTACATGTGGCCATAGCAACACTGACATGTACATGTGCCACATAGCAACACTGGTGTGCACATAGCAACACTGACGTGTACATGTGGCCATAACACTGACATGTACATGTGCTACATAGCAACACTGACATGTACATGTGCTACATAGCAACACTGGCATGTATATGTAACACATAGCAACCAACACTGACATGTATGCAACACTGACTTTATACATGTGCTAATACATAGCAATGACATACCATAGAATGAACAGCATCTGTCAATATGTCTAGCAGCTGATCAGCGAGAGTGTGCTGGGTCGCTACTATCTTCTGAATGCAACAAGCAGCTGCTTTTCTAGTTTGCCAAGGAGAGTCCAACAAGATCTTCACCACGCCCCCTAGCCAATCTCTACAACAACAAATAATATTGTCCATACCACATTAAGAAACCACACCCACATGATGTCACATTAAATATCCACATACTATTCAATCTTTCAGCAACTCACTTTCTACTTGACTCAGACAGCTTGCAGTCTGCTGCACACAGCAACGCCTGAGCCACGCCCACTATCACAGGAAGAGCTGTCAACCAAATCAAATAAAAACTCGGAGTGATATCCACATAAAGAGAGAACAATACTTCAATTTCATCCTAATAAATAATTTTAACCCATGAGGGGAGATAGTTTTGTACCCTCTTCTTCCTCTGGGAGAAAGGGAGAAGGGGAGGGGGGACCCCAACTTTTTTTAACTTTGACAAAATTAATTTTATTTCACCTGAAATTAAAAAATATATATTAGCAAACCACACCCACTACATCACTGTGTCTGTTGTGCCCCTCCCTCACATAATTAAATGTTCCTCACTGCCCATCACTACAACAGACACTCCCATTCGTCAAATGGACCACCTCTACCATTTGCCAATTACTCACAATCTCTAGAAACTGAAGAGAGAACTTTCTGAGAAAACAGTTGTTCTGCGTAAGTGTTGCCAAATGACCACACCTCCTGAGGGGCAGGGTCTGGCGAGTGCAATTTCATGATCACATCACACGCCACAGTGGCCTCCTCCAAACCAGCAGCTTGCACGGATGCCAGCGATGACAAGCGAGAGAGAGATTGTCCAGGGAGGTCTCGCAGAAGAGGGGAGTGATTTTCTTCCCGGCATAGTGCACGGGTGCACAGCATGAAAGCTACTCGCACTGTAGGGGGCGTGGTTTTACTAGCCAAAGATTCCTGAAATAATGAACAGTTTGTGTGGTTAAGGACCCAAAGGAGGTCAATACTCTGTGTTCATCTTGTTGCAGTCAATGAGACACATACACACGCATGCAGGCACACACACACACACATACACACACACACACATGCATGCATGTATGCATCACAAACCAAACTGTTTGCCTATCAATACAGATAACTAATGCTTGCCAATGTTACGTGTTCAGCTGAGAATGACTGAGATAGAATTATAGATTCAGAATAATAATTGTGCACCACCTCACTAGATATGACTGCGTAAAAGTTGACTCTTCCCGTGCAACACACTGTCATACTCCTTCCTCCGCCATCCCCTACCCAGATGAATTCCAGTGACACTCAACCACACCCACCCTCCTCTCACTTAGCCACGCCCACCCTCCTCTCACGTAACCACGCCCACCCTCCTCTCACTCAACCACGCCCACCCGCCTCCCACCCACCTTCTCTTGCTCAACTACGCCCTCTTATCCTCTCATTCAGCCTCGCCCACCTCCTCTCACTCAACTACGCCCACCTTCTCTCACTCAACCACGCCCACCCGCCTCCCACCCACCTTCTCTTGCTCAACTACGCCCTCTTATCCTCTCATTCAGCCTCGCCCACCTCCTCTCACTCAACCACGCCCACCTCCTCTCACTCAACTACGCCCACCTCATCTCACCCAACCACGTCCACCTCCTCTCACTCAGCCACGCCCACCCTCCTCCTCTTACTCAGTCACGCCTTACCTTGATGAATTCTAGTGTGGGTTGACTATCTTCTGGTAGCAGCTCACAGAAGGAACATAACACACCAACTGCCATCACACTCGTACCAACATGAACTACAACAACAACAACACAATAACAACAATGACTACCACTGTAACTGTTCAGGTCCACCACCAAGGGACTGAACAGGTGCCTACAAGAGACAATCAATCAACACCTATCTCATGAAACACACAACAAACTTACATACCAGCTATTAATGATATTCATAACTAACCATTGTGAATCATATCATCCCCATCCTATATAAATATTGTAAATTTGTATTTTGCTCTGAGCAACTGGCCCTTTGGTGGGCGTGGCCTTACTTCGGCCACACACAATCTCCACATGCATGTTTAATCATGATTAAATTAAATAGTGTTATTATGGGAACAGGTCAGAGGGCGCAGGGCATGCGCACATGGCAGCAAGGGAGAAGCGCTGGAATCGAGAGGGCTGCAGGAGTCCAGACTGCACCTATAGACATGTCTGCTTGTCATGCCATGGCACCCATAGAGAGTCAAACTGCTCTGAAGCAGCACAGCCCAGACGCTACGACCGAGCACAACCTCGAAACAAGCAGTCACAGCCCTTTCGGAAGGACGGGGGATCCACCATGGGCCCCCCTGCTGACCCTACCTCAACTGACCAAGACTCACTACACCCACCATTACAGACACAATCATCCACAAGTTCTAGTCAAACCTCGATCAGCCATGCACCACACAGTCTCCCAGAAAACCAGCCCTCAAGATCACCATTGAACACATCAGCACTAACCACATCTGATCATGCTCTCTAGCCAATTCCTATCATTACGCATTATACTACATTACAAGTTAACTGTGATAATGAACAATGTACATGCACTTATTGTGGCAACAGTATTGATTCATGCATATGTAGACACAGAGAAATGGCAGAATTGTGTGAATACCAATCACTAGATACACTCAATAACATACCTTCATGCACTCCTAGTACTTCACTCTCATACATAAGGGACCTGCAAGCATTAGAATCATGCACCAACATGGACCCCACTTCACTACCTGCTACAGCAACTGCTATTACTACCCCACTCAAGGTGGAAGAATGGCAGAAAGCCCTTGCAGCGCATCCGGAGAGGGAGTTTGTAAAATATGTGATTAACGGAGTCAGCCACGGGTTTCGGATTGGATTTGACCGGCGGAAGGTGGCACCAGTGAGTACGTCCCGGAACGTGCCATCCACCTTCCAACATCCCGAGCCAGTTCGCCAGTATTTAGCAACTGAGTTGAATGCCAACCGCATCGTGGAACTACACGGGGAAGATGCACAAATAGCGGTGATCAGCAGGTTCGGACTGATCCCAAAGCGAGGCCAACCCGGTCAGTGGAGACTTATTCAGGACCTCTCCCATCCACCGGGGCTGTAGCTGGAGACTTATTCAGGACCTCTCCCATCCACCGGGGCTGTAGCATCAATGACGGGATTGACAAAGATCTGTGCTCTCTGGTGTATGTAACCGTAGACATGGCAATAGAGCAAATCACCAAGTTAGGTCAGGGTTCCAGGCTGGCGAAGATCGATATTCAACACGCATATCGCATTATACCAATCCACCCACAGGATAGGCCACTGGTTGGCAAGCAATTTGAAGGTCGAGTCTTCCTAGACATCACTTTACCCTTTGGTCTCAGATCAGCCCCAAAGATTTTCACAGCTGTTGCTGATGCTCTAGAGTGGGTGTTGAGAGATCAGGGGGTGAGATGGATCATGCATTACCTGGATGACTATCTCACAATAGGTAGCCCAGAATCGGAGGAACGTCAGCACAACATGGCGGTCATGTCAGAGTGTTGCAGAAGACTCGGGGTTCCATTAAAGTTAGAAAAGATGGAAGGCCCCACAACATGCCTTGAGTTCTTGGGGATTACTCTGGACACATGCCAGATGGAAGCGCGACTGTCGGAAGCAAAAGTGGAGGCATTGATGTCAGAACTGGACAGATGGCAAGCTCGAAGGCGATGCCGAAAGAGAGAACTGCTGTCGCTTATCGGCCAACTCGCACACGCATGTAAGATCATTAGGGTGGGACGCATATTTCTGCGACGGCTGATATCACTAGCCACCCGAGCTAAACGTCTTTACCACTGGCTGCACATGTCCCAGGATGCTAGGCTCGACATAGCATGGTGGATAGTATTCCTACCAGCATGGAATCGTAAAGCAATGATGAACAGAGCGCAGCTGGATAGTTCACCCACTATCATCATAGCATCAGACGCATCTGGGTCTTGGGGTTGTGGTGCATTTTAGGACAATGCATGGTTTCAGCTGCCATGGACTGAGGAATGGACACCGTGGTCAATTGCAGCAAAAGAATTGATTCCCATAGTACTAGCATGTGCCATATGGGGCGCTCAGTGGCAGGGTGAACATGTGTTAGTATGGAGTGACAATATAGCAGTAGTCCAGATTATCTCAGGCCTGTCTAGTAAGGATCCATTATTAACGCATTTGCTCCGATTGCTTTATTTTTTCCTAGCCGTACATACAATTAAATTACAAGCAAAGCATATTCCTGGGGTACATAACACAGTGGCCGACGCGTTATCTCGCAATCAATTATCTGTATTTTTTCAGCTTCATCCAGCAGCATCCAGAACACCCACGGCCATACCCGATCAGCTCACGACTCTGATAGGATCGGATTGCGAGGTCTGGCAGTCATTAACCTGGAGGGAATCGCTCAGGGCCTCATCAAGGACAGTCTAGCCCCATCATCACGCCAGGCCTATGATTGTGCTCAAGCAGCCTACACTCGTTTTTGCAGCATGCTGGGAACACCATGCTACCCAGCATCAGAAGACGTATTGGTGTTATACGTGGCAGATTTGTCGCAAAGGGTCTGTCACAGCACTATTCGGTCCTACTTGTCAGCTATTAGGCACGCACACCTCGAGCGAGGCTTTCAGGACCCAATGGCAGAGAAGACTAGGCTGGAGTTAGCGCTGAAAGGGAGCAAGACAACAGCCACGAGCGAAGGACCCAAGACTGTCCATCACCCCCAGGATCTTGAAGGCAATTGGACAGGCACTAATGCGTAACAGGAACCAATATGAGCAAAGTTGCTTGGGGTTTTTCGGTTTCCTTAGGTCAGGCGAATTCACTCTACCGGCAGGCACAACTTTCAACCCAAACCTACACCTCACACCCAGAGACATCCAAGTAGATGACATTCAGAACCCTACGATGTCCACTTAAAGTCATCAAAGACCGATCAAGAAAGAAAAGGAGCGGACCTATTCATTGGACAAACTAAGAATTCCCTTTGTTCAGTGGTGGCAATGCTCCGGTACTTGGAAGTGAGGGGGATAGACAACGGGCTTCTGTTCAGAGAGGAAAGCAAGATACCCCTTACCAAGGAAAGGCTGGTGCTGAAAGTTAGGCAAGCTCTGGAACTATTAGGAATAGACTCTTCTAAGTATGCTGGACATTCATTCTGCATCGGAGCAGCAACCACTGCAGCGTCGAAAGGTCTCAGTGACGCAGATCCAAATATTAGGACGGTGGAGGAGTGACTCTTTCAGTAGGTACATCAGAACACCCAGGCACTCATTAGCACACACATCATAGTTGCTAGCACAATAACCCCAACACAAGTCAATTCACACACACACATTTGTGGCACGCATTCGTCACTACCATTACTACGAATGGACATCCATCCCCACACTTTGTAATCAGTATGAAAGGGTCCCATTAAAATACAAATGATAGCAGTATCAACAATCATAACGAGAAGGCTAATAAAATGGTAGTAATAATAATAATATAATAATAATAATAATGTGGTTTGGGGTGGTATCTCTTCGAGATTCAGGTTGGAGGACACACCCCAAAACCTTAAAAGACCGGAACAGGTCACAAGACTTAACCCAGGCAGAGAGCAAGAACCAGCAGGAGTAAGAGCTTAAGGCCACATTGCTGTGGCCATGCCCATGCTAAGACGGAGGAGCCCCCAGGAAAACTCAGAGAGAGCTCTCTGGTCAGTAGAAAAAGGGTCAAGCGACCCTTAGGGCTTCAGGCTTTCAGACTTCAGGTCGAGCGACCTGAAGAGCTCAGGAAAAGGGTCGAGCGACCCTCTCTTCTAGCTAAGGGAGGGGCTTTGCAGTTTAAGCCCCTCCCATTTAGTAGCTCAAGCTCTGTGCCCTCACGACCTCCAAATTATTAGGTAATTATGTGAAACAGAATAACTTACTCAACTCCCAGGCTCAGGGCTTTACATACCCTGAACATGCATGACCACACCTTACCTTCTTGCTTAATGTGGCCCTTCAGTGTCTTGGCAGCTTCTACTGCAACTTCTTCTCTGCTGGAAGAGGAGAGAGGAGCTGAGACCAAATACCACATGGCTTTCAATACACTGCAACGATGCTCGACGACAGTCAGCTTGCTGGATGGACTACCTAAACCACACCCAGATGACAAGAAGCAAAGTGTGAAGCAGATCTACAAATGAGCACTGGTAAAGAGCTCAGAGCTGGCACTTAGGCTTCCTCCCAAGCTGAAGCTTAAAATGTTTTGTTATTTCTATGATCCTAGTATGGCTCCAGTGAGAGAAATCAACAAAAGACTGAATTTTTTTTTTTTTAATCAGCCAACAAAATGGCGGGAGGGGGGGAAAGGGCATCATCAAAACTTAATCCCTCTCTCACTAGCTAAACTAAAGTACTACACTTCAGCTATTGGATAAACTGTTGGGCCAAACCCTCCAATTAATATTTAATAGTTCTCGAAACTTCTCACGGCTTTGATGGACTAAGAGAGCTGTCTCCCAACCACAACACAGTGAGGTAAACATTCGCTGGACAACTCTCTCTAACTGAACTCACCAAAACCACCACATTACTTTTAGAATAATTACAAATAATTGGAACAGACAAAAAGAAGGAAATGGTAGTCAAGTATAAACTTTCTAATTTCAAACAAACACAGCAAATGAACAAAAAAAAAAAACAACGCCCCAAAGTACACAAGTTAAGCTGGTCTATCTGGTCTGCCATTAAAGACTCTTATCATAGCTTAGCTTTGACAGTACTTTTCAAAGCCCCATCCAGCTGCTTGAGGAGTGCTAGAGCCACTGTCTTGTCACTGCACTGCCGGCTCAGAGCCTTCATACAATCATGGGCAGCCTGGCTGGTTGCCGCGACAGCAGAGCTCAGCAACGGCAACACGATCTTGACAATTTCATCGCAGTAAGGACTCAAGTCAATGGGCACACTTAACAACACAAGTGCCACGGCTGCAAAACAAAATTAAAATAAATAAATAAATAAATTAATTAATTAATTAATTAATATGCCATTAGACATTCGGTTTTGCTTCTGATTCACAACAATAATTTGAAAGAGGAGGAATAACAAGGAAATGATGTTATCGATTACTGTCACCAAACCTTTCTAGAGAGGACCTGAAGGCACTAGAAGACCCTGCCCCGCCCTCATTTCAAAAAGAATTCATTCCGAGCCACAATGCATTATTGCATCAGAGGTCAGGGTTAACCGTGCTACTATTAGGTGTGAGGGTCCAAAGTAAAATACACTGGCTACTGCATGCATTGTATAGCTCTCCTCAACACTGACTTAACTTAGGAAGACTATTGGCTGACTCACTTACAACAAGCTCAGTATAACACCATTATGTCAATACTTGTACTCACTTGCAACAAGCTCATCGGGACTTCTCAGCAAAGCTTTGCGCATTGCTGGCAGCAAGAGATCCTTGAAGAGGGCGTGTGTGACCTTCTTGAACAAAATAGCACACCTCTCTATGATCACGTCATCAGGACGCTCGCGACTACCCAGGACGGAGGAAACAAACCGCTTCAGAAGGTCCAGATACAGTGTCTCAGGGAAGCCAGCTGATGACTGGTGCTTCAGCAAATAGGCCAGGAGGAGGACTATCAAGGGCCAGAAGGCGAGGTTGAACGTGGGAGCTGACACCATGAGGCCGAGCCAGCGCACGGCTGTGGCAGTGTTCACTAGATTTCTGGTCACCGTGCTGCACGCGATCACGGAGAGCCTCTTGGAGGCCCCAGAGGCTGGTATGGCTGCCAGGAATGTGGCCTGCACCAACACACACACACACACACACACACACACACACACACACACACAGAGAGAGAGAGAGAGAGAGAGAGAAACAGAGAGAGAAGAGAGAAAATTTCAATAAACATAAGTTTGCACAGAAGTGGCAGCGAAAGTGGATGAAGACACTCATGATTTAACACAATTAACAAGTGGTGTACTCAGTAACTCAGCAATGTACCGTTTAGAACTTATCCCCTGGTCTCAATTGCACAGAGCTAGCCTAGTTAACCCTCAGCATGCATCCATGTGAGGGTTACAGTAGTCTCCTTGTCATTCATTCATTCATTCATTCAGTCAACAGCAGATCTCAAAGAGGGCAGACTTTTATGCCTTGACAGTAGAGCAACTTAGACCAGATGACGATTTAAATATTTTTAATTTGGCTTAGTTTTTGAGAAAACGAGAGAAAAGGCAGACACTATGGGGAGTGATGCTTTATGGCCATGCCCATTCAGTCGTTTACCCGCATTTAGAATCAGTGCACTCACGTGAGCATACAATTTTACCATGCCTAGTTCATAGTTCCAGTGACGATCTTTTCCTCTGGTGTATTTTACTGTAGGAAGTGTCGTCTGTTGCTGGAGGTGTGATTCTTTCATCAACCGTAAGTTTGACTGCTCTTTAAAAAAAAAAAAAAAAAAGTGCCAACGTACATGTCAGAAAGTCCAAATGTTCCTATGGTTACCACTCACATGTACTTCATTGGTTGCTGAAAAGCCACATCAGCTTGTCAGGACAAATTTATTTACACTGTAAGACTAAAGTTGTCCATATTAAGCCATAGCTAACATAATTATACAGCTAGCTAAATATGTTAAAATTCATGTTCATAAATAGAACGAAACTTATTATTGTTATACGCTGAAAATGTAAGAACTTTTTTTATTCAACTGAAGCGGCTTCATTTTTTTAAACAAACTAAATAACACTGAGGGCTTGCTCTCTCAGTGCTCTGGTTTTTCTATTGTCAATAAAGATATTTGATTGCATAGTTGTGAAGTGTGTGGTTGCAGCGTGTGCGCGTAAATACAGTGTGTGTGTGTGTGTTGAGCCTATGGAATAACTACATGGTCATAGAAATTGCCAAAACCCCACCCACTTCTAATTACCAATAAGGCCAAATAGTTGAGTGTAGCTTCCACTTTACTAAGCAAAAGAACTGTCAGATGCACACCAGGGAGAGCCAGCTTCGCTTGAGATAGACTAAACACAACAACAAACACAAAAAACAACAACAACAACAACAACAGAAGGAAAAAAAAAACATTACCAATTGCCCTGTATTGTTTGTGTTCTACAATTATTGCTATGCTTAGAGTTAATCACTATTCAATAGTTTCAGGTAGTCAAACAAGATTAACTGAGGTAGCCAGCTGGCCAGGGTCAATAAGGTCAAGGAGCTAGACTCAAGGTCATGAAACTGACAGAGAAAGTTTCAAATGCTAGGCTGTGTAACTAGCTCCTTTTCCTGCCCATACACAGGTACCAATCCCGAGCTGTTCAACTGGCTCAGGTTCTTCATGTGTTACTAGAGTGATTGTAAAAGGGAGATGTTCTTTCCCCTTGGTTGAATTGGTGTGCATGAAATAGGGTGGTACGCTGAAATGTAAACTAGTAAGAAGGCAGGAATGTCACAGATGTTCACAGAATATAGAAGGAGGGGGTATAAGGTGATTTACCCGTCATTTAGGGGTTCAAGGGGTTAAATCAATGCCAACCCACCTGCATCCCAGCCAGCCAAAGTGATAAGAAGAGAATTTTCAGAGCTCAAATTCGTAGAGATGTCGGAGGTGTATAGTGCTGTCGAGCCTTCATCAATTCCCATCCACATACCTACTCCACCCAGCCAGGTTCTATGTCACTGACATACCAGTTTGGGTGGAGCGCTTCTCACCGATGGCGGCAGTGCTAGTGTCCAGATTCCCGGACAAGGCAACTCACTTATACACACAGCATTGTTAGGGCCTAAAGAAACTATGAAGGAATCGCTGAGTCCTCTACGACTGACAATATCAACAGCAAGCGTTGGCCCGCAAATACCGCAACTGGTGGTCCCGGACTCACGGCTATACAACGAAGCCTTCACTGGGCGTGTCAGGGCCATTGCTCAACGCAACCATTGCCACCAGGACGACCACGCCTCCACAAGTTGCCCCTTGAACCGTTCACTCGTGCCATAGTTCCCGCACGACCAGCTGTGAGCATGCTGCCTTCTCCAGGCCACTATTCGCTGGGAGAATCATTCCACCATTCGGGCTAAGATCTTAAACTGGCACCTGATGAGAGCTGGTGTGGAGATTATAGACAACTACCTAGATGATTTCTTCATCTTGAGAGCCCATAGCATCTCTACCAATGTATGAGAACCTGACATAGATACCAGGTCTAACACCAGGCCGATGACTGATCCACAATGATACACACTCATCTCTATTGAAGGTACCCAAGGCCAACCGTCACCCATCCGCCATCCCAGGTGTCGTTTTCTCTCCTCAAGCTTCTGCTGGATCAGACGGCCAATTAGACACCACCCACCCGGCACCATCGGTTCAGCGCTAGTTCCAGGCAGGTCTAACACTGTCCACTCAACCAACGTATCGGTCAGCCATGCAAATATTTCACAAGTAAGTAAGTTTATCAACTCCCTGCCTAGAGGAACTGGCAGATATAGCTTGGCAATCCCCCTCAAGAATTCAGTGACGCAACATGGCCCTCTTTGGGTGACATAGCCATCGACAACGGTGCAGATACACCTGAAGAAATCCTAATACAACCAGCTAGGGACCGGGGACAAGTGGTCATGGGGATAACTGGCGATGAGTTGCACCCAGTGATGACACTTCTGGACCACCTCAGACAAAGAGGAGATAGAAAGGGTGCCTTTAAGTCTGGGCCCCTACATGAAACTAATCCTGAAGTCATGGTTAGTGGAGCAGATACGCTCGAACCTGCCCCAGTGTGGGAGTTCTATACCAATGTGCCGGCCACATCTTTAAAATTGGTACAGCCTCGGTAGACTCTGCCATCCAAGTTCACAAAGACAATGGCACAGCGCGCCCTTTACATCCGAAACTGATGGAGCAGCTGGCATGACCACACGTCAATTGATTTCATTCAAGACCATGATTTCAGTCATTCACTTTATGTTGAAATGAAAAGGTTACAATCAAAGGGTACGGATCCAGAAAGTGCCAAGCTGAAGTCATCTCATTATCTGGTGAAGAATTATTGTGGAATAAGGGTATTCTGGGTGACAGATATCCACAAACTTTTTTAAACACAGTGCTTTTCTATAATGGCCTTTATTTCGAAGTGGCAAAGAACACAGACAACTCCACCTCACCTCTGTCAAACTGAAGTAGTTGAAAGTGATGGATAAAAAGCATATTTATAACATACTGAGGATATATCCAAAAATAGACCTGGCGGGTTAAAAGGCAAGAAAATGAAACTAAAGGAGTCATGCACCATGAGGACACTAATGTTCCTGGAAGATGCTTTGTTTGTCTTTTTTTTTTTAAATACATTCAACTCTGTCCTAGCAATACCACCTGTGATGTGATCTATTCTACTTGCGACCAATGAAAAATCAACAGAGATATGCTGGTATAGTGATAGACCAGTAGGACACAATACTTTGACAAAAACCATATCCCGAATACATGCTGCTCATATCTGGGTTTAAAACATGCCTCTCTCTCTGAGCTACAGCAGCTACGAGGCTACATCAGAGCTGAGTAGAGGAGCAGTCGGTCATGCATAGGACTGGGCATAGAAGTCTTGAATCAGGAACTACAAGAGAACTTCAGATGATCACAAAAAGAAAAAAGAAAAAAAAAGAAAGAAAAAAAGAAAAGAAAAAAAGGAGCTTTCTAATATTTTGATCAATACAGTAGCTTCACGTGGGTGAGATTCTTCAATGACTTTGGACCACCCGAGCCAATCACAGCATCAAGTCACCAATCAACCAGCAACAAAGCTCATAGTAATGCTAAAAGAATCTACCAGAAAGTTTGATATTTAATTCACGTTCATTAATCTATATAAGAATACGCTTGCGTGTCAATAACGACGACGACAGTGTGTTCATGAATAATTCATGAGCTTAACGGATTGGTAAAGTGTCATCATTGGTTTTTGAATGGGTATGGTATGGTCACATTCTATTGAAGGCGATTGCTTGTAACTAAAAAGCAGGTGGAATCGCCGAGAAGGTAGCATAGGTTTCAAAAAGGAAGGCAAAAAAGTACGACAGAGAAGGTAACTGTTTCACAAAAGTTTAAGTCCACAGTCATTATAGAAGGACAGAAAGACTCAGAAGCAGGAGAGATAGACAGGGGGAGGGAGGGGGAGAAGGGACTCCATGACTGAGATAGTTCAGGAAAAAAGAATGCAGGAGAGGAAAACTGTTATTAAACTAAAATATAGCAAATCTTCTCAAACTTATCACATTTCATTAAAATAAACTATATTGGGTCTATCCTCACTTTGTTAAAATTCATGAAGCTAGTGACAATCGGTTAAGAGAAGAGACACGGACACTAAGTTGATAGTGTTCCTCTCTGAAGAACCCAAAGGGATTTAGAATCCCTGTCATAACACAAAAACTACATAAGCGATGTTCTAAATGAATAATCTGGTATCCATCCAGATTGCCTGGCTGAATGCTTATGTCACAACACTTGCCTTGAACTGGGAAAACTATAAAGGGGTGTGGTTAAAAATTAAATGAATACCTTGACTAAAGATCTGATATTCTTAATTGACAGTAAATGAGAGATCAAATCACAAACTACAATGTCAACAACAAGATTCACAATTCTCACCTCCCAGAAACACTTTTGAAATTGGTAGAATATCTTGTAATACTATCGTACATTGCCTTGACTGATACTTCAGCTACACACACATGAACACACACACACACACACACACACACATGATGGAAAATATTGAACAAAATAGCAAATGAACATCACCTCTATATGTACCATCCATCATACACCCACACCTCCTCATCCAACTCTTCCTTCATCTATTTATCCCGGCCATCTCCCTCCCAATACCCTCTTCCACCCCTCCGTACTCGCTCTTTAACCACACCCACTTTCTGTACCCAACCCATCGACCACACCCACCTATTAGATCAGTGCATCGCAGTACTTACGATAACGAGAATAAATAGTAGAGAATAACTTCCACAATTCAGTCTTCAACTTCCTGGAGAGTATATATATATATATAGTATATTAGTATATTGAATGTCCAATTAACTTTTTCCATTAGGGCAGTAGTTTCTCTTATCATCTGTGTTCTTAGTTATTACATGGGTTGTTATATTACAATTTCACCCCCCCCCCCCCCCCCCCCCCCCCCCCCAGTTTCAATAAGCATAGAACACAACAATTACCACAGAATATCACTCGTACAATACACGTGTTTGGACACAGGTAAAACCACTCATGGAGGGGGACGAGTGAAACAGTACACGCCATGGTACGTAGATCTCCATACGTATGTACAAGCACATAAACAGCAAGCAGGCATTGGGCTTGAGATGAGTAGTGTCATGAGGATGACAAGTGAGTGCATTACTCTCAATGAAACAATGGAGGGACTGTTGATTAGATTTGCAATAATTAATTGCCCAAAGTCAGCAGTTCGGGGAATCTAGATTAGTTGCAGATGAAAACACATTGGTTGAGCTCCATTCTCTTATATGATTTCAATAAATACCGAAATTACCAGAATCTATATTAGTTATTGCCCAAGGAGTGAGCAAGACACCACAGGAATGTACCAACTCATACCAATAGGTATATAGGGGTACATATTATATGTGTGTGTGTGTGTGTGTGTGTGTGTATGTATATACAAAATATACATATATATATAATATATATGGACACACACGTGGCATATTAGTAATGCACGTGATAAAACAATGATCATGATCACAACAGGTTTTGTCTTGGAGCAAACCTGAACAATTGAATTTCAATTGTGCTACTACTGATATACACAACAAACTACAGTGGCCTACAGTGGCCTGCAGTGGCCTACAGTGGCCTACAGTGGCCTGCAGTGGCCTACAGTGGCTTGCAGTGGCCTGCAGTGGCCTACAGTGGCCTGCAGTGGCCTGCAGTGGCCTACAGTGGCCTACAGTGGCCTACAGTGGCCTGCAGTGGCCTACAGTGGCCTACAGTGGCCTACAGTGGCCTACAGTGGCCTGCAGTGGCCTACAGTGGCCTACAGTGGCCTACAGTGGCCTACAGTGGCCTGCAGTGGCGCACAATATCGCAAAGACGGCTCTACTTTTATTCAGCACGTAGTTGTTGTTTTTACAGTTAAATAGCTACACTTCAACTAGTGTGCCCTCCCCCATTAGGTACACTTCACCTCCATTGTGACCATAACTATGTAGCAAATACATACACTTAGCCTATGTATGTTGTTGCAAATATTACACTTGGGCTCCAAGAAAACTCGAGGCAATCAACTGCAGAATTCAGGGCTTTCGTAAAGCCAAATCTCCTTGTTCATTTGTAGCTCATAGTTACCCCTGTCATAATTAACTCATTACTTACAGAAAAAGAATAAGACTTTAATTAGTGACTAACATGAATCCTTCCTGTTGCTATTGATGAAAGACGCCACTTTGTTCCAGAAACATTCTCCGTAATGATCATGGCTACACCACTAATTTCATACCTTGCACAAGAATGATATAGTGCTTGGACTGGATTAAAGCAACTTTACTTACACTGCTAGAACGGAACATCCTGTGGAGCTACGCCCACACAGAACTGTCATCATTAAGCTGTAAGATAATACAATTTGCTCATTAATTATTCATGAGTTACTGTTTTTGTTTGTATCATCCACTACACTTATTTTTATGAACTATGCTCCAAACATGAAATTATAATGTGTTCAAGTTTCTTTATTAGCTAGCTCTTGCTTTTCAATGAGCAGCCAGCAAGGCTTGACCGAGGACCCCCTGAGGCAAATTTTCGGCAGATTTTCGGCGTCAAATCTTGGCTTCATCATCACTCCTAGCTTTAGTGTGACAGCTCCCCTGGCTACTTTAGGACTTACTCGAGGGCCAGTCACAGCGATTTTGGCTCAATGGGCCATGGATCTCCAGATATTCACGATTTTGTGCCTTAGAGACGCCATTTTATCTTGATCTGGGAGACAAAACTGAGATTTTCTCGACAACCGTCAGCTTTCTTCACGAAAACTTTTTGACTGGCCCTGCAATGATGTTCCTACAATTAGATAGTGCAGCCTATACGGCAGAGTTGTTGACGACCATGCTGTAATTTGACGCCGAAAATGTTATATTTGCAGGAGGTCGATCTTGGGCTGCCTATTCGCTATGAAGAGCTGACTACTAAAAAAATAGGAACTTTTAACAGCAAACTTTCATTGTTTTAAGTTTAGTTACATAAAAATACGTGTAGTTGGTGATATAAACAAAAGTTGTAACTCATGAATAATTAATGAGCAAACTGTATACCGTAACCTTAAACTATTTTTGTTATTCACATACTGTCAATGTTACGCATTTCCCGCAGGTTACTGCTCATAAAAGGAGCATATAGTCCGTGGTGATGCAGTCACTGTGTTGTTCTGGAAATGATATGCTCCAATATGTTTCTACTTTATTATTTTTTAGTTAAACATAACATTGAGGATAATTTTCAGACTGCACTGATTCTGGTGGCAGTGCTACTCCACCTAATAATATCAGTAACTCATCGTTCTTAATGCCACATTTGGTGGCAGCAGTGAGATAAGACTATTCCAATACCATGCATGCAGAACCACTGAGCCACTAACCCAAACTTGATGTAGAGTTCTGCGATTCTCTGCACAATAGCCCTGACCACTTCAGTCTTGAGCTCTAACAACGAGTAACAATAGAAGCTCATAACACGCCAGTCAGCTGCTAAGACCACGCTTTACCTAAGCCCTTGGAGACAGCCTTCTCAAGGTTCTCGGTAAGACCTCCCCACGGCCCAGCCCAGCCAGTGAACTTCTTTTGGCAGAACTCCTTCGCAATTTCCATACTACCGTGAGTCAGAATTTACTCCTTGCAGGTTTTGTAATTTATATTAAATAAACTTCTTCTTGGTGGTGCAACAGGCACACGTGGAACCACATCTGCGCTCTAATAAGGAACTCGAAAGTTTGCTTGTTCAGCAGATTTGAAACAACAACCAATGAAATGTAGTAAAACAAAAAAAAGGACCACCCCACTCGAGAGTAACACCTTCATTTTAATACAATGGCTGAGCCTGCGCCCTCCAGCAGAAGTATGTCGCTTTCAATGAAGGCTACGGTGTATGGTATCCAGAAGAAATTTCCCGCTGTAAAAAATATTAATTGTAATGAATTAGAAACTTGGAGAAGTGAGAAAAAGGACCTGGTTGTTTTGGTAAGGATAGTCTGCAAGGTGCTACTCTGTACATACTTAGGTTCACACTAGATAGTTAATAGCTGTTAACTAACTTATTTTGACCTCTTTAATTAAGGTAATATAAGTGGAGGGGTTTAGAGTAGTTTCCCTTAATAGAGTGAATATGGTGACAATTGTGCAGGACACCCGGCCAGTAGAGGAGTACCAGGTCAGTCACATTCCCAATGCAATACAAGTTGATCCTGAAGCAGACTGCGATTTGAACTCTACCGGCATAAAGCCTGGAGCAACAGGTAAGGTGTGGAACAACATATCCTGCTTGGGCATTGAACTTTGATTTCCACAACTGACTTAGTTGTTCTGTAGTGGTTTGTTACTGCTCCGTGGGCTACCGGTCCAGCAAAGTTGCCCAGAACCTCTTCAGTACGCACAAGCGATCACATGAACCAGCAGACTACCAGCCTCTGGAGGTTTACAACTTAGAGGGAGGTTTGTTTCAGTGGGCGAGTGAAGGAAGAGAACTTGGTAACGTGGAGGGGAAGTGTGTGTCGACTGTTCACCCTTATAGTTCATTCTGGGGCAAACTCTTACCTTATCATTTGAGACACAAAATGTAATTTTTTTTAAATGTTGTTAATAATTATTTGCACTTTTTTTTTTAAAAAGACGTAATATATTTGAATTTATTATTAGTATTGTATGCTAATGGCTAAATCTAGTATGCATGCAAAACTTAGAACTTCCATTTTAAAGGTCAGGGGGGAAGGGTGGTCAGGTGTATTGGGCGTGGTCTAGTGTCTATTATACCAGGACTACATTGCTTCTACTCGGCCATTTGGATGGCAAGTGATGTCTTTTTCCCCAGAATACTGAGGTCTTCACTTTTGGGGAGTCAAAATGTATTCATTTTCTGTCTCGTAATACATTGGAGACATGGTATTTGTCAATTGTCTGTCCTCTTTTTGGAATGTCCTTTCTTAAAGGCTTTACTGTATAGATAAAAGCTAACAAAAGTGTATAGACATTCTTATTATATAGATTGTAACACAATATTATTCTTTGACACCATGACAACTGATTATCTACCGTCTCTCTCTGTGGGAGTGTCAAAAATAGAGAAGTGTTCAGAGCCGCCCTTAGTGGAGGAAGTGCGACTAGAATCAGTTTGGAGGGTGGAGTCTACGGTCTTGTCCAGGTTGGCAATGCTCTCCTTAAGTTTCTCCATGCTGTTCATTGAATCAGCAGAAGAGGCTTCTCCACTATCATCTGTGCCATCATCAGGCTGGGTCTTCAGAGGAGAATTGGCAGACATGTGACCGTAGATACCCATAGCCTGCACACACACACACATGTACACACACACTTATCAACCAAACCCTACAGCAACAGTCACAAACGTGACAGTTGTATCTGTCATTCCAAACATTCTCCGTTTCCCTGATAGACTATTTAATCAACCGTCTACTTAAATGGGTGGAGTCTCGCACCTGAGCAACCATAGAGCTGACATCTCCTGTCTTCTCCGGCAGTAACAGAGTGTTTCCCGTCTTGGCCAACTGAGAGAAAGCTTGCACATATTGCTCAGCTATGCCGAGAGACGCTGCGTTTACACCATTCTACAAAACACGCAGGTACATCCATGAACATTACACAGGCAGCAAATCACAGCCCTTGGGAAGTTGTAAACTATATCACTAATGAGAACACTACCCCCCCCCCCCCCCCCCCCAACCACCAAAACTATTTTACCTTCATGGCGATATTGTCCACAAAATTTTCATCAATATCATTGAAATTAGTAACCCCCCAGAACTTTCAAAAATGTTAATTTGACCCCTCTCAAGTTTGGTTCTAAAAATATCCTGATTGCCCCTTCAATTAGAGAGGAAATGGCTATTACAAATAAGAAATAGAATGATAGAGCGAATGATAGAATGAATGATATTTAATAATAATAATAATTTAAAATACAAACTAACCTTAGAGCCAATAGCCTTGCCCAGAACATGTAGAGATTCAGCACGAGCATATGCACGAGCTAGAATAGCAGCTGCTTCTCCTGAAGATCACACACACACAAACACACACACACACACACACACAGGCGTGTAAGGGGAATTCCAATGGTCTTGTCACTTATGAGACAAACGCTCTATTGAGTTCCGCTTGTGCTCCATACACACTGTCTAGGATCCTGTTTGCAGACTGACCTTTAGCCTTGTTGGTCTGCTCTATTCGGATGGCCTCGGAGGCTAATATGACACTCTGCCGCTGACCTTCCGCACGGTTGATGGCCGACTCTCTGTCACCTTCAGAATCTAGGATATTAGCACGTTTCTTTCTCTCAGCTTCCACCTGAACGCAAAGAACTTGAGTTGATAGCTGATGTATAACTTGCCAACATTAAACCAAACACACATATTAATAACTACAACATCACTTCCAAGGCGTGCACACTGAAGTGCCACTCCCATTCATCAATGCCATTGAGCCCCACCCGCATTCCTACCTGTCTCTGCATGGCTTCAGTGACTTTAGCGGGCAACTGGATGTCTCTGATCTCGTAACGAAGACAACTGATGCCCCAAAAATCAGCGGCCAAGTTAATAGCCTCTGTAAAAATCAAAATAAAACTCGAACACTTTCTCATCTTTTCATCCTCTAGGGGTCCTTGCTTTATGATTTTATTGTATGTGCCACACCTTACCAATTTGAAATGTACCACCACATATGTGACCGGATTTGTGAAAACCCAGCTAAACGCGGCATCTAAAGTTTCTAATTTATTCTACCAGTAGGCTGCACGGGGCCTTGGGATGCCTTCCTCCTAATTTGGAAGCTGTAGCACAAGCCGTCTTCTCCCTACGCACTACAACACTTCAGTATTTTTGCTAAACTTATTATTGCTGATTTCGAAAAAAACGCCGGGTAAAGGCGTTGCTAAGGTCAGGGGGCGTGCCTTATGTCCGTATACTATTACTGCGTGTCTCCGGGACACTATGGAATAAACCGGTTACAGGCGGATTGAAAGAAGTCTAAAAGGCTTAATGTAGGGCTCCTTAAGAAACTATGATGACAAGAATTGCGTGAGTACGTGAATTATGTAGAATAGTAAGTGAATTAGTTAGCTACAGTTTTTTCCCGGCTGTTAGTGAAAAGCCCGCCAATAATTTCTTAGCAACTCTCCGTACACGAGTCCAACCGGCTAGTGTTTCTAGCCTCCTAGTGTGAGTTCTAGAGCACGCCAGAGCTTACAACTGTGTCATAAGCTAGAGCTAACTGGTGTCTATCCATTTCTGCCATAAAATATTTTTCGAAAAAAATCGACCCATAAGGCTTTACCCGGTGATACTGAAAAAAATTGTTTGCCGCGTTTAGGCGGATTTTCCCAAATCCGGTCACATATTACCCACCGCTCCAATGCTAATTGTCCCACTTCATTTGCTCACCACCTTACCCATTACGAACACTTTGTCCTAATAATGAACACTCTACCAATTAATGCCCTACACAACATACATCATCACTACATTCCAAATAATGCCCTACACAACATACATCATCACTACATTCCAAATAATGCCCTACACAACATACATCATCACTACATTCCAAATAATGCCCTACACAACATACATCATCACTACATTCCAAATAATGCCCTACACAACATACATCATCACTACATTCCAAATTGCAAATTACAAACTCATTCGTATTGCTACAAGTACAAACAATCTCAATCTATTGGTCCACCTCCTGACCCTACCCACTCCTGACCACACCCACTTCTGACCCTCCTTACCTACAATGCTGTGATTCAAATTCATCCTCTCCTGGAACACAGAGTCCAGTTTGATCTTTCCCAGTTCAGACCTCATGGTTGTCTGAGCTAACTGAACCACTGCATACTCCGCCTCCTCAACACCATATGAAGCCTGGGGAGAGAGGGAATGGGGGAGGAGAGGAGTGGGGAACATGAGCACAACATATGTACACCATTTCTCATCATGGAGTTCATGATCGATTGTAAACATAATCTTATTAAAAAAATAAAATTAAAAAATTAAAATAAAAAATCATGTCTATGTGTACACAATTCATTTGCTGCACAAAGTCGACTACAATGTATTTGCATCACTGGCACTTCATTTACCTCTGCCTGGCAAGGGACTACTACACTTTAGTCATGTTTACCTTATATGGATCTACCACTCTGAAATAAAGCACACCATCCAAATGAAGGTTCACGTTATCTAATGAACACAATCAACAAATAAACATCCACTTCAACACATGTGAAAGTCATTGTAACACATGTGAAAGTCATTGTAACACATGTGACAGTCATTGTAACACATGTATGAAAGCACAACACATGTGTAAGACCACATGACACATGTTTCCTCGTGTGAAAACGCTAATAGTGGATAAAAGGGACACACCTTCAGTGATGGCGGACTGAGACGGAATGTCCAGTGCTTTCTCCTTCAAACTTTGGACATACTTTATTTGATCAACAAATGGAATCAAAACATTAAGACCCTAGAGATAATGAAACAACGGACATGATAACTATAAATACGACAACACCATTCAATCCTGAAATACATCCATAGTTAAGACTGTTTTATCTCAAGGATAAATCAAATGATACACTAGAAAGTGCTGGTATAACTGCAGGAACTAGCAAACTAGTCAGTCATTCAGAAGTACCGGATTTAGAGTCCTCAAATATCGTCCGAATCTTTCAACAATCCACGCTTCTTGCTGGGGGACAAAGTTGATAACCTGAAAGGAAACACACAAACATACAATAGTTGTTGTTTTTTGTACCACATCAACCAATCAACCTAATTACATCAACCCATCCTCTTGTACTACTCTAGCCTCAGCACTGGGTCAGAGCTATTATAGTTAAAAACTAATCGCTTTATAAGAATAGTATAATAACTAGTGAATACACAAAATAATACATTCATAATAATACACATTACATACAATAATATATTATACCTTTTGCATATATATCTTGGATATTATCCCCGAGTATTTCCACATCACACAAACATTCAATATTAAACGTTGCGTATTGAACGCTCCCATGCGCACGTGCGCAGTTTATTTTGAAGTATGCCTGAGATACCTCTGAAAGTTTACTGTTTTCGAAAAATATCCAATATACAATGAACAATTTATTGCACTCGTTGTACAATACGAGGATGACCTTCACTCACTTACTTAGTATTATCATTCACCTTCAGCTCGTGAAAACACTTATACGTGCTTATGAAATATATCCCCATATTGCACACTGACTCTTTATATAAAATATAACACTGATCGCACAAGTCAGCAGGCTATATAGGGAGATATTTCATGAGCATGTGTAAGATTTGGCAAATGAAAATACTAAGCATGAGAGTGAAAGGTAATTCCCATATTTTATGACAAGTGTAATAACTTGTGTATTATTCATTGGATGTTGTTGTTGTTGTTGTTGTTTTTCCAAACAGATGTTCAGAGGTATATCCGCCATACTACTGAAATTTTAGTCCAGAACTACCTATGGAGGCATCAGAGCACTCAATATGCAGCATTCAATATGGGAAAATATTGAACACTTGAGAAATGTGGAATACTCCAAGAAAATACCCAATGGTACATTATACATAAAAATGCCCAAAATATACTTGTCAATCTTGATAAAAAAAAGAAAAGTAAATTATATCAGCAGAGTAATTTAATGGTAGTCTTAGGGAGCATGTCCAAACCATTTTATTAACGTCATTGTGATGCTAACAGTTTAACCCCCTCTCTCCCCTCTCCCCCACTATAACGGCATCGGGCACACCCCTTTTATGATAGCAGAAATGGAGCTTCAATTTGCTGTTTGTTCTTGCCACCCAGATTTATGGAGCTGGTACCAGCACAGTGCTCATTAGACTTGGGGTTAGAATAGATACTATCTTCAAACCGTTAGTAAAAAAAACTTTGCAGCCAAGTCAAGATTCAGAATGCCCAACATCATGAACCAAACCCCCTTTCCCTCTAGTGCCATAAGTTAAATTTTCTAAAAATAGTTTGGACACACACCCCTTAGTTGGACACTTTGAGGATTAACCCTCAGACAGCCGTTTATTTTTATTTCGTCAAATAGTAGCCAATTCGCTTCACACTTTGTATATACAAACCCCGTACCTGTAAGGAGCAAAGCTAATTAAAACTATCTCTGCTTATAATATTAGTCTAACCGTATTAGCACGAGCTTGCCTGCCTCTGTCGTCTGGCGTATAAAACCTCGCTCCACTTATCTACAAATCACATATTATACTTGAATTGGGAAGAATGACAATCATAAGCTCTTCACTTGGCAAAGCAATGATCTTTGCAGCAGAAATCTTCTAGAGTAGACTAAGGACATCTCTACTAGACAGCCACGCACAATAAATAATGTCGACCCGTTCCAGACAAGAATGGGATTCACACAAAAAAAAAAAAAAAACATAAGATTTACTGAAAGTGTCTGTACTTCATCCAAGAAGTTAATTATATAAAAAAAACCTGCCGCCTCTAGACAAGGCTTTTTGAAAATTACATTATGTATTGTGCAACTTAACAAGTCAAGTTTAGTACACATTCGAAGATAGCACTTTCCATGACAATGCCACTTGCTATTATTGTATTTGCTTTTAAAGTGGAAGGATTGGATGGAAGGGGAGATTTAGAGGTGCTTGTTTTTGTATAAATTTCATCTACATGAAAGAAATAAAATTGTGCCATAATGTTGCCAATCAATCATCTGAACTAATTACAGGAGCTGATGTTTTAGCTCTCTTTCTTGCTAGATAACGCTCCTTGGCAGAACTCATAGTTTCTTCACTAGTTCTCTTAGCAGAAACTATTTTCCTCTTTTCTTCCTTGGATAGCTCAATTTCCTTAGCAGTTTCTGTAGTGGCTTCCTTCAAATTGGAAGAGACATTGCCTGCAGAGCTAGCACCAGGAGCAGGTGAGAACTCGGCTTGAACATCGCTCCTTTGAGACTCTTGTTGTTTGGGTGAAACAGAACCATCACTTTCACCTAATCCTCTATCAATCTCTGCGTCTCTATCATCAGTTATAGCATCTCCAAACGCATCCTGACTGACATTCCTCTCAGGCTCCGCTAACTTCTCTGTGTGCTGTTCGCCGCTGCTTTTTCTTCTGTCCATCTCACTCTTGTTACTGGTGCCATCGGAGGTCATTCTTTCCAGTAAATTTCGGTGGAATCGCGACATGTCTGTTTGCTTCGTAACATCATCTGCTTCTAAAAAATCAACAAAAAAACAACAACCAAATGTAAATAAGATTGATTCTTTGACAGTCTGAAACATCATACCTTCTTTATATGCCTCCAGTTTAAGTTCTTCTTCCAGTTTTCTTCTCTCCTCTAACTTTTTCCGATATGCTGATGTAAGAAATGTTTCTTGGTCTTCAGCTTGCTTGCCTTCTCTCTCCTGTTCACGTTGCACTTTCCTTTCATAAATAATTTCCTGTTCTAGTTTCCTTCGTTCAGCGACTTTCTTCAAGCTGGCAATGTATTTAGACTAAAAGAGCATAAATAACAATAACAACACCAACATTTACGTTTCCACAGGCATAATTCCCTAAAAAAATAATAACAATAAAAATAATAATAAAATCTAAAATTCAGCCTTATAGTGTAAAAAAAGTCTTTATTTCGGCTGGTAAGATGGCCAAATAGACAGGTCAGGATTGACACGAGTTAAATTGGCTAAATAATAAATTCTTGGGTAAAGGCAAATGCAGCTTAAAGTCTATTTTGATTCTACTCACACTTCTGTCTTTCGTAACCAATCTAGGATCAGATTTTAAAGATTCTATTTGTTTCTACTCAGACTTCTGTCTTTCTCAATCTAGGATTAGATTTTAAAGATTCTATTTTGTTTCTACTCACATTTCTGTCTTTCTTAACCAATCTAGGATCAGATTTTCGTTTCTTCTCCTGCATCTCGTCATATATACTGTCATATTCAAAAACACTAGGATCTTCTTTTAGTGCCTTTATTACTTGCCCTCTAGACTGTAACAAGAATATGAATTAATTATTTATCTATATGTAATGAGTATATAACAACCTCCATTTTCTGAGCATTCTTCTTGTTTTCCCGCCACAGGGCCCCGGTCTTCAGCTGCTTGCCATCCTCCTACGTAATCGAAATAGTACTATAAGATTCATATTGCATTATCTGACTCACTTCATCGTCACTAGAACTCTCAGCGAATGCTGAAAGCTGTTTCACACTCTTGGTAGCCTGCTTCTTCTTCGAAGAGATGATGAGACCATATTTACGCGCACCCTTCTCCATTAATGATACTTTACCACATCATGAACTCTGACCTCGTAAATATCATGGCAGCCGAAGCAGTTATTATTAAAGCTTCTTCTGATTCTAAAGCCGAAGAGACTCTCGACCCGGCTTTTATTAAGTGGGAAGAAAAAGTGAAATCATACTACTTACCCCGGGCAGAAATTAACAAACTGGTTATGGAGTACTTGGTGAAAGAAGGTTTCAAGGATGCAGTGTTGTCTTTTAGTGAAGAGACGGGAATAGACCCCGAGGTAAATATGAGCAGCATGGACGACCAGATAAAAATAAGGGAGGCCATAGAAGGAGGAAGGATCCAGGACGCCGTAGAGATGGTCAACAACGTGGACCCAGAGATCCTGGACACCAACCAGACCTTGTACTTTCACCTCCAGCAGCAGCAGCTCCTGGAACTCATCAAGGCCGGGGACATGTCTCGCATGCTGGAGTATGCTTGCAGTGAGCTTTCTGCTCGTGGAGAAGAAAACCCAAGCTTCCTGGATGAGCTGGAGCAGTCTCTGTCTCTTCTCGCCTTCAGTGACCCCAAGTCCTCTCCTTTTGCTGGTCTCCTGGACAACTCCCAGAAACTTAAGGTCATCAGCGAAGTGAACTCTGCACTACTGTCAAGCCAAGACCAGGACCCTTCCTCGAAGTTGGTGACTCTCATGAAGCTTGTCCTATGGTCTCAAGGCCACTTGGACAGGAAAGGGGTAGCATTTCCCAGGCTAGCCAACATAGCAGACGGCAAGCTACAGCACACCTCCACAAAGTCATCATCAACTGAGGTACCATCTGTAACCAGCACAAGAAACTGAGTTAGTGCACACTCCATCAAACTAGTAATAATTCTTCGTCACCTGTCCCATGCTCCACCCCCTGATCAAGTACCTAACCCCATTCAAACCATTTGCAGTTTCACAATTCCATCAATTATGCAATTGAATAGATTACATTCAAAAATATATTTGTTATAAATAATGGTACGCAGATAATTTTTGTCCCAGAGAGGTCCAATGATTCATTACACAAAAATAGTCTTCTATAATATATAGACAAATGTAGTTAACAGTTCTCTTTAAATAAAAGATGGCCTAATTTTTCTCTGATGAAGTGATAGATGATGCAGGTTGCTGCTGCTTTTGCTTGCGACTTTTCTTCTTTTGTGTTCTGCAGAAAAACAATAAAACATTGTCATGTTTTCCATTTGGAGCACATCAGCTTTAGTAGAACTTCATAAAATTCACAATATTCTAATATAAACATCATACTTGAGTACCTCACTCCTATCTCTCACTTGTGTCGATATCAAATTTAATCACCCGTCAAAACTAACTGTGTTTTAGACTTGGGTTTGTCAATGCCGCCATTTGCCATGTCCATTTCACCCCTGGAACCTAGTAGCTCCCCCCACAGCTTTCCACCACCACCAGACTTGCCCGACATCTCAGTGATCTGGAAGAAAAAGGATAGATAATACAATTTCACAAAACAACTGTCTGAACCACTTTCATCATTAGTTAGGAGGAAGAAAAAAAAAAAAAAAAAAAAAGACCATTTACTTACCGACTTTTGAACTGACACAGCTTTACCAGTGAGATCATTCAAATATTGAGAGCTATCTTTAGTCTTCTTGTGTTCACTTCCATACTGAACAAAAAAAAATGAACCGCCCATTTAATCACCACACAGAGGACTAGTTCCAATTAAACCTCACCTTCCGATCGTAGATGGAGAAGGCTATCTTCTCATGGGTAATGGCCGTGCGGAAGTCCATTAGGAAAGCGTGCATACGAGCTAGGAGATGATGAGTGAGAGCCACTTCAGTTGAGTGCTTCCCATTATACCTGACATGAAGAAAACAAGACATCACAACAAATACAAACAAGACGTCACAACAAATACAAACAAGACACCACAACAAATACAAACAAGACACCACAACAAATACAAACAAGACACCACAACAAATACAAACAAGACACCACAACAAATACAAACAAGACACCACAACAAATACAAACAAGACCACAACAAATACAAACAAGACACCACAACAAATACAAACAAGACACCACAACAAATACAAACAAGACACCACAACAAATACAAACAAGACACCACAACAAATACAAACAAGACACCACAACAAATACAAACAAGACACCACAACAAATACAAACAAGACGCCACAACAAATACAAACAAGACGCCACAACAAATACAAACAAGACGCCACAACAAATACAAACAAGACGTCACAACAAATACAAACAAGACGTCACAACAGATACAAACAAGACGCCACAACAGATACAAACAAGACGTCACAACAGATACAAACAAGACGTCACAACAAATACAAACAAGACGTCACAACAAATACAAACAAGACGTCACAACAAATACAAACAAGACGTCACAACAAATACAAACAAGACGTCACAACAAATACAAACAAGACGTCACAACAAATACAAACAAGACGTCACAACAAATACAAACAAGACGTCACAACAAATACAAACAAGACACCACAACAAATACAAACAAGACACCACAACAAATACAAACAAGACGCCACAACAAATACAAACAAGACGCCACAACAAATACAAACAAGACGCCACAACAAATACAAACAAGACGCCACAACAAATACAAACAAGACGCCACAACAAATACAAACAAGATGCCACAACAAATACAAACAAGATACCACAACAAATACAAACAAGACACCACAACAAATACAAACAAGACGTCACAACAAATACAAACAAGACACCACAACAAATACAAACAAGACATCACAACAAATACAAACAAGACACCACAACAAATACAAACAAGACGTCACAACAAATACAAACAAGACACCACAACAAATACAAACAAGACATCACAACAGATAAAAAGTTGCCATAATTAACAGTATTAGGAACAGGCTTGCCTGTTTTGAACTGTCAGAGCACTTCTAAGAAAGACATTGGAATGATGGAAGTTTCTGAAGGAGTGCAAGATGACTGCAATGTTGATGTCACATGTAGCCAGTTCAGGATGACCCTCACCAAACAACATCAAAATAAGGTACCTAGCCCTGTAATTTATTAAAATAATTATCATCAGATTCTTCAACTATTTTCTTTCATATTGACCAACTAAAGATCAATGCACTGGTGGGCCAATGGTTGCTCCCGATGAAAACAACTCCTCAAGAAGTTAGTAGTCTAACCACTCAACCAGCAAGCTGACAATTAGTTGATAAATGGCAGTCTTAAACACCTAAACGAACAAGAATTAACTTTAACACTTGTATGTAACACCAGCAAACAACATGTCAACTATCATCTCTCTACACCATAACTACATCGCAACTGTTTATCTTCCCCAGCTAAAGTGCTACCTGTAGAGGAGCCTGAGGGCCGGAAGACTCTGGTTGGCAGTGTAACAGTAGAGAGCGAGGTTGATGTAGGCGGAGACCGTCTCATAGTGGTCCACGCCCAACACTCGCTCCAAGATGAGTGTCGCCTTGTGCTGGTTGCCGAGGGCCTTGACCGGTGCGTTGGTGATATACTCAATACGAGCCAATTGCCTAGGAAACATTGACAAGATTACGATGTTCACTAACTGCACGGGCATTAGTGCAAGAAAATAGCAACAACAAACACTTGTAGTTAATCTGAGCCTTACATAGCACATGATGCAAGTGGCATGTTCACTCAAACCATCTACAGTCCCTACAATAGAATCACACACCATCATTGCTAACTGCAGTGGTTCTATGCTTTAACAGCCAATTATATATAACTGATGCTTCCCAACATTCAGATTTCTTGCCACAGTTAAGAGATAGCTTATTATTTCAACTGAAAATGACTGAATCATTGAATAACATGGCTTCCTTCTTCTTCTTCTCTTACCTGTAGCAGTTGGCTATGTCCAAATGCATTGGGCCATAGACTTGCAAGAACATGTGCAGAGCATTGGAGAACAACTCATAGGCCACATGAATCTGACCTGGTAAGGTATCATCAAGCACATAAATCACCATATTTTGTCCAAGTCAATAATTATTTTCCTTTACCTAAACTGTACTTTGAAACAGCCATGTCAAATACTGCAACTGCTTCCATTGGCTAAAATTTAATAAATTCAAATAAATATACACTGAGCACTGAGTGACAGTGGCAATACTAACCCTGACTTCAGTGTGTGACACAAGTGGGTACAGGGACACCACATCTTCCTCAGTGAATACAGGATGAATAGAATAGTTGTAGTTTCTGGCCAGTAATTGGACACCTGAATTGTGGAAGAGGAGAATCATACCACCCCACACACACACGCTCGCGCACACACTCACCAGTTTTCTTGCATACACTTCTAAGCAGAGAAGTCTTGTTTATCCCATTCTTCATACACATGTCATTCAGACTAGAGCTAGAATGAGCCACAAACCAGTCAATAATAAATACTTTAATACACCTTTACAGTCTGTCAAAGTGCCAGAAAACTGACTTACTATTCTGTCTTGCATTTGTAGTACCAATTCATTTCATCCACAATCTCTGCCCACAAAGACGCTGAGCAAAGGCGCAAATGAACAGCTGCATGCATGTCATCCAGCAGGACAAGTAAAACAAGTTGTCACTTCACTAACTGGTACATACTCACGTTTCTGAACTTTAGAAGGCTTCTTCTTCTTATTCTTTTTCTTTGTTTGCCCATTCACAGCTGCCTACAACACAACAACAAACAAACAAACAAACAAACGTGAAGCCAAAACTTCCAGGAAACTAAAAATCAACCTTCACCTCTTCTTTGACCTCCCCTTTGACAGTGGAAAAGAGACAGTTGAGGAAGTGACACACACATTCAGACGTCGACTCCATTGGACCTGCACATGCAAGCAAGCAAGCGAGACAACGATATCGGTTAATTGCAATGCTAACGACGAGTTATGACATACATGACTGAAGCAATGTCCTTAATTTCCGCTTGGCCAGTCTTGCAGTGATCTCACTTAGGCACAGGCGCTAGTGGGGAAGAGAAAATTTACAGTTAATACTAGTAATGGTAGTGAAGATGATGATTATGATGATTATTATGATGATGGTAATGAAGATGATGATTATGATGATGATGATACATCAGCAACATAATAACTTCGCAGAAGAATGGCAATCCTCACCATGATGTGGTGCAAGTCATCCCTCAGTGCTGCGAGCTTTGCCACTTGGCCCAAATAGCGCAAGTTGATTCCACGAGTGTGCATGGCATTGGCCAGCGCCTCACCATCCATGGGCGTAACCACGCGTTGAATACAGTCATGAATAAACCTCAAGATGACAGATTCCACGAGGAAGATACTTGCTTCCTTTACCAGCTCCCGGTCCCTTTTCAACACAGACTAGAAGAAAACATGGGGGGGGGGGAATATAGATTTTTTTTTAAATGAAATTAAAAAGCCCCCCCCCCCCCCCAAAAATGCCACATTAAAATCTACTCCTATGATGTTACCATGACTTGTGTCATCATCTTCACTAAGACACGATGCCACTAACCTCGTCTTCCGCATGCCGTAACTCTGGAGTCAGAATGTCCACATTGAACTGGAGAAGGAATTCCTCTTGCGACTGTGACCCTGATTCTTCTAAAGCTTTCTTGAAGGCAGATGTCCCAGATGACCGAACTGTGTCACACACGCACACACACACACACACACAATGGGCATAGAGACAATTAATCACTGGGAAAAAAATGTTATAGTCTGTATCATCTGACTCTTTGTTAGACCAATTACAAAGTAATAATTGCTGCTAGATAATAACAATAGTAACAACAACAACAACAACAACAATAATAATCTTACCCTCAGCTTGTGGTATCTCTAGATTCTGATCTTGTGCAGAATGTTCTTTGTCTGGAATCCCACCAGGACCTTCAGTTGGCGTTACTTCCTTCTCGCTCTGAGCAAGTGCATCTACCAGGCACAGATCATCTCTGACCACCGTAGTTTCGCCGTCATCTGCCATGTCTTCAAGTAGAGGTTTGGTCGTTGAAGTCACAGACGAAAGACCTCCACGACCAGACATCACCCCTGCTGTGTTCAGTGGGCGTGGCTTGAGCAGAGATAGTTCGGGCTGGTAGGCAGTGGAGCACTGAGATGGTGCCATTAAGTCCTTACCAGCTGCATTTGAAGACTCTTCCCCTTCGTCAGAATTGCCTGAGGGTTCCCCACCATCCTTCTGAACGTAATCAGCATCGACAGAATCAATAGGAAAACGAGGAACAGACTCGGAGCTGAAAACCACACCCTCTACAGGGTTATTTGAATTTCTGCTGGAAGCATCCTTGTCAAAGTTGATCCCTTCACTTGCCACTACTGCTTCCCCCTGTCCATCTGTAGCTTCATCTCTGTCATCAGTCTCTTCCTTGCCGGTATCTGCCTTGGACACATCAGCATGCTCTTTGACCAGCCTCAAGAAAGTCATTATTTTGTAACTACAACAAATAGACATCTATTTACAACATTTACAACAAAAACAATCTTTAGCTATTCTCTTAAGTCTTTGCTTTCCTAAATACTCTCTAATTGACTACGTTGTAACTCGACTGATAAAATGCATTAATTCCCATACAAACAAAAACACTCAACAAACCAACACTAACAACAATAACAAACAGAGCACCTAAAGTGCAAACCCTCAGCGCTATTATACGCTAGCCAGCTATTACTAAAATTATTTTCAAGAAAGAATTCTCTGGAAATAGGTATTAACTCGTGCAGTGAAAATGGTAGATATTAACACTGTCTCCATAAGAGAAGATAGCTGTAGCTAATACCCAGAAAGTAACCTGTAATGTACTCACCAGTAGTTATGAACAATGTCTCTCCAACGCAAAACACTAATTCAAGTACAGTCCAATTACGGCATTACAACGAAGGGGGCATTACTCATTGTGCAATAACTCATGCAGACCGCTTAGACTGACCAGTTTTTCTTTTTAACTTAAAAAAGTCGAAATAAAACATTCTAAGTTCATTAGCAGGACTTAAACTGTCCCAAACAACAAACAGTTTGGTGCCACTTGGACTGCTCAGGAGGCCACCCACCGTCCTTGAGATCTGTAATTACCAGACAGAATGATGAAGTGAGTACTATAACAACCCTCATGCATGCGCCCTGGGGGCTAACTATATAAATAAACAACTACAATAATATTGTCTCTCTGCATACTTAAAGAAAGTGTCTAGACACTCTGGTCTAAGAACTGCCATCTTGTGTCTCCATTTGGCTCCTGGGTGCTGAGGCTCTTCAACGAAGTTAGCATCAGGAGGGAAGATTCGACACAAGTCCATAGCGTAATATCTGCCATCAGTGCCTTTGATACCCTATAATAATACATCGATAGGTAAAGTACCCCCACTTACATTAATTCACAATTGAACGAACCTTGACCTCCACAGATGACGGCATCTTTACCACTTCTCCTTTTTCAGTGCGCAAACTAAAGCGTGTAGAAATATCATAAATAGGTGCACCATTCAGCCGATTAACATCCCTTTACCTCCTCACTTACCTATGACTACGTATATGGAGTTCTCGAGCAGATTTCTCCAGCTGCAATACCAAGAAATAAAAAATAACAACAAAAACAAATGAATCAATGAATGAATGAATGTAGCTATTGGAACAAAATTGAACCTACACACTCACCAGCTCACAGAAATGCGAATCCATTTTGATGTTCTTGCCTCCGTCCAGAGAGCCATACACGATAGAGGACTCGTGTTCCCTTTGGAGCACGCCGGGCACGACTGCCTGACACATCACCCGGTAACCACGGTAATCCACTAACACCGTACTCGATGTGAACAACCCCTTATTCTGCATCTGCTCAAACGTCTCCACCCCGTGCAAATTGGCCGCCTAAAAATTAAACCAATTAAGTTAACGCACAAAGACTGGTCTTTGGGCAAACAAGGACTTACAGCAGCTGCATGAGCCGCATCATCACCACCAAGTTCTGAGAACTGACTCGTGCTGTCAAATGCAAAGCTGAAGAAGATGTTGCTCCATAAAAACAGACGGTTCCTGCACACAAATATCAAATGTCTGTTAATCCTCTGCAGTATCCCTCCATCTCTTATCTTACTTGAACTCAACACCTGGATTTAACGACTGTAGACACCCGTCTACTATGGCAATAGCTCCTCGAGTACAAGCTTGAGCGAAATCCAAACGAGTCTTGAAACATGTAATCACTAACGATGAGAGAGTCCCTGAAAGCATTATTTGTGTTTGTTACCTTGAACATGATGCGGTCCCTGAAGACTCTGGCAGAGCGTGTGTCAACTGGGTACTCGTGGAAGGATTGCATTTCCTCATTCCAATCTCGCACCTGACCCATTACGAACTCATCAGGCAACACTTGCAACGACATAGCTGTATGGAACACGCACACACACACACACATTAGTTTGATGGGGAAAGAGAAGGGGGTGGGGCTGAAACGTGCAATTTACCATCGTCAATTCTGTAGTTGGAAGCTTTGTGTTGAGGAGGTGGAGATAACCAGGGGACCACCAGGTAAGGTACCGGATGAAGTTCAAATCCATGCATGCTCTCGCTGACGTATTCAATACAAATAATAGCAAATATGTTCCTTAAAATCAATTTGTTCTTACCCAAACTTTTGGAGCTGAGAAAAGTTCTTTTTGAACAAAGGACTCACCTAAACAATCAAATAACAAACAAAAAATAATACTAATAGAGAAAGCTGAAAGACACAAATACTGTAATTACTTGACAGAGAAGTGCTACTAAGTGTTTGTGACAGGTTGAATTCTTGCGTGGAGTGGGGTCAAAGTTCTCTTTACTGGTGGACTTGTTAAGGAAGAACCCAAAGGGTGTGGCCGTAATGAAGCACTCCTGGCCTTCCAGCGTTACAATCTCAAGATACAGCAAATCACCTGAACAAAAAAATTTAATTAAAACTAGCTATATACAGCAAAGTGACCAATAATTGGCGGTCAAACGTCATGTAAAAAGGTAAGGTATCTTGCCTTTCATTTTTCTGTAACTTGGTGGTGGGTTCCATGAACTGTAGCAAAAACTCTTCAAGCACTCTGGAAACTGCCACGAGGATTACATCATCAGTTAAACCAGGTACGCAAATTATGACAACACTGCAGACACACACCCCTACACACCTTGGAGTTCTTGGCAAAGCTAGGAGGGTAGAAAGACTCGAGGGAAACCTCACAAGAGCTCTCAACATCACGAGGCAAAATAGAGCCAGGGACATCCAAATCAGTCAGAGACAACTTGGAGCCCATTTCTACCAGCACACACACACACATTCTCAAATTTTGGTCACAATGAAGTGCACGTGCCCACTCACCATCAACGGACGCTATGGCTGAGAGGAAAGACAGAGAAAAGCCATCACCACCCATGAGACTCTGTTTGAACGGGTCCGTAGACAACAGCTCCTTCACACGCCGCACATGCACACGTGCGTCACGCTGCGTGTAGAGCTCTAATCACACAACACGAGGAGGAAATTTTTTCAGGTTAATAGCAACACACCATTTACAAGACACCGAACATATCAAGATAGTGCTCACCTGTTTAGTAAAACAAAATAAGGGAAATTTTGTAAATCCAACTTTTTTTTTAATTAAGTGCATCATAAATAATAAAAGCCCATACCTTTTACCCCACCAGCCACTCCAATCGACCCCTTACCTTCTACTACCTCCACAGTGTCTTCCAACTCCAAACCTTCAATGGTGCAAATCTCAACGAAATCTTCTAGCTTCTTGCCCTTGTGTCTTGCGGATAGAGCCGTACGACACAAACACTCTGGACGCTCCACGGCAAAATGCAGCATGTCTTGGACTGTATCGCGTCCCATTAACTGAAGAACAGGCCAAGGAAAAAATAGCAAGGAACAAGACAAGAAAAGTAGAAAAACATTCAAGAATGGTTTTAAAAAGCCAGGATTGTGGCAACGCATAGTTACAAACAAACTGTCTCATCAGGAATGGAGACTATCAGGCGAATTGTTTCCTGTATG